>Ga0056128_1009983_pt1 | contig 11858 bp, 6 predicted proteins | sample WorMetLIZISLAND2_FD_71113 | JGI IMG/M metagenome (GOLD analysis project Ga0056128, IMG submission 71113) | Marine gutless worms symbiont microbial communities from Max Planck institute for Marine Microbiology, Germany - Olavius geniculatus... ... | reverse complement strand
GTGCTGACTGGACAAGCTGTCGGTCGCTTTGGAACAAGTTAAGCGCTGGAATCCACGGGCGTGCTGGTGAAGTTGGTGGTTCCGACGGCGCAGACGTTAAGTCAACGGTTGTTGCTTTACGTGGCGAAGCGTACCCGTCTCCCGTGAAATGCTTGAGATCGCGGGAGTTGGCGAGCACCTTCACCTTCACGTTCGCCGTCGTCAGTCTGTAGGTCCCCTTGCCCATGACCTTGACAAAGATGCACGGACCTTGATATCTCTTCTCCAGCTTATCGCCCTTACGTGCGTCGCAACGGCGGTTGTATTTCAGCACTCTGTCACCAACACTGAAGGTAGGTTGCGCGTGCTTTAAGTCGAAACGTTTCTTCTGCTTCGCCTGTGCCGCTGTTATGTTCTCCTGCGCGCTCTTCCGCTTCTGCTGTAGGACGTCGGCAATTGTTTCCGCTCGACGCGAAATCGCTTCCGCCGTCGCGTCGTCGGTGGCTCAAGAGTACTCGCCGCCGCCGTCTTTAAGTTGCTGCGGCAATCTGACATTGACGCCGTATAGTAACTCGAAAGGACTCTGTAATACAACGCTGTTGTTTTCCTGCTTGCGTGATTGTATCATTGGACTGCATGGGGGAGACTTCTTACACGGGGGCGATTTTGTCACACTGACTCAGGCGGATTTTTAATGGGGGGAGAGACTTTTTAATGGGGTCGGCGAGATTTTAATAAGAGGGGAGAGAATTTTGCACCGTGATTATGTCTCCCCTCGGCGGATATTTCATGGGGGAGACTATTTAATGCGACACCGGCGCTCAGCAGGAAAACGGTCTTCTGTCGTTTGATGACGGTTAACTGCATGCAGCACATACCAGATTACGCATTAGAACGTGGTCTGCCCATTACAGAATCGCTTATCAGTTTTAATACGAATTCAAAAACAACTCTGCCTTTGTAGGTTCTTATTTGGCAGCAAGTTATACCAGCATTGCAGATTCATCGGAGAAATTATCAGTCACAGACTTTTCTCACATCTCCATTCTCAGCAGAACAGAGACTTTTAAGCGGGATGTGCTTTTTACTTACATACTTGTTTAGGGCGACTGGCCTGATCCAAAAGTCGGCTGCCGTCTGGCGCTCATGCTGCACCACATAAAAAGATTGAACTCTCGCAGTGGCAGTGCGCTGCTATGACGACAGTACCATGAACATTATTGCCTACTACTGACTTTACTTGTTACCATGGCAACGCGCACCTGTCGTTCACTAGCTGGCGGTGCGTCGTTGTGAGTAGAGACCAGCAGTAAGAAAACAACAGCCGTCAGCGACACAGCTGAACGCAACATGTTCGTTCCAAACCACATCCTCACGCTCAGCATATCGACCACCTCGTACCACGGTCCGTAGATAAGACAGACCTTAGATGACAATCCTAGACTGTAGACCAGCCAGGCGATGTACGCCAGCGGAAGCTCTCCGCCCAAACAACGATCAAGAGTTTTGACCGAGGATTCGTTGGCAGCGACTTCAGCCGTACCATTAGCTTCAGCAGCAATACGTCTGTTAAAATACGTAAGGCACATTGTGTCAATCTTAAAACGAAGCCCAGCTGTCGCTAGGGAAGACGCGCTACAGCCAATACAGTTTCTGTTGCAGTACTGACTTTCAAGGTCATACAAAGTCGATGATTTTCATCTCATCTGAAAAGGCGCACGCCACTTTTCATTAGTGATTGATATTAACCTTGGCCCTATCTCTCACCATTTCCGAGATACGGCCAGTTTTCTGTTGAAAACGCACATTTTCTTATTGCCTCTATTTAACCCCTAATTTAAATATGTTTTCTTTGAATTACATTTTTTAAAATTTTGTACACAGCGAGCCTCGACAAAAAACTAATTATTCTTGTAAAAGTTTTTCACTAACATCTACCCGTTAACTTGAGTACATCCGTTACGGACAGATGTACAGACAAACGACAACCCGTGCATAGACGCTTACAGCATAGGAAACTGTAGCGCATCAAACAGCACCCCTGCTTTTGAATAAAACGTTTTAGATTTAACACCCACAAGATTCAACATAGAGAGCCCTTTAATTTAGCACTGTGCGACGTTATCTGCTTCTTAAAAAATGTCCAAAGCTATAGAAATAAACTGGACAGAAATGAGCCGGGCGGCAAGCTTGCGATGGGCAGAGCCCCAAATTTCAAATTTCATGTGATTTCACATGCATTTTGTATGTGCTGCCTTTTAGCGTAATAAACCATTAATTAGTTTATGAAGTGTAGAACGTAAGCTAAAGTTTGTGCGACCGACTTGTAAGAAATCACAAATGATGCGATAAACAGCGCAACGACAACTGAATCGAAAAGCGTCCATAGCAACCAAACGACTCCGATGTAGTCAATAAAATAGTAGTCCAGTAAACTCGTCTGAATAAGCAGAACTAGAACACAGACGGCTCGCAGAGGAATTGCATATAGTCTGTTCAAAGCTTCACAGAAATCAGTTCCACACCAAACTGTTCTAGGCCTACACATTTTTGTCATTAAATGCTGACGGATTCGATTGTAATGACGTCATAGATCGTCAACTATAACCGATTTGCCGGCGCAGATTTACGCTATTGTATATTTATGCTTACAAATGAAGAATTTATAAATTTATTTATTTGAGCTTTCATAAAATCAGATGTCCCAGGACACCACATTGGAAAATCTGCGACAACATCACGCATGCGTGCACACGCATGTTAGTTCCATTCTCTGCAACAGCGATGCGCGACAGACATCTTAATGATTAAAGCATAGATGTTAAAATATTAATTTGTGAGTACAATTATTTTAAAAAACAAAAAAAAATCATCGCTTTTACTTTCTTTCAGAAAAAATCGTTATCTGTGGCTGAAAAAACGTGTCACGTAGATCTAAGTAAAAGCAATGACTACGGTCGCCGTCGGTAGGTCCTGCCCCCTTGACTTGCAACTAACGTGCAGGCTACAATGACGGCACGAAGTCGGCCAAATCTGAGTCGGCCCTTTGTGTTTCACTCAGCGCGCAACGTCACCCAAAGAAAACCTGGAAGCTACGTTAGAGATAGAAGTTTTCAGTTGACGGCGAAGACAGCACGTGAAAGCACACATCCGAATTCACGAGATAAGTATGCCTCTACAATAATTATTTTTTCTAAATGGAAGAAGGAGACAACTACTGCAAACTACAACACTGTAAAGTATTAGTCCTTTTGCGCAAAGGGTTGAGAAGTAATCACGAACTTGCACAGCATTGTAGCCTATAGGGCCTACCAGTCCGAATGGTTTATTTCGGTAGCGTAGAGAGGAGTATAGAGGCGAGCGGGTCTCAAGATACCGTTCCTGCCGACCATCGCCATGCATTAAGCAATTAGTGGCAGTCCATCAGTAGGCTACATGCAGACTTAAGTGTGAGGTGCTCTGGGAATTTTGAACTCGCTAAGTGCTCTCACTACGCCGTTTGTCAAAATACACGCGTGCCCTAGAACAAAAAGCCCAGCTGTTGCTAGAGTGAGCCGACTGTACCGCCTATATCCGAAGGCCAGCGTCCGACTTTCTGTCGCGGAAAAACAGCGATTTCCCAGCAGTCTCATACACGCTTTGTTAACGCTGCTATATCGAACGCTACAATCAACGTTAGGATACGATATGGTAATTCGATGCACGTGGCTGGTTGATAGCTGCAGGCAGAAACCTTGCATTCATAATTGCGGCCAAACCGATGCAGATAGAGACGTGTTTGCTATTGGCAGCCTATAAAAACTTGTCATTGCCCTATCTAACTGTATTATCGCCAACCCTATACATTAAAGTTTAGCCACAATACATGCGTTACAGACAGATACTTAAGGCTGGACCTAATGGTCGGCAAAAAACTCTGTAAAATTGCTCTGTCAGAACTTCCTCTAATGTCTACTTTCACCTCGCTTAATTGTGTCAATGCTAGCTTATCGGCGGCGGTTCCGGAGACTATCCAGAAGTTAAACGACGACAAAATCACCAGACGTCAAAACGGACGGCTGCATACGTGTCGGTACTATAGGGGTGCGGGATGCCCATGTCTATGCTACCGTCCTGTTGGGGTACCATCGAAGTGTCATCCAGCACTACTCCCCCGCACTACTCCCCCCGCATACATGTACCAACGTCTATGGAGAAGTCTGCAGTGGCCCGTGGCTGGGCGTACGTATGTCGTCAAAAGTGGCCCGATGTTCCCCACTGGGGGCAAACATTAATATTCGTTATTTGAGCGACCGTGTCATGTCGGCTGTATATAGGCTTATAACATCTCACGCATAGCTTGTGATTAAGACAGCAACATTACTGTAATCTTATAGCGAGGCCGCAATGTACTGCACTGGCTGCACTGCAGTATGCGTATTGTGTATACTCACCCAAAAATTTCATCACTGGTATAGGCTACAATAATTTTACTGTGGTCACTCTGAAAGCCAACGTTAATTGTAGTACTGAATAAGCTACTGATAACAATGATGGCAACGAATAATAAAGTTTATAGATAATTTTGAAAAATCAAACAATACCAGCATGCAAACAATAAACGACAAAAGCAATTGTGCGAAACAATGAAGCCAAACCAAGTAACTGCTAATGGGAGTCTAAAGAAACAATCGATTAAGATGCTAAAATTAAAACCAGAAAACTGAAAAACAAAGGTCAAAGGTCAACTATGTATCTTTTTGATTTGATACTAAAATGATTCAATAGATTGTAGCCTAACTCTGAAAAACAATACCAACGTTAGATAGCGCCGTGGACTTACAGGAGACGATCTAAAATAAGTCGCACTTAACAAAACAATAAAGGTGTCATCGAAATGACAAAAGACTGACTTTATCTGTTAAACGACGTGCACAATACAGAGTTCTATAGAATAAGCTAAAGTGAGATATACACGATAAAAGTATGCACTAAAGGTGATGGTAGTATAGGCCTACCGGAAATTATTAATGAACATTCGTGGGTACAAAACGCTATATACTCTGCCGCAGTTGAAAACATTTGAGGTCTTACGGTGCAGTTCCATTGCCCCGTTGTGCGAAGTGTAATCCTTGCGTAATGCTGGAAATTGGACTTTATGGGCTGCGGCATTAACGGATTTTCAACTGTAGTATATGACGGCAATGTCGCCGGCACTTTAGTATTTGCACTCACTCGATTCACGAACATAATGTTATCAAAGTTTTGTGACCCGGCTATGAAAAAGTAGGACGTGATTGTATTACGTAAACTTTGTAAAACTTTATTACAGCATGGCGGTACAGCAACACTAAACAAACACACCTTAAGAAACAAAATAAGAGCAGAAATCACAAGAAAAAACACCGTCAGTTTACAGTACAGTAGACACACTAGAACAGTTCGCAAACTACCTAATTATTGTGAGCTAAAAATACTTAGCTTGCAGTTTTTGTGTATTGTATCATCTTTGTATGTTCGTTTATTTAATCAATGCACGAATAGGGCTAAATATAACTGCTAGAATAAGTTAAAGACTAAGCTTATTGAACGTGACAAAATTTCACTCAGCGTCGTGTGCTGTTTAATTGCAATCGCAAGGGAGCCGACGTTCGTCGAAGAAAAGTGATGTTTCGATCTTGGCATGTCGACATGTTAACATAGCTATTTGTACGACTTGTTTAATAAGTTCAAACCAAGAAATCGGAGTAGTGCGGTTTGGGCTTTATGGCGCGTGAAGCCAAGGTCGTATGTAGTCAGACTTTTTGCTCGGGGTTAATCCACTCGGACGACATTTCACGAATCATCGGGCGAGCAGTTGACCACGCGTCCAGCACCCTAATGAAATCTAATCCCCGAACGACTAATAATTGTTAGCAGTGTACCCTAGACTGATTATCACCCAAGCACTAAAGCACTGGAATAGCTAACATTACCCGAGGAAAGTGTTCATGCGTTAAAGACTGCAATTATAATCCTCGTAGACCTACAACACCACAACCAACCGTGTGGATCTTCATGAGTGGGATTTAGCGGGATATCCAGCGCCAGAAAGTACTATTTCTGCAGGCTGCAAATGGAGTGATTAATACCCCGTTTACACGATGAAGCAAACATCAAGCAAACGTCAAGCAACCATCAAGCAAGTGTATTCAAAATACACGTGCACGACGTGTGCTCTAATTGCTTGATGTTTGCTTGACGTTTGCTTCATCGTGTAAACGGGGTATAAGTCAGCCGTTGGTAAGACAATATCGTACACTACTAGGATTTTGTTGCGCTACTAATTTTGTTTTACGTTCATTACAAACAAAAGGTTCCTAATAATCAACATGTTCGCTGTGTTCGTGCTATGTTGATTTAGCATATATAGTTAGCTTTTTAATCATCTCTTACTAAGCCGCTAGCTCCATAAACTAAGATGCCCGATAAAGTGTCTCTCGCTGTAAGAGTGTCGCCTCATCGATACTCCTACCCCTTTCCCCTTTTCCACAACCCTTTCGCTCCTTTACCCTCTGCTTTTTCTCTTCTTCAAATTCTGCTAACAGGTCTGGGGCGCTGAGTGCTCCCCCAGCTGCGGGGTTTGAAGCAGAGTCCCCCGCCACAAACGCATTTACTCTCTCAAAACGTATCTGTGGATGCAACATTTTTCAATCGTTTACGTGCAACGCAAATGACTGCAGTGCTACTAAAAGTCCCAAGATTTCGGTAACAAGGGTTTAAACCCGTTTAACACCCCCGCCTTAAATGAAGCCTTGCGTAAAGAGTACTAAAACATCCGTATCAATAGACTGTGATTTCTGAATTTATCGAGTTCGCGCATCTCTAAAGCAAAAAGTATAGCCTAGGTCTATTCTAATAAAACGTCATAATAGATCAGCGAGGTACACATGCTTGACCGGTATCTCCCTGCTGACACGGTCGGCTTAAAACATTACAGCCAAACAACCGAACAATAAGTATGTAAATGTAAGCAATAGCAGTCCGGGACATAAGTCGTTTCACGCGTTAGGAAGAATGTTATTGCATGCACGTCGCCGTTACCAATTAGGATTGTCAATACGGATCGCAGAAGGAAAATGGCCATCACTTACTCCGTGTTCGCACTCACACTGTCTATTTCCGCTACTATGTCCGCATTGGAAAAAGTGTTGATAAATTTGCGGGTTCAGTCAAACGTAACAGTATAGCACTGTGTATACTACTCCACCGAGTGTTGGCCAGCGTGGAATATGTGTCGGTTAAACCACTATCTGCAGTGGTATACGCTTAAGTTTAGGGGCCGCATTTAGGGGCCGGAGTAGTTAACGGAACCCCACGGTTTTGTGATTTCAATTTTTCTGTGTAAATCGTAATTTAAAACAGTGTTATTGCTGCAAAAACAGTACGTTACGTAGACTAAAACTCTTTCAAAAATTACTAACACTCTCCGATGATCACAGTGCAGCACGGTAGTGCCGACACTGTTGTGAGGGCGATGAACGTTAAGTATAGAAAATGGCGTTTGGGGGGGTCCTGTAACTCCGAAACCCCTTAACTGATTTCCATAAAACTTGGCGTCAGTGATCAAATCGTCCACCCGACCCCATGTACAAAATTTAGTTAAAATCGGTTCAAAGGGGGAGGGGGTGGCTGCGCATGCGCGAAATTCGCCGTTAGGCGTCTATTTTTTTCCTTTCGCACGGCTATAGACCGGCCCGTTGGACCGACCGACGCCGCTAATGGCTCAAATGAAGCGTCCTGATGCCGGACACATTTTTATATGTTTTCGACTAAAATTTTCTAAAAAATCAGATAACGGATTTAACTCTACATTGAAAAATGTCGAAAAGGGAAATCGTGACCCACCGTAAATGATTTAATTAGGATGAGACAGCATAAATTAACACCTTAGTTCACGCCTAGACCTACTCTCAGTCCCTAGCATTATTATCTTCAGTGCAGGCAAATGTAGGCACGTTTAGCATGTTCGGCCGAAAGGAAAACCCCACAAAAAGAGGACCCCTATGTCGAAGAGCAACGCGATATTTTCTGGCTCGTAGGGACCTCTTTATGGCGTGTTGTTAGACATTTAAAAGTTCACTTGGTGCAGCAGGACATTTTTTCTGTCTTATATAAGAATTCCGAATTCAGAACGCCGTATCTTAGATCAAGTAATAGCATTAAAACTCTTTCTTGTAACAATGAATTTATAGTAATTTTTTTCTTATTATTCATGTCAAAAATGTGCGTGAGGCCACCGTGCACATGTTTACTGAAGAAGGTCTAGTGGGGTTTAAATTGGTTTTAACCTTCAGTTTTTCTTTGCTACCGTGCTTGATTCATGCATTGTCTAATTTCCTTTCAACTCGATTTTTTATTTAATTGTCGTTAATTCCTTAATATTATTGTTATATTGTTTCGTTTCGGCTGTAGCCCGTTATGGGTTTTGTGCCAAATTTTTTTGCACAGTTGTATGACTTTTCCCAATATAGTTTAAATGAAATATCGTGTATTGTTTTTACGGGGAAGATTTCTAGCATTCTAGCATTCGAATTATTCTTGGCGATTTACTTGCATTGAAGGTTATCCGTTGTAGAGCAAACAAACATTATTTACCAGAGGGTAGAGAAAACGATCTTAACAGTGAACGGACAAGCACGCTACTTGTCTGCATTAGTGCTGCGCTGAGTACTCAAGTAATCAACTCGACTACTCGAACTGTTCGAGCCCGAAACTAGACTCAAGTAATATTTCTGACCCGGATACTGGCATAAACTGCTTAATTTTGTGAAAAAAAAACATTTAATAAAAATAAATACAATTTTAAAAACTAATACATAAAAAGCGTAACGAAATTATTACCTGGTCATATTTAATTAACAACTTACATTATAATTTATTAAATAAATGTAAATAAACAAAAATGTGTTTGCAATTATTAGCACAATATCTAAGTCCAAGATCAGCATGTAGAAATTCAGTTGCAGCATAATTACGTAATGAACTACTAAAATGTATATAACGATTTTAGTTATTTATTTCTTAAACGAGTGCTCGTTAAGTTACTCGGCGAGTACTCGGAAAATAAATAATTACTCGTATAGCACAGCCCTACTTGTCCGCATGACACTGCGATGTTGAACACGGTTCTCTGTTGCGTCACTTATATTTGACTTGCCGCTGTGAGTCGAACGCGACCTGCTTATCTGTACGGATAAGTATTGATTTCACTTTGTATTTTTTTAAAATTTTATAAACTTATTGTTACCGCTATTATTGTTGTTTAAGATAAAATCGTACAAGTACATAGCACAACATGTAAAACGTAAATCAAAACAGATTTAAACATTTTTAAATTAACTAAAAAGCAATGGCGTGCACTCGTGAAAGCAAAATTCGTCCTGTAAAAATTGCGATGAAGTCAGCTGGGCTGAAGGAATTTTATTTGACAAATCAACAAGACGCATTCATTTGCATTGAGCATAAACGTGTAAGATGTTAGCATGAAACGCGTTTTGAGAGACCGAAATGCGTAAAAATGCGATCGCAACGCTCCCCAAGTCCCTAGCCAGATTTTCTGAAAAGGGAGAAAAGAAAAAGAGAGGGAAGTGTTAATGGGAGGGGAAGGAATTGTTGCGGTTTATGGATTGCTTTCTGGCGTAAAGGAGAGATGGACGCCACTGGAATACAAGGATATAGCCAGACAGGCTTATGATATTATAGGCCTACTTAAAATAGTAATCGTAAGTTATATACTTAAATGCGCATAAATAATATATAATAATAGTAGTATATAAAAAGTAGTCAGAGATAAATGCCACAAAAGTTATACGTGACTTTGTAAAGAAGAATGAAACCTATTGTATTACAGCTGATTTATTAGAACTTTATCTTAATCTGATTTTTACAGTATCTTGAGACCACATGAAATCGATGACAAAAAATTGTTATATTGCACCTTCATGCTCAAATTTTTTCTCAGCTTTTCGTCCTATTTTACGTTTGACATTTAAATTAAGCCAGTTGCAATTTTTGTGGAATATGAAAGTTAAAACAATTTTGAAAATGGATCAATATTGACAAAAGTACGACAAACTACGTGGTCCAATTTTTTTCACTCGTTGTCTATTAGGTCCTATATTACTGGTTAAAAGTCGAAAATAGTTTGTATTCTAATTTGAAAAGGTCACTGCACTCGAGTTAGGTAGGAATAACGAATTTTATCTTCAGTTCGTTAAAGATTAACGTTTCGCGGCTTTTGAAGTATGCCCGCCATTACTGCAGTGCACTATAAGACCCAATCTCCACTACTTACATTGGACTTGTTGCCAGACTTGTTGCTTACTCAACAAGTCAAGCAACAAGCAACATACTTAAGCAACAAGCTGTAAAACATTTTGACATACAGATTTGTTAAAGGCTTTCGATTCGGAATGCTGAAAACGAGAACGGAAAATGAGATATGCTGGAATTTGCCGCACAAAAAGCATTTATTGTGTTGCATTTTCCAGTCCCGCATTTTTTTTATTTTTGCATCTATTGTCCTCCATTTTTCTTTCTCGCATTTTTATTCGTTGCTATCAATTTGCTGATGATTTGCTATACAACACGTTGTAAGTTGCAAGAATTAAGTTTACTGCAAATGATAGAGATTGAGCATAAGAACTTAAGTTGTTCGTAGAATACAGACGAAAGGGCCGACCCCACGCAATCAGTACATCTCGTAAACACTATACATAAACAATTAGTGCAATCAATAAAGCAACTTCGATGGCTTGCTCTAGCTGCTGTTAATTGGGCCGTACACGTAGTCTACAACTGTGTGGGAGGCGGCTATTAAAACGGTCGACGCCGAAGTTTAATTTGCTCCGTTTTCTTGCTGCCAGTCCGTGTATCTGTGTGCCATGATTGCTAATCGCTGCCATAAGGCGCCACCCACATTTGCTTTAAAACTAAAATTAGGTCTCAAACTCATACAAAAACGTTGCATGCGACAAACACAAAAATGAAAGTTTTAAGTTAAAACATTGATGCAGGGTCGATTTAGATCGAATTTACGCTTTGTTGAGTAAAAATGCGTGGATATCCCCATGCATAAATTTCGGATTTAGCAATACAGCGTACGAAGCCGCCTGCACCAAACCAGAGAAATGCACCGAGAGAACTTTTAAATGTCGATCACGCCACAAAAAGCCCCACGTAACATTTTTTGGCTTGGGGCCATTTTTGTGGCTCCCTGCATTTGTGCTTTAAAACTGCCAAGCAAACTGACTGTCATTCAAAGCGATATACAGGGTGCGGCAGAAAAAATGAACCACTCAAGATTTTTGTCGTTGTTTCTCAGCAAACGTTTCGGGTTTTAATATGAAATTTTACAGCTTTATTTACTAAAAACTTCTACATCTAACTGCCAAGTAAAATATGATTCTGTTGAAAAACGATGAAGTTATAGACTTTTTAACAAAACTGCCTACCGATTTTTTCGGCATTCAAAAATGTTCATGCTAAAAATGCTATTTAATTTTTAAAAACTGGTTACACGTTGCTGTCGATGACGTCGCAGTAACGTTTTGATAAACAGCAATTTATATTGTTTATAAATTATTGCTAAATTATCGTTCCTTTATAGCAATCGCCGGCTGCCCACCGGATTCATCTTCCAGCAGGACGGCGCGTCAGCACACACAGCGCGCAACGCCGCGCAGTGCACAGAACTGGCTGCGGGCAAGCTGTCCAGATATAATCACAAATTAGACCAGTGGCTTCCAAATTCGTCGAATATAAACCCAATGGACTATCACGTATGGTGTGCAATGTTGGAGGGTTACTGCAAGCTTAAAACAAAGCCGAAAACAGGCGCCGAACTGAAGGAAGCACTT
>Ga0056128_1009981_pt1 | contig 11858 bp, 9 predicted proteins | sample WorMetLIZISLAND2_FD_71113 | JGI IMG/M metagenome (GOLD analysis project Ga0056128, IMG submission 71113) | Marine gutless worms symbiont microbial communities from Max Planck institute for Marine Microbiology, Germany - Olavius geniculatus... ... | reverse complement strand
CTCGCACTAGTGAGCAGAAAATTACTAGTGGTAGATCGCCACTTTATCTAATTACATTTATCACATTATTAATGTAAGAATGCAGCCATATTTCTTCACTGCATTACCAGGACTGTGGTTTGGACTGAAAAACAATATATTTTTAAGTCTGTGTTAGAAAAAGAAACAGATAAGGCTTGAGATGGACTCTGATATAATGCTGAATAAGCCTGATTTAAATACGTGACAGTGTCGTGGCATGGTCCAATGACTACCAAGAACATAAGCTCTACCATGTACCTAATAATGTGCCTACCCGATCTACCTCTAGCAATTTTCCAGTGCTAATAGGAAGATCGCCGATCTACCGCTAGAATTATTGTTTTCCTATACTGGCTATGGCTATGAGCAGATGACTGTTAGGCTGTTATTTACCAACTAGCGAATGGCGTACGGATATAAATTACTAATTTTCTGCCACTAAAGCCTAATTTGTGTCATGTCTCACGCACATATCTGGAAAAAAATTATATCATCTTCGAACCGCGCTTCGAAAAGCGCGTTTACGTCGAACGTTATTTGCAATGGTTATTTGTTTACAAACACATTATGACGTCACTATCGCAAAAAATACAATTAGTGATGGGTAGGTATGCTGTTTCAGAAATCGATCTATTCCAGTATCGACATCAGTATTAATTTTATATAAGTCCAATTCGTTAATTTCAGCATCACAGTCATAACATTTAAAAGTTTATTCTCACGAGTGTTCTAAACTAGCTACCATCCTCGTCAGTGGGTGGTTAAAATAATAACTTCCAGTTCATGTTCATGAGGGCACTGCACTGTGGTCGACTTTGCCAGTGCGCATGCTCACTCGTTCATTGACTTCCTGTTTGTTTGTTGTTTGTTTATAATCTGTTTTTTTTTAATTTATGTGTTGATTATAGAATGTTCGCTTGTTTGAATGAACTGTAACAGAACGGCGTTACGTTAATTTTATGAGCTGCTATTCGCGCAGTTTGCGATTTCGATGAAATAGTATTGTTGCCCAGTCATTTGGAATATGACACTGACAGCACTCCTTGGCTGGATAGTGTACTGGTAGAATGTGGGCCTCAGTGACATTAGTTTTGTTGTCTGTTTACCACGACTGCTATAACTGTTGGCTGTTTGACCTGGTCATTGGTGTACTGTAATGGAGTATATCAACGAAAGTAATCCGTTTTCAGGTAAGAGCAAAACGACAACGCAAGGACATGATCAATAGCTTACTTCTAATCTTCATTGATAAGCATATGTCACGTCTGGATCATTCTGTTGACCAGTGCCACTGTGTAGACTATTTCGTTTGGCCGGCATTGGTGACAGACTATATTCCTAAATTCACTGTACTACAGGGTGTCACTAAATATCGAAACTAGCAAAAACTACTGAAAACGTTCTTGGTAGTTTTCGGTATTTAGTGCTACTGGTACTACACAATAAGTGTAATGTCAGGGAAGAATGTGGCATGGGGACAATTGCCCCCTCCCTCCATTTAAAACAAATTTGTGGCTGTTGGTTGTTCGAAAATGTTTTTCTTTGGAAATTTTGGGTCCAAAAATGCAAAAAATTTTTTACTGAAAATATCTAATGTCTGAAGGCAACATTGAAATTTGAGCACTCATAATCTCCTCTGTTAGAGATTTGATGTTAGAATTCTGTAGGAAATTTGCAGTGTATTAGAGAATTACGACTTTTTGCCCCACCTACTTGTTTAATGCACAATGTTGCTGCTATGGATGTAGTATGATAGCGTGACTTTAGATGTGTTGATATTGATCATAGCTAATAGTAGCATTTGAAGTGCACTAGCTGTAATCACATGTTGTGTAATTGATAACGAGCCGTAAGTGCAAGGTGCGTGACTGGTCTGATGTAGGTGAACAGCTGCAGAGTAACAGTGAGTCAACAGCGGTGGAGTCATTGTTGGCAGCTGCGGTGAGCACGACTGATTGTGTTGTTGAGTCTACACAAGTTGACCCACGGCTCACTGCTGGCCGTGCTGACTGGTCCACCACTGATGACATTTCCCAGCTTAGCTTTCATGTGACTGCAGACCGACTTCCAGCACTCACTGAATGTGGTGGGTAGAACGCTGTTGCCTTCTAAGCGACTACTAAAGACGTGTCTGTTCAGTTGAAGCTGCAGCACATTGTGACTTTTTGTCTAAACTGCACCGGCTACAAGTATCTTTATTTAGGTACCTACCTATTCAAAATTTGCAAGGTAGTGTGGCAACAGATATGAGGTGAGGTGGCAGCATTTGCTTAGCTGCTTCTTCTGCAGTTATCACTGAGTGCAAAAATGAAAGAATTGCTGAAGTCGGACCACATTTGCCAGTGTTTTCATAAAAGCAGAAATGGTTTTGATTTATCTGAGACACATTTTACTTATTATTGAATGTTCATGTGTTTCTTTGACATTTTGTTCTTTTGTGTGGTGGCTCAATAGAACTATGTCAGCTCCGTGTTTCAACTGGTGTACTTCCTGGGCAAAAAGGTGACATCCTTTTCAACTTTGTTAATATAATACCACAAACTGCTAAACACTAGATATTTATACTGTTTGAACTATTTTAACATTTGATGTTACTTTGTTTATTTTTTTGCAAATATAATGTACCATTATCTAACAAAGGAGGGAGAAGGAAATCAAATACTTAAAGGGTGTCACTTTTTTGGCCCACCCTGTGTCTGTGAATGGTTCTGTGTAAATATGCTGTGAGCAGTGAGCAGTCATCAGCAGCTGGCTGGCAGTGTTCTCACAGTCAGTGCTGAGCAGAGGTTGATTGATACTCGACAGCAGATGTCAGTCGATCTACAGTACATCACGGAGACTGGTCCAGACAGTCCGCAGTACAGCCAAGTTACCACCAGTCAAGACTTGATGACCGCGGCTAGCTGTAACACTCTAACAGGCAGCCAGCAGCAGCAGAAGCCATTGCTGGACAATCAGCAGCAGTGGCCACATGGCTTAAATGCTGTTGGTTCAAATGAGCTGCTACGCGGTCACCAAGAACTGGCATTAGATGCAGTGATTTCCTGTCATAACTACATCGACGACTTGTGTCCTGTGTGCAATGACCGGGTGTCTGGCTATCACTATGGGCTGCAGACCTGCGAGAGCTGCAAAGGTATATCATTGCTCATAAATTTCACAGGTGGAAGTTGCATTTTTTTGTGGATTGAGATGAAAAATGCCAGATATGCAAGGAAATCCTTATGCCATAAACTTAAACATATCTAAAGGAGGTATATTTTTTGCTGAACAACTGATTCTTGTAGAAATTTTTGGCAGGGGTGTGGCATGCGCTGTGCCAAGATTTTTACGTGTGAAAGCAGCTACTGCTTTCAGCGCATCTTAGCCATCGCAATTCTGTCCATCCATCACACGGGTGGATCAGTCAAAAATGGTGCAAGCTAGGATCACCAAATCTTCACCATCGGCTGCCTGAAAGACTCTAGTTTCAGTATCCGTAAAGATTTTTCCGTAAATTTGAAGGGGGTCACCTCGAACGAGGGCGCTAAATGAGAGGGGGTGTTGGAAAAATTTGTGATTTTTAGCCAGTAAGTCGCTGTATCTTAGGTTACTATTAATCACTAATAGGAAGTCATACACTGTCTTTTGATTGCCACCGAATTCAATGACCTTGGATGACCCTGAACGCTAAAAAAGGGGTTTTATGGATTTTTTGGTGATTTCGGGCTGCGAGACACATTTCAAGAGCGAATTGCGTTGAAATCAATTGAGATAGACATGAAGAAGCTGCGTATGAAATTTTCAGCATTGAACGTAGATTTCGACGGTCCAAGTCTCGATTTTCTAGGTTCAAGGAAACCTGCGCATGAGGGCATCAAAGAGCGGTACCCCCATAAGTCGCTATTTTCCGATGTTGGCCAGTCTTTCTTGAAAACGGTTGCAGATAAGCATGGGCATGCTATAGGCTTTCGCGCATCTCGTGAGCATTAGCGCAAATTTCTTGTTCTATACGAGGTCGTCCTAATATGCTACATACAAGTTTTGCTGTTGTGTCTGTCTCTCTGTTGCTGCTGCTGTTAGATGTTGGCGGTTAGATGTTAGATGTTATTCTTTTGGAGTTTACTTGAAAATATCGCTTTAAAGGCCAAAAAGACTCGCTACTTATGTGTTTATTAATAATATTGTTCAAAGCTCATCTGGCAAATTTTTTCCCCTAATAATTGCAAGAATTTTGTATGCAGAGTTTTTTTAAAGTTTTGAACCATTATTTTAGACTAATTCGTTTTTGCAAGGTGGTGTTTTCAATAGCACAAGCTATGTGTGTGGCCTTACATCACACTGCAGACTGTGTGCAAAATGCTTGCATCTGTTGCAGGTTTCTTCAAACGTTCAGTTCAGAACCAGAAACGGTATGCATGTGTCGAAAACCAGTCATGTGTCATTGACAAAATGCAGCGCAAACGATGTCCATATTGCCGGTTTCAGAAGTGCCTTAACGTCGGCATGAAGCTCGAAGGTTGTCAATGTCTTCTGCTTGCATGTGCATTACTAGAATAACATGTCATTAGCATTGTCCATGTTCTGTCATCTAAATGTCATTTATTTATAAGAAACCTGCAACAGATGTAATGCTTAGCTGTATGTTAACCGTGTGCTATATGCAGGTATTTTTGTTGAATTCTATGTGTTTCAGAATGAATTAGACTTGTAAAATGTACAGTAAATTATTTATTTCTTGTGTGCTGTATCAGAATGCAGAGCTCAGCTCAGAAGATAGTAGTCTAGAAAAGAATATTTTAAGGAAATAATAATAACAATAATAATATAATCATTTGTAAGGCACTCAATGTTAGCAAGCTCAGTCAGTTTAAATCACCTTTGGCAGAAACTCACCAGCCCTCATAAGCTGGCAAGGCAATACTCATGTGGACTGAATTCTGAAGTTTTTATTGTTATTTTCATGTCGTTGGAATGGTGACATTAGTGTAGAATGATGCGAATTGCATGAGATGCAGCAAGTGTCGTGTGCACCCATCCCACTAGTATTTGTTGTGTTTGTGTGTGGCAAACAGCTGTGCGAGCGGACAGAATGCGCGGAGGCCGAAACAAGTTTGGTCCGATCTACCGACGCGACCGTGCCCTGCGACGTCAGATACGCAGCCAGCTGCACACCGACCCTGACCTTGAGCTTGTTGCTAAGGCTGCAGCCTCGGCCACACTGGCCAAGGCCGACCTTGAGGCCATCGCCAAGGTTGCAGCCGCTACAGCGACCACATCTAAAGCTTACAGTGTCGATACTGTGCGATCATATCACTTGGGTCTAGCATCATCTCAGCCTGTAAGTGTGAACAGGGCTTCTGAGGTAGATGTGAAGCCGGACACAGCTGAGCTGTGTGGACTGGTAACTGGCAGAGATGTTCTAGTGAATTCATCTACGTCTAGCTATCTACATCAGCAGCAGCAGCTGTGTAGTTCAGCTGACTATTTGCCCAGTACCACCACTTCATGCACTAGTCTAGGGAAATCATCATCCTCATCATCATATCTGACTACAGCGACAGCTGTTAGTACGTCATTGTCATCGTCCGATCCTCTTGCTGGACTGTCTGGCATGGCAGCTGCATTGCTAAGTCAGTTCTTACAGCAGCAGCGAGCCACATTACAAACCACAGCAACAAACATGACTACTTCGTTGACATCTGTGCCTCGTGCTGTGTTGAGGACTGTAGAATATAGCAACAACGTCTCATCTTCAGTCTATAGCACGTCATCTTTGCCGGCTCAGTACTCTGACATGCAGCATTTCAACAGTAGACTCGGTGCTGCAACTGTGATGCATCCTGCCACCCCGGAGAAACCTACAGTGATTTCTGTGGTTCGTACTGCACCGCACTCTGTCACCGCTCAGCAGTACATGATTCCTGTAATGACGCAGACTGTGTCGTCTGAAGTCAGCAGTCAGCAGTCTGAAATTCCCGCACTCCATGTTAGACCACCGGAGGCTTCACATATCAGACCAGACACTTCGAATATCAGGCCAGCCGATTCACATGTCAGACCCGACGTTTCACATCTCAGACCAGCTGATTCACGTATCAGACCACCAGCTGTTTCGCAGTCTGCAGCCAGTTCGCCAAGTGTGTCCAGTGGTATTCACGTCGTACCAGCAGCAGGACTGGCCACATCAACATCGTCATCGTTGTCATCAAGTGGTGAGCTGCAGTTGTCAAGTCTGGAACTGAGTGGCGTGCCGGCGACACTGCGGCTCATCTTTGACCTGAAGAGACAAACTGGTAGAGCTGGAGGCTCCGAGTGCTCGGGTGACCGACTGCGTAGGTTTGTGGAAGACTTGCTACAGCAGCCGGTGAGCAGCAGCAGCGTTACCAGCAGCTTGGAGTCTGCAATACAACGTGCTGTGGCGCTGGCATGCAGGGTCTGTGATCAGCAACTGTTTCTGCTCGTCGACTGGGCCAGACAGGCGCACTTCTTTCGACACCTCTCGGTAAACTTTTCTTACCTATCTGCTTGAGATTTTCTCAGGTCGACTCCTTGACTGAATTGATCTTTTGATAGAGCCAGTCTGCCTGCATAGCTTATGTCCATCTGCTAGAGTATCAAAAGTTTTTTGCGGGTTATCCTCTTTGAATGCAGTTTGGTGCGTGGTCAGAGGTCAATGAGTGCTAGAGGATGGTACGCATGTGACCTGATTTAAGGTCAAGGTCACGAGACCTTCGCAAATTTTTCTTTGAAATTCTTCTATTTTCAAAGCCAGCTCATAACAGACTAGTTTTATTTAGGACTGCAGATTAATCGCAGTTAATGCTGCGATTAACAATTAATACATTAACAGCAATTAATTTTCTTAATCGCGATTAAAAAAATTAATCACACATATTTTTCTTACTTACTCAACTTCTAAATAGCTTTCACAATATTGTGAATAAGAAGCGTGCTTTGCTGTCAGCTGGTAACGTCAAGAAACTGGTCTGCTTAAATAACTGGCTGAAACGCAAATAACTTTTGGTTGAATTACTTGAATTTGCTTCATCTTGCAACTGACTCGTGAACAACATTTACATTTTATAATATCATTCATGTAATATCATATGTAGTCTATGTAAGAGGTCATCTGTTGGGTGGCATATTTTACTATTTTTTGTACATGTGGCGATTGTGCGATTAATCGCGATTTAAATTTCTAATTTGCAATTAATCTCCAGGGATTGGTGCTATTTTTTGTGGAGTGCATTCATTTATTTTCTTCGTTATTGTTATTGTGTTACATACAAGTACAGCCATGCAAGCTGGTGGATGGATGTATATGAAGATGTTAGCAGCAGTTGACTGAGTGACTGTGGCGTTGAGAGAATGTTGTGATGCTGGCTGGCTGTTTGGCTGCTGAAGGTAGAGGATCAGATGAAGTTATTGGAAAGTAGTTGGAGTGAGTTGCTGCTGCTTGATCTGCTTTACCGACAACTCGACCACTCGGACACACACCAGCTCCTCATGGTAACCTTGTACGCTCCCTAAAGCTGCGGAAACTAACGATTAATCACACAGTTAATTGTTAAAAAAATTTTAACAATTGATGAAATTTCAGTAGTTAGAATTTTGATTAAAATTGCATCAATATAAAAAAATTATAGTAATGGACAGTGACATCATGACAAACATCTGAAATCATCTCAGTTATCTGTTTTCGAAAGAAAGTCTAAGTTATAGTTCTACAAGACTGAGTTTTAAAAAACTCAACAATTATGTCTCAGTGCATCTGTAGGAGCTTATAGCTTAACAACATAATGAAAAATTTTTCTGAAGAGGAAAATGCATTTTCTTTGGAAATTGCCACTGTTGGCTTTTAACTGAAATTAACGATTAACTGATCTGTTAATTTTGTAAAGTTAGCTATGAAACCATAGTTGTGAAAGTTACAGAACTGTAAAATTTTATCCATAGACACCATTATAATTTTTTTCAACTATTCTAAAATACAAGTTGTAGTCGTGTCATGGTCAATTCCGTTGTTCTGTCAAATTTTCTTCGCTTCTTTGATGCTGTTGTTTGGTCAACAGAAGCTGTGTCTGTCTGATCTGTGAAGAACATGCTAACATGCTGCAAAGATTATGCTGTCCCATATCCTAACCCACCCTGCAGTAACTTGGAACTCGGGTTAAGTTTGGTGGATCAACCAATGAATCTGGGTGTCTGTTGAAATGTCCTGAATGTCTGCTAGGTCCACTTAATAGTGCTCTGTGTGGTCTACATGTCCGTAAGTATGGTCTGCTAGTAAACTGATACTTGGCTTTGCAATAATTGATCTACTGTTTGTGGTTGGGCCAGGTGGTCGAGTATCAAATATTTACCAGCCTGGATGTCGATCCAGCATTTGTGTTTGAGCAACAATAAAGGCATATTGTTGTGCTAATATAACACACGAGTTCCAAGCTTAGCCTGATGAGCAGGCTGGGTGTGTTCAGACTCGGTGCGTTTCTGTCCAGGTGACGGGACACTACATCTCTGTAGCAGTGTTGGAGCGTGTGGGTCTCGCCGCATTGTGTGATCAGTTACTAGAGCTAGTGCGGCGAGTCCGCCAGCTACGGCTTGATGCCAACGAATTCACCTGCCTCAAGTACATCATACTGCTCAATTCAGGTAATCTCCTCACTTCTTCATTTTTGACATCGTAATCAGCAAGCAAGTAGAAATAGATGGGCATTTGGCTTTTGACTGACAGAGCGCCCAATGACAACTTGTTCACACCTATGTGCGAGTGGCCTAGTAGTTGGAGTGTCAAAGTTGCAACTTTTAAGCTGCCGTTCAAATCGCACCGAGCATGTTGCTACTGTGTACTCGGGTCAGTTCAGCCTCCTACCCTCAGCAGGATGGGAAATGAGTAGTAGTTCACAGGCTGTGGGGCAAGGGCCTGATGCGGCTGATTGGGGTTATGCTATGTCTGATAGCTGCAGACTGCGGGTCCAGTTGTTTGTTGATGTTAACAGTGGATGGCTGCATAGTGCACTGCTGCGTCATTAGCTCTTACCAGTCAGCTGCCACTTCCGAGATAGTTTGCGAAGTGCTGCTGATCTCGAGTCGAACTCAAGAAGGCAGTGCTGTTATTAATGAATTATCATAGCAGACTTTTAAGCCCAAATTCCATTCCGCCGATTTTCACCGAAACTTCGCCGCGGGGAAAATCGTGGACACAAACAGTGACAAATCATGAAACCGTGAAGTTTCGGTGAAAGTCGGAGAGGCAAACTACGAAAGTTGTAGACACAAACCATCTCGACATGTCGAGATGTTTGCGAAAAAGTCCGTGACAAGTCCGCGACAAACCCGTTTGTGTCGCTCTAATGGAATTTAGCCCGTTACAATGCATGGCGAAAGTCCGCGACAAAGTCTGCGACAGGTTCCCGACAAAGTCGCAGACTTGTCGCGGACACAAATCATGAAAGTCGGCAACGTGATTTGTATCGCGGACTTTCATGATTTGTGTCCGCGACTTTGTCGGGAACTTGTCCCGGACTTTGTTGCAAAGTCGGCATAATGGAATTTGGGCTTTAGCTTTACTTTGTGCTGATGTCTGTTAGTGTTGTGCGGATGTCAGACGTGCCAAGCCTGTCCGAGTGCGGTCGCGTGGAACAGTTCCGGGCAGAGGTGAGCGCTGCACTGCTGGAGTACTGCAGCCTGGTGAAACTCACCCTCAGCACCAATTCTGCTGCGGCTGCTGCTGATGATGATGGTGACCAGGTAACTGATAGGTTCGGCCAGCTGTTGCTTGAACTGTCTGAGATTAAGATGCTCAGTCTGCAGCTAGAGGAGTTTCTCTACCAGCATTACGTCGCCGGCACCCTGGCTGACAGCAGCCTCCTTGTGGAAATGCTACTTTCCTCCCGTCGATGACTGTCGCTTAGATTTGGACTTAGGTCATCCCGTGTTGTAGACACATTGGGCCACACTTTGACACCAATCTTCTCTCTCATCTGCAGATTCTTCACCTCTTCCCAGGCCATACCGCTGGTCTTCAAGTCTTGGTGATAATTGTCAGAGCTGAAAACACAGGGTTTTTCTTAAAGCCCCGACTCAATAGTTTGTAGTGTTTTGCGGTTAAACCTGTGTTAGTTTTCAGTTATAGACACTGTACACATCAAGTAATTGTCCAAAAATTTTAAATTCATGGGTTTTGAGTTTTAGAAATTTGAACATAATGAAACAGTTAAGTATTAGTGAAACAAGAAACCAAAGTTGGTTTACCAAGAGATTGTTGTAGCCACAGGCATGCACATATTAGGCATGCATATCGGGTTTATCATAGTGGCCTCAGCACTGAGTATAAGCTTGCCCCAAAAGTAAGCTAAGACACAGGGTAATGGCAAGTTAAGGATATCTTTGGCATGAAGGAAAAGCAGACATGCTGTGTGCAGTTTGATCAAGAATATCCTGACAGTCTGTATGCAGCAATTGTCCATGTCTATTGTCACATTACATCATGCATCAAGCAACCTGTGGACATGTGTTTAAGCTGTATAGTTTTAACGAGTTTGTGATGTCGTGACGATAATCAGTTTGGCAGCAGCAATACATTGCCATGATGTCTGTCTACTGTGCAGTCTCCTGTTTATAGCAGTGTCATAAAAGTGGGGGCAGGCAGGAGGCAATCCCCCTAAATTTTAACATGTTTAAAAATTTTCTTGTCCAAAAATGTTCATCCAAAAATACAAAATTTGGGGCTGGAAATCCCTATCTTGGGGAATTTGGGGTGAAATTGAAATTTGGAGCTCCTCTGTTGGAAATTTGAAGTTGGTCAGCACTTTTGCCTGTTCAGTAGCTCATCGCAGTTGATGTGTTATGCACATTCTATTCAGTTGCATAGCATAGTTCATATTTTCAATGGCAACACATTCACAAGGCCAAGTTCTGGGGTGATGAAGCTGCACTGGGAACCCTGTCTGTTTGGCTCATTTTGCATAATGCAGTGTCGGTGTAAAATGCTGGAATTACAACAGTGTTCGCTGTTCGGTGCAGCACTCGACACTTTCAGTCTCCATGTTTGAGCAAATCTTTGTAACAGACAAAAACGTCTTCCAAAGTGCTACCCGAAAATCTAGGAAATTAAGTCATCGGGGTTCTTACAGGTCAGGGAAAAGCTGGAAAAAGTCTAGGAATTTGTGTGGTCAGGGAAAGTCAGGGAAATTTTTATTCTTGAAAAGTCAGGGAAAATGATCTTGGATCATGCAGACTGCAGATTTCTGTGATTTTTTGTGTCTCCAAATATTACAAAGCAGGCAAATTTGTGGCTTCCATTGAACATACTAAAGCTAGAAGTGTTTCAGCTTCAGGGAGGTTTTGCCCTCCCCGACCTCCCGACCAAGGCTTCTGTAATTTGTATATTGTTTCATTAGTTAGGGATGTTGGTTACATGCGAATATGCGATCGCATATGCGATCGCATATTTTGGCAAAAAGTGCAAATCACATACTTTTCCGCATATGATGGCATTTTCGAAATCGCATATGCGGAAAATACGCCGCATATGCTCAAATTTGCATATATAGCGCAGATTTCCGCATATGCGATCGCATTTTTCAGCATCATTCCAACCGACGTCAACGCATGACTGAGGACAACTTGGCGATGCATGTGTTCTTGTATTACAACAACAGTGCTGTTTTCAACTTTGAGCTGAACGACTGCGAAGAGAGTGACGAAGACGATTAAACTAGGCCGTAGTAATACAAGAACACATGCATCGCCAAGTTCTCCTCAGGCATGCGTCGACGTCGCTGTGTTATTTTTTTGACTATAGACAGTGTTTTTCGTGACAAAACTACAGTTTCTTACTGTCTGTTAACTGC
>Ga0056128_1009978_pt1 | contig 11861 bp, 12 predicted proteins | sample WorMetLIZISLAND2_FD_71113 | JGI IMG/M metagenome (GOLD analysis project Ga0056128, IMG submission 71113) | Marine gutless worms symbiont microbial communities from Max Planck institute for Marine Microbiology, Germany - Olavius geniculatus... ... | reverse complement strand
CGGTCATTTTAGTTGTCAACGGACAGTTTTCTGATTTCTACTTAGCAGTAATAATCCGTCAAGGACTATCCAGTCCCTATGTTCAACCGCTGTTTGATCTAGTGCTTAAACTACATGGTCACGTGATGTCAGGTCTCGCGATGTCCACCCTTGCTACATGGTCTCACGTTGTCCAGTCCCGCGATGTCAGGTCTCGCGATTTCAGCGTCCCCTTAGCAACAGAGTAATTGATCACTGGAATGCACTGTCTAATGTGTGTGTAACCAGTAATACAATAAATCAATTTAAAAATTGTTTGAAACGGGAACTGCAACCGGAAACACGTAGTTACAGTTAGTTATTAGGATAGTAAGCGTTATATGGCTTCTTCCTGTGCTTACTTAGGCCACCAGTAATTCTGGTGGCTTCGGTGAAATGTTCAAGGGTTTCGCAGCTGTTCCATGGACGAATTTTTTTTTCGTAAAAGTGAAGACAGCAGGACTAGAGGTCACAGTTTGAAACTTGTCAAGAACCACTACCATTGTAATCCACGTCTTCAGTTTTTCTCGCAGCGTGTTATCAACCGGTGGAACAGTTTGTCACAAGATGAAGTGGACGTTCCTTCGGTAAATTCATTCAAGAGCCGCTTGGAGAAGAGACGTAGTCGTCAGATGGACTTCTTTAAAAACTTATAACCAGTCTACAAGTCCTATCAGCTGTACGATTCGCAACAGTCCTGGAGCATTTAGTTCTGATGATACGTGGTGAGTATGGGTGCTATATGAAAATGTGATAAAAAAAGTTTAGTGAACATTTACGTAACACACATCACTACTGTATAAACAAAGGCTATAAACATTCTATGCGACGAAAATAAACAAACACAGTACTGGCGTGATGTTTAGCACTAATTGTTTCACTAATCACTATGTGCTAATGCTGTAATGTAGGTTGTTGTAACTAGAAATACCTCTGTCAAATTGGACTTGTGGACCGACATACGTGTAATTTGCGGACTGAAAACCTGCGGACCGCCAGTGCCGACTAGTGGGTAAATTGCGAACTGCTAAAATGCAGACCACACACAATCGAAGAACTGAAGATCTGTCTTAATATGTATACTAGCACTAATTGTTTCACTAATCACTACATGCTAATGCTATAATGTAGGCCGTTGTAACTAGAAATACCTCTGTCTAATTTAATTTAGCTTATGGGCTTACTTTGCAGATGTGGTTCGCGTGCAGGATTTCTAATAATGACATTTTGTCTTCCACAGCCACAATTACACGAGATATTTTATGAGGTTTTTGACGTCTAGTGACTTTTTTAACTGAAAAGCGGCAGATTGGTTACTGCTGTCTCAGGAAACATTTTAACCAATGCTAGGTTTTCTTAGCCTTTTTTCTAATTAGGAGTCTCTGTGGACTGACTGATGGACAGAAGACAAGGTGCATGATCGGTTTGGTTTGGTCTGGTTTAAAACAAGTGCAACTATGTTGTGTTCTTGCAGCATAGAAATTGAACAGAACATACAATGAGGGTAGGTTTGTTTACCTTCCTGTCTGTCTGTCTGTCTGTCTCTTTCTGAAGGTGTAACTCGGAGCTTGGTCTCTATCTTATAAATGTACAAAAGTTATATGGCTACAAAAATTTTTGCGTATATTTCACCTATTTGCCGAGAAGCCCCCCTTGTGCAGATTTATATGAAATTTTGCATGAGGGGTCATCTAGCCGACATAATCAACCGTGCCAAATTTTATCTCAATCAGGTCAGGGGTTTTGATTCTGTGGGGGGTCGAATTTTTGGCTTTCCCATAAGAAAGAGAAGTCATTGTTAACACATGGCTTGAACTACCATTTAGCCTTGTGACAGGGACGAGGCTTTAGTTTGCTATTCGCCCCTCCAACATAAAGTCTCTAGTTGAAAAGCTGGATCGTCCGTTTACCAAATTTTCAGCATTTATAGGGGATATCGAGGACTAGTCGCTGATGAAATTTTGGGCGAATACAAGGAGGGAATTTTGAGGGGTTGCAGGGAGAAGAAAACGCCTGACCCCCCATATTTCCCTATTAGAGGAGGTGGAGCACCAGAATTTTTCCCCAATGGGCCTTGTGGGGGACATGTTCTAGGAAAATATATCAGCTTTCTAAACTTAACGAGGTACAATAATAATAATAATAATAATAAACTAATTTGTATAGCGCCAGTATGTTGATTGACTTCAGAGGTGCTGAAGGTGTGAGTGTTGAATAATTTTCTCCATTTTGGGGATCAAAAAGTCTTGCAAGCAGTTCTCGGAAAGTTTGAGGTGGTTCGACATGTTTTATTCACCAGATTGTCAATGAGTGGACCTAGTTTTACATGCGAGGTTTTAAATTTTCATTCTTTTTGCCCACTTACAGGAAATTGGTTCCCAGAGTGCTAGATTGCTAACTGTGGTGTTTGTTGCCGTGCAGTAGCCAAATGACATATCTTTAAATGTGAGTATTGTTATAAAGGTGTCTGCTTTGTATCATAGAAATTAGAGAGTTTTAAATTATGAAAGCAATGATAATGCAAGGTATTGTTGCTATGGCACATGATAGCATCTATCGGCACTTTTATCAAATCACCAATTTTCTGGACCACATGGCCATAGATAACGTATGTAGTTATTTCTGTTGGTATATAGCTGGCTACCATCCAGTGTGTACGCCAAGTGGCTGCCAAGTCACTCGTCATCGTCAGCGTTGGTTATCGTGGCATGGTCGGAGTCGACCGTTGAGCTTTAACGACAACAGCAAAAACTCTGGGGGCATCAATATCTAAACATTCATTGCAAAAATGAAAAATTAAATTAAACAAGTAATTTGAGCAAAGCTCACATGATGCACGATAGCAGCAGTCCTGCCAGTTTGACACTTTGTGCACTCCATGCAATAAAATAATAATAATTTTTGATATGAAATTTACTCTTAAAATGTGTGTTGCTGCCCGAAATCGCTAACAACATTGCTATAAACCTCTATTTTGGGGGTTCAAGGTCATTCAATGTCATCGATGTTGATACTCTTAAGAAGCTCATCACTAGTGCTTGTTATTATAAGCAGGGCATCTGTGCCTATCTGCAACTGTTTTCATGCTAGACGAGGCAATATCAGTAAAATAGCCACTTTTTAGAGGGGTACCCCTCTTTTACGCTTGCTTGCACAGGCTTCCTTAGACGTAAGGAGTCGGGACTTAGACAGCTAGAATCTACGCTCAGTGCTGAAAATTACATATGCAGGTGGTCTTGGTCTATCTCCAGCCATTTCATCGCAATTTACTGTTAAAATGTGCATGGCAGCCAAAAATTCAACAAAACCCCCTTTTTGGGGGTTTTAGGTCATCGATGTTGACAAATCTAAAAAGCCCGTCACCAGTGCTTGTTATGATGTGCAGCATGTCTGTGCCTATCTGCAACCGTTTTCACGCTACACGAGATAATTTCAGTAAAATATCCACTTTTTAGGGGGTAGCTGTCTTTGACGCCCACCTGCGCCAGCCTCCTTGAACCTAGGTGGTTGGGACTTAGACTGATAAAATGTATGTTTAATGCTGAAAATTTCGTACGCAGGTTGTCTTAGTCTATCTCCAGCCATTGATTGGTTTTGAACTTCACTTCAGTTCTGTGTTCTTGCAACCTGATACCAAGTTTTCTTCTTGTTTCACCTACGTACGTCTTATCACAATTGGCGCATGGAACTTAGTAGACACATTCTGATGTCCGCTCTTTGTCTTCTTTATCTTTTGGATGCTTCTGAGAGTCTTGCATGGTTTCATGGTACCATGTGTAAAGATGGTTGTTTGTTGCTGTGTGCTGTAGGTGCTAATATCCACTGCCTTTGCTTCACATCGCGTTGTCATGTCAGGAATACAGCCTACAGGCATTCCACACATTGGTAATTGGCTCGGTGCAATTGACCAATGGCGCAAGCTGCAGAGCACTGTCACAGCTGATGCTGATGCTGGTAATACGGACATTATTGTCTGTATCGCTGACTTGCATTCCATCACTGTCACACATGAACCAACTGTCCTTAGGTACATCTGTACATCAGTCGGTGTGTCTGTATGCCTCTCTGTCTTTTTGTCTGTTTTGCTTAAATGCAGTTATGTGTGTACTTACCTTACCCTGTGATGTTACACTGTATGCTTTGCTTTGTTTGTTGTTCATTTGTTCATTCGGTGATTGCTTCATATGTCAGTGACATTGATGTATCGCTGAAACGAACTTATGAATGAAGTTGTTTTGAAGTTAGTGTTGGATCTACTGTCAGTCAAGAAATAGTCAGCAGTGTCTGAGAATTATCTGGATCAAAGAGCAGAGACATTTGTGAGTGAGTGAGTGAGTGAGTAGGGTTTAACGTCCCAACCGACACAGTATAGGTCATTTTGGGCATGGTCTTTTCAGGCAGAATGCACACAAAAACATAGTAATAGAATGATAAGGTTAACCTTTACAGTAAGAAAAGAAAATTTAACCTTTACAGAAACACAAAACACAAAATTACAAAAATGAGGTTAACCTAAAATTGTAAGAACTTGCTATTTCATCCCTGAACCAGTCATTGTCAGTTCACATCTGCGAATCGACATGTTCTCTGATGTAGGGGAATTTAAACAAATGATAGCAGAGGGTGTACAATGTACAGTGTCAATTTAATCTTATGCGCATAATTCGTCTGTTTACACTGTTGGCGGCTAGGGCAATTCTGTTAGTAATAGACCTGTGTGTTGTATGGCTGTTGTAGAAACAACATTTTGTCAATGGCAGCCAGTCTGTTGGCATGTGGCATTGACGATAACAAGTCTATTGTCTTTCAACAATCCGCCGTAATTGTCCTCATTTGTTTACTATTGGAATATAGATTATTTGTAGGTAGCAGTATTACATATGGGATGTTGTGATCAGCCTGTCTGATGACACCATTTCCAGCCCCATGTGAATATGGCTGGGATATGTAAATTGTAAACTGTGGATGCACAGTGAGACCTAGTACTTAGTTTCAAAGATTGGTTACCATAGTTTATTGTAGGGATGTAGGGTACTGCTTTGTTATTTCTATATATGAAATGAACTAATATCATTATGAAACTGATTAAATGGTCACCTATTTTGACTAAGTGAGTCAGTGTCTAGCTGTTTCTCTAAAGACTTGGGGGTGTGAAGGTCAAAAAAGGTAAAAGGATACTTTATGGGAAACCCATTGCAGAGCTACGGAGCATCACCTGCCATATGGGATCACACAGTGTTGTTACCTGCCGTCTGACACAGGTGAACATGCTCCACCTTAACTCCAGCCACATAGGCTGGTACTCGATTTATCTATCGTGAACGGATGGAAAGCTGGGTTGACCTTTGGATTAGTTATATGCCTAGATTGTTTACCTTTTCCTAGACGGTCACTGTCCAGGTAGTAACCACTTGATAGCGACTCCACTGTGAGCCAAATCCACGACCTTTCATTTGTAAGTATGACACCTTACCATTATGCCACCAAGGCTGGGCTGTAGAACGCACGTCTGTCAGTCTGTGCTGGTTAATGGCTGTATCTGTATTATCTGTGTGTCTGTATCTAATGTGTGTTATCCATCTAATGTTTAATTGGCCTGGACGTTTGATTCTGTGATGTTAGTTGGTTAGTTTGTTTTGTGTCTTTGTGACTGTGTGTAACTGGGCTAGTTTTGCCACTGTATCTTGCTCTTTGTTGTCTGTGTACCTCTATAGCAAGATGTTGGCTCATGGTAACTGAGTCTGTGCAGTGTGTGTCTCTCTGACTGTATCTATGTTGCCAGCTGTTTATCTAGGGTGTGCTTTCTAGTTGTTGGCTTGGGCAAGCCTCGGCTGGCTGTTTGTCTGTGCAGTCTATGCAGTGCATATTTATGTTACTCAGTATCTGTAAAAGGTAAAGGTCGTCAATTTGTATAGCGCATCGTCGCAAACACGCCTCCAATGTGCTTTCGTCACTAACCAGAGCTGCCTGCCACACGGCCACCGTGTGCAGCCTGCAGACACAGGCTGGCGCAGCGGCCGGCTAGGCAACTCCAGTCAGCTTTACCAAGGTCCCCACCTTCCGTAACCCACGTAAATGAGTTACTACTCATTTTACCATCCCACGGAGGGTAGAAGGCTGAGTCGACCTAGCTGGCAGGCTTCGCACCGAGATGGTTTACCTGTCCGCAGGCAGTCACCCATCGCTGTACTAACCGGGCCCGGCGTAGAGTAACTTTGTTTCAGCCGAAATGTGTTACCAACTATGCCACGCCACCAGCCTGTGTCTATGCATTGCTGTCTGTATGTCTGTGACTTGTGTCATGTGTTGTCCAGGTGTCAGCTCATGCTAACCTGGCCTGGGTGTTTTCATGCATGACGTCCATGGCGTCACTGGAACACTTGCCTCAGTGGAAGGTCTGTTCATGTCCATGCTACTACACTATAATCCATTAAAAACAAGACATTACGCAATCAGCGATAACTTTATCAACCGTTAAACAATTTTCAGAATTTTTGCGCCGCTGGAAAGAAAAACCCACGTAATATTTACCACCTAGACCTCGTTGGCGCCGGCATCTGCTGTCGCTGCTAGTCGTTTTTATTGTTAGCCATGGCTAGCCGAAAATCTTTCTACCTGTGGCTAGCCAGCCACAAAGCCCTCTAGTCGTTAGTTGACAAATTTTTGTCTCTAGCCAATGGATTTGGCTAAAACTGCCAAATTCATAGTTTGGCAGTGTAAGCTAATGTAAAGAGATGGAGATCACCACTACCTAGTGTGGCCGTTTCATAATTAGCCTACTTAGATATGCATCTTGTGACTCAGTGCTATGAGTGATGCAGATTATCAAGAAGTTGGTGCAGTGAGTCAGGTTGCTTCCCACAGTGACCGTGACAGACATTTACATCATTCGGACTTGTGTCAACATTTATCACCATTACCTGGCAACTTAACCCTCGCCCACCCTCAGGCTGCCCATGGGGACAAGGTGGGGGGCCCAAGGACTCAAAGGCCGCATTCGGGGTCCGCGACTGACCGTGCAACACAGAAGGTGCCAGAGAGGCACGTGACACATGATGCATGACAAACTTTCCGTAGTGGCACAGGCAGCTAACAGCTTGTGTTAACGTCAAAGTTGGACACTTTTTGAATATTAGTTATAGCTTTGTTCATGTTAATATTATTTTTGCATGTGACAAGAAAAGAATTTTTAAAATTAGAAGGCGGTTATCTTTTTCTGATGATACTGTGTCTGTTAGGGGAATATAATGTATACATCGCCCTAGTTTTTGTGATAAATTAATCTCTTAATTTTTCCAAGGTAGTGTCGAGCTGTCTGTGTGGTGACGGCCTGCCATAGCTAGGGGCTGCCGTAGCCAAGGGTCGCCATGGCCACAATCCCACAATCGATGGTATAAGCTACTAGGGTTAGGGTTAGAGTTAGGGTTAGGGTCATGATTAGGGTTAGGGTCAGGGTCAGGGTTAGGGCTAGTGGGGTCCTAACCGTAACCGTAACCCTAACTATGGTGGCCCCTGGCTATGGCTATGGCATTGTGGCTATGGCGGCCCCTGGCTATGGCGGCCCTTGGCTATGGCGGGCCACAATCGTCTGTGTGTGGTTTGTGATTGGCTATGTCTGGTTGTTGTGTTTGACTGAGTGACACTATCGGTGAGTCGATCTGACCGAATGAGCAATCTCTCTGTTCTTTTGTGCTTTGTTGTCTTACAGCAGAAGAACGTCGGTCAGTCGTCCGCTGGCTTGTTCACATATCCTGTGCTTCAAGCTGCTGATGTGCTTCTTTACAAGTATGCATCATATCTATTCTATGCGGTGTTTCATAAAAAAGAACCCCTTTCTCTTTTTTGCATAATTCTCTTAGATGATGATCAATTTACACAAAATTTTTACCAGTTGTAGCTAAAGAAATACTAATTCAAAATATATCAAAATATGTTGATTAAATATTCTTTGCTACTCGCGACTTAACGATGGCGTCATGAAGTGTCGTGAGTACAAGCTTGTTTGTTTCAACTGGTGCTGTCAGTTGTTGAATAGCTACCCTGCTTCGATGGTGAACTTCATCTGGTTCGCTGATGGCAAATTGTTGAAGTTTTACCATTGCAGCCACAAATATTGCCCAAAACAATTGCTTTCATGCATTTGTGGGGATAGCTTGACATTTGTGGCTTCCAGCAAGACAGTGCACCAGCACACAAGAGCTTGCGAGATGGTTGAGTTTCTAGCTTGCAAGACACCCAATTTCATGCCCCGCTGAGACTTTCGCTGAGCCTAAACTTCGGTCTAAGTACCTACTTAAGTCAAAAAGTGAAGTGATTTCGCTGAGCGAAAACATGGCGACTGACACGGATAGTTTAGTAAATTAAAACAGTCTGGTACCAAAAATAAGTTGGCTGACATTCTGTTGAGCCGTGCATGGAGTTTGCATGGAGTTTATGTTGATGCATGGTTGTTAAATGAAAGCGCATTGAGCTGGCATCTCTCTGTAGCAATCATACAGTGGGCGACTTCATTTTTTGACTTAGACTTTCGCTGAGACTTTCGCTGAGCCTAAACTTCAACGCCATTTTTAATCGTTTAGTTGAACTTTGGTCTAAGCACAGACTTTAGCATTCAGCTTTAGCTTTGGCTCAGCGAAAAGGCTCAGCGAAAGTCTAAGTCAAAAAGTGAAGTCGCCCAGTGTATATTTACTGCCTAAGCTAACCTGCTGCTAGTCGGTGCTGGTATGTGGTATATTATGTTGAACTAATGTCACTGTCTGTCAGAGCAACTCAAGTGCCCGCCGGTGGTGATAGGATAAACGACATTGAACTCAGTTATGCGCAAGTAAGTAAGTAAGTAAGTAAAGTGTAAGTTTATATAGCATGTACTCAGAAATATCTATTGCGCATAGTATATTTCTTCGTTGATATCTCGCCAGAAGTATGTCTTCAGCTGATGTCCGAACGTGTCGAGACTCAGTTCTGGGTCACAAAGACTGTCTGGCAGCAAATTCCAAGTCAATTGGCACCCAGCAGCAAAGCACCAACGACCGAAACTGTTCAGTTGATAGCATGGTGCGAGCGACCAGCTTTCGCTAAGTGGCAGACCACAGATGTTGACAGCCAGTTGACATCTGCTGTTAGTGTGCAACTGTCCGTCAGCAGTTGTCATTTCTGTCTGTCTGTCTGTTTGTTTGTCTTTCTGTCTGTCTGTCTGACATGCAGAGCAACTGAAGTGCCGGTTGGTGATGATCAGATCAAGCACATTGAGTTGACTCGACACCTGGCAAAGTTGTTCAACCACAAATACAACTGCACGCTCTTCCCACTACCGACACCAGTCACAGGCCTGTATTTTCAGCTGAAATCTTTCAAATATAGCAGCTACTCGTTTCTCACTGTCGTCTCTCTCACTCGTGCACTCTGGTTAAACTGTTTGATGGATCTGTACGAGTTCACTTGTGACACATTTTGTTCGATGTGGTACGAGGGGCGTTCAAAAAGATTTGCAAGTCGATATGTTAGACTGAAAGGGGAAGGGAGATTTGAGTGTTGAACTCCGAGCCAAAAGTTGCACTTGCCTACTAGTGATTCACCAGGGGGCAGCACTGATGAGCGATTTCATGTCATACCTGATGACTTCGGTCACTTGTGTACACTGCTGTAGTGATTGCAATCCCAGTCCCGGGATCCGGATTAAGAAAGTTGTAATCCACTGGATCTCATTTTTTCCCCCTTTGAAAAAAAATTGTAAGGAGGCCCCCGTCCCCGGTGGGGGGTGTGCTAGTAAGACTTGGTCATTCTCTAGCGCGTGTAAAAACTTGGGTGCACAGCACCCCCTAGGGGTCAAAACATGGTTTTCGAAAAAAGGCACTTTAGGTGGGTACAATTCCACATCGACATCTCCAAGGTTACTGGACCAAACTTCACCAGACTTGTTTCAACCTAATGCGGGAAGAATCGCGGTAGATAAAATATTTGTCTGATTTTGAAAATCTTTATCCATTCCGGAGATATTCGCCACCGAACTTCGAAGTCGTTCGAAATCGGGCCAAATTTTGCATGTTTTTGGTCCCTAAATTTTTTTGGGGTAGCCCCCCCAATTTTGGACCGGCGTTATAAAATTGGGCCTAGTACTGACCACTGTGCAAAATTTCGCGCCGATCGGCCGACGCATCTCGGAGATCTCGCGTTGAAAGAAAAACGTCTGCAGTAGAACTTCAGTCCTCTCTTGCCAACTATCGCTTCCGGGCAGACTAATAAGACATAAAACACATTTTTCTACATTTCTGTCACTTGGGCTAGTAGTTCATCCAATTGTCCGTTTTTCAGCTGCCTGCGGTAAAAAAAGTCTTCAAAGTGTCAGGAACACAGGCACAGAGATGGTTTCTTCTTTTGTTGACAGCAGTGTCAGTGATGTTCTACTCCAGACCAATCCAGACTTCACCAGTCACTTTTTGAATTCATCATCATTCCTGAAGGTCATCTGATTGACACAGTGCTACACGACAGTCAAACCTTGTAATCGACTGGCTGTTAGGGGACACAGGTCTGAAGATATAAAATTTTTTTGAAGTTTTTTTGTTCATTTTAATACACATGTCGCTTGTTTTCATTTTTTCAGGTAGTGCAGAAACACACATTAGGTGAGGTGGGAACTAAAACGGTCGTTTGATGGGCAGTTGTGTCAAAAATATTTGCACCAAAAATTATTAAAATCTATCTAAACTTCTTCAAGTCACAATCGATAATGTTGAGATGCTTTTTGATGTATTTTGGTTCATTTCAACTGATATTTCGTTTGTTCAGTTTTTCCCAGGTAGTGCAAAAGCAGACATTGGGTGAGGTGGTAAAATGGTCCGTCATTTGATGGCCAGTTGTGCCAGAAATATTAGGATCAAGAATTATTAAAATTGGTAAACCCTTCTTCGAATGACAGTCGTTAATGTTCGGGATGTTAATGTGGTGTTACAGTAAGCAGCAAGCGGATCAAGAGTCTACGTAATCCGGATGTGAAGATGAGCAAATCGGATGTGGATCATCTTTCGAGCATCCTGCTGACCGACGGCGCAGACACGGTGCGTGCGAAACTACGGAAGGCGGTCACGGATCCAAATCCACGGATCAGTTACGATGTAAACGCTCGTCCCGGAGTCTCGAATCTAATTGACATTGCTGCGGCATTCAGCGGCTTAAGTGTGGAACAGGTCTGCGAGGCCTCGCAGCATTTTGACACCCTGGCATTCAAGAACTTTGTCTCCGACGTGGTTATCGAACGGCTGAAGCCCATCGGCTCGGAGATAACGCGACTGTTGAATGATGCTTCATATCTGTCGCATGTTATCAGTGCGGGCAACGAGAGGGCTCGCTCGATTGCCGACCAGACGTATGCCGATGTCTGTAAACATGTCGGATTCCAATAGAACTACCAGCAGCGTCAGGGGGGGGGCTGCAAATTTCTCACAAGGGAGAACGAGCACTGAAATTTTTTTTTTTGCTTCTACATCCCCCAAAATCAAGGATTTCCAGCCCAAAAAATAGCTCGAGATAGAAAGGAGGAAATTTTTTTGGACAGAAAGAAGAATTTTTTTTGACAAGCTAAAATTTAAAGGGAAATGGTGAAAAATTGCCCCTTCCTTTGCCACGCACGATGCTACTGAGAACTACAGGGTGGTCCAAAAAAATGGATATCCAATTTTATTTTTGGGATAACTTCAGTAATTCAACACCGATTTTAACCATTCTTTCACTGTTACAAGCAGAAATTTATGGCGCGTAAACGCGAAGTTCTTCCACCCACCGCACCTTTATTGTGTGACCACATTACCTAGCAAAACAAACACTGTCAAAGCTACAGTGGTCTC
>Ga0056128_1009977_pt1 | contig 11862 bp, 7 predicted proteins | sample WorMetLIZISLAND2_FD_71113 | JGI IMG/M metagenome (GOLD analysis project Ga0056128, IMG submission 71113) | Marine gutless worms symbiont microbial communities from Max Planck institute for Marine Microbiology, Germany - Olavius geniculatus... ... | reverse complement strand
TGGACAGTTGGCCCGCAGTCAGTTTCCTGCGCTGCGCGCTGTGTGTGCTGGTGCGCTGTCCTGCTAGAAGATGAATCCGGTGGGCAGCCGGCGATTGCTTGAAAAGAACGACAATTTAGTTATAATTTATAAACAAAATAAATTACTCTTTGTCAAAGCGTCATGTGACGTCATCGGCAATAACGTGGTAAGCGGTTTTTGAAAATTAAATAGCATTTTTAGCTTAAACGTTTTTTAATGCTGAAAAATCGGTAGGCGTTCATGTTCGGAAGTTTATAATTTCGTCGGTTTTCAACAGAATCATGTAGAATCATGTAGTTAGATGTAGAACGTTTCTATAAATGAACCTGTAAAATTCCATGTTAAAAATCCAAGCGGTTGCTGAGAAAACGGCAAAAAACTTTAGGGGGCTACTTTTTTTGCCGCACCCTGTAGATTATATTCCGCGTCTCTAACGCTTGCTTGCTTCTTGGGCATCAGCCAGAGCGCTGGAACATTGCCAAAACTAATTGTTTGCAGAACTGCAAAATCCGTGCATCACTAATTTAACCGTCAGCTACAAGAGCGAAATGAGGAGCCAAGAATAGGCTCATGTAAAACGTTGTATTTTGAGTGAAAAAAGTTAGATTTCTCCCATGAGAATTAGTATTGATATACTGATAACCACGAGTGTGGTCGTATCCGACAGAGAGACTACGCTGAACGTTGAAAGCGCTGATTGAATCGAATCTGTGACGGTTCAGGCAAGCGGACATGAAGCCTATCCTGACAGGGCAGGAAGGTGTTGTCGACAACCGAGAATTTCTGGGTAATTTTGGGACAACGTGAAGTGTACCGCGCGACCTGACGTTGAGATCGTTTTCAGCCAACTACAGACGACGTCAGCAGATAACTTGGACGTCGAATGACGGCGAATAGAAGCTGGGAGAATTTAAATCGACGAACAGCCATTCAACAGCGGTTCCAGCGTATGCATTTGCTAGCTTGTTTAGCCGCTTGCTTTGCCGCAATAAAGAACGATTAAATGACTACATTGCCAGCCATCATACGTATGAATTTGTTGCTAGTTGTGTGATTAAACTATCTTTCCGTATTATTTTGTGTTATTGCAATATAAAACATTTAGACGTCAACTGGGCGTTTGTTGTCATCGCCATTGGTAGCTAAAATTGTACGGTAAATCAGCTAAATAAACAATTCAATTCTAGCCATTTGTATAGCAAAAGACTGTGACAGTGAAAGAAGGCGCGAGATATCACTTCTCGACGCTCTCGTCATAGCTAGCAATCGGTTAGAGATTTTGGGCGGAATCGCTCGACACTTTAACACAAGCGATTTCGCCTATATCTCCGCACTTTGCAGCTGCCTGTCTGTCTGTCTGTTTCTCTGTCGTCTGACACATTCTTGCGCCCTGCTTAAACCGTTCGACAGATTTACATGTCATTTGGGAAGTATACTTGTGTGGTCCAATGACGCATTGTGTTAGATGAGAATGCCTGACCCCAGGTGAAGGGATATTTGTGTCGAGCTAAATACTAACAACTGCCACAGCATTATAGGTGACAGTATCTATTAGCTATTCCACCCGTACGAAATTGCTTTGGTCTTTGAAACGGCATTTATACGTTAGGCCTGTGCGCAAAATTTATCAGAATACGTCGGTTCTGCGTATGAAGTTTATAGAATGCTCAGCTATTTCTAAGAAATTATGTAGTGCGACGATGGGCTCCGTTGTGTCAGTGGCGTAGACAAGGGGGCCCAGGAAGCCCAGGCCCCTTTCTGTCAATCTGAAACTTTTGCTAAAAATAGATATTAGAGACTCAGGAGAATAATCAGAATTGTTGCCACCAGATCTTATATTGTATTGTAAGGCTATAATTGCATCAAATTCGATTTCGGCTGGGGCTTTACCCTAGACCTCGCTGAGGAGCTCACAGCGCACCCCAGACCCCCTAGTTGGAATTTTGGGAGTCCTACTTTTAAAGAATGACAGAGGGTGGGAAAAAGGGAAAGAAAGGGGAAGGGAGGGGAAGAGGTTACGGAAGAAGATGAAAGCTAGGAAACGGAGGGGAGGGAAGAAAAGGCAAGAAAAGGGCCCCCAATTCACATTTTGTGTTGTTATATACCGCTGTCTGTTGTGGCGGTGACATGCAGTGGCTACTGTGCCATGTGGATGAAGAGTCCGTGCTACCGCTGTCAGACGGAGGTCAGCCCAACGCGCATTCTGCCGCCGCTCAAGAACATCGAACGCCGCAGTCGCAACACCCACGAATGTGCCGCCCCGGACTGCGTAGGACACTTACACCATCGACTCTTCGCACCGGCTGTGGGCGGTCACAGGCCTCACTACATCAGAGGTATCCTAGCGCACATTTTTCGGTGTTTATACGCCGCAGTGTCGTGGGTTAAATTGAAAAAGTAGGCAAGGCAGAAAGTTGGAGTTTTCCGACGGACACTACAAATTGACGCCGACCGTATTCCGACAAACAACTGGAAAATTCTGACAGAAGACATTATGGGTGCTGAAAATTTTAATTTCATCCATATCTTTTCTAAAAATGGGGGGTTCTGCCCTAAGTTTTGCAGTTTTTGACAAAGATTTTCCGATAAAAATTTTTTGGACAATTTTTCGACAGCCGATAATTTAGGGGGTGCAAATGTCCCTCTACCTTTCCAGCAAATTAACTGAACAGTTGAGTTGCGTCAGCGTCATAGGTGTGAATAAGCCATCAGTACCGCCACTTCTTTTTCTACAAATGGAGAGGCGCATTTTGAGACAAGCAGCAGACGTTTAAAGCGCTGTATTGATGATCGTTGTGTTATCTGGATGACGTGTCCAGCTGACGACGGTCAACTACTGCCGCTAACTTGCGTTCATCCGCTCAGCAGACGACACTTCGAGAAGCCGATAGTCGTCGTCAAGAGCAAGGAACATGACAGCACCGGCTCGACAGTCAACACGTTCCTACCGCAGGACGACATCACCGCGGCATATCAGACCATTCCCATGCCCACACTGCTCGAGGAAGATTCCGACTGACTGACTGATTATAAGATACTGCTGTAGCGCGTCTTAGCCATCGCAATTCTGTCTTTCCGTCTGTCCGTCAGTCAAACACGGTGCAAGCTAGGATCACAAAATCTTCACCATCGGCTGCCTGGGAGACTCTAGTTTCAGGAACCGTAAAGCTTTCCCATAAATTTGAAAGGGGTAACCCCGAACGAGGGCGCTAAATGAGAAGGGGGGTGGGAAAAATGTACGATTCTCAGTCGATACGGCGTTGGCAGCGAGATATGTGGCGCTCTTTGGTGAGTAAAAGTAAAACGCTATACATATTTAGCTACTGGTCGTCTGGCGCCCTTTGGCGACTGATTTTGTTTTACTGTGCTTTCTTTGAAACTGTGGCCAAAAGCCGTGCAGATGAGATCTACGGATGAAGACTACGGATCACTAGCGTGCGACGGTGCACTGCTGTTGCGCGTTCTCCTTTGCGTTAGCAGGGCTTTTCTTGTAAGATACGTCTTAAGAGCGTCCTAAGACAAAAGTTTAGATGTCCTAAGATTTTTTATCTATTTATAACTTACCAGTTGTTTTCAGACACGGAGAACAGTGATCGTAAGTGTTGAAATGTTCTGTGAATTAGCTCATTGTCTTTCCTAAGATAATAGCATTGTAGGCGTAAAACATTTCTTAAGATTATCTTAAGATTTTCTCTGAGTCGGGCCCCGTGGGGCTTGAAATGGGACGGTACATAAACCGGAATGGCGTGCCATCACTTCCTTGGCCACCTGGAATGCATACCGCCACTTTTTTGTGAGATACTTATAGAAGAAGCCCAGCTGTCGCTAGGATAGACAACTGTATTGATTGTCAGTAACCTTCAAGGTCATGCATCCACGGTCGATGATTTTCATGTTATCTGAAACAATGTATGCGATTTTTTTTATCAGTGATCAACAGCAACCTTGGCCCTATCTCGCACTGTTTAGCCACAATACATCCGTGACAGACGGACGACGGACGAACGTCAACCGTATCACAAGCATGACAGGCTCGACTGTGTCGTAAATGCGGTCGGATGATGGCACTTTTTAGCCGACTCTATATACGGCTATAGCGCTGTATTTTCAATGAACAGCGCCACTGAAGTCTTTTTAGCACATACTGGCGCTTTACAAGTCAGATTATTATTATGATTATTATTATTAACATGACATTTTCTCGTTTGTTCTTTTTTCAGTGATGTTTTCATGATGCAGTTTCTATTAATCATTCAATTATTTTAATAGTTCATCATCAATCGCGATCGATTAGTCGTTGAAGCCCTTGCAACAGGTGTTATTGGAGTTTGTTTGTCACGTTTTCGTGTTAGTTGTTGGTCGTATCTTGTCGTACGTGTGACCACATTTGTGCTGTCCAAGTGCTTATATAGTTTGCGTCATAATGGCCATTTTTTTCTAAAGTGTGAGCAGCTTAAACTGTTTTGTTGACGCGAGTGCATGGTTCTTAGGCCTAGTATCTACATTAGTCGGATGCTGCAAAAGTGTATATACCGCTTGTACTGTTTTAGTCTAGTTTTAAAATTATTGTTAGGCCAACTACACTTCTAATTTAGTATCTTAGTAAATAAAGAGTGCCTGTTTACCGCGAGTAAACTGTTTGGATTGTTATAAATACTCTGAAATGGAATACTTGTTTTAGTGTATTTCATGCGTCGGGACTTGCAGATGTAATGAGTTGCACTGCACACCATGGGCCATAAAAACACGACATTATATAATCAGTCATGTCTTTATTAAATGTTAACCGATTTTCATTTTTTGCATTGTTGAAAAGTAGAAAAAAATAGTCGACAAAGTCAGAGTAATATTTTCCACCTCGCCTTAACACTGGTCCCAGACTACTTCGGACAAAATGAAAGACGTGTTTATTTTTAACACAAATCCGAATGGGCCGAACCTAAGTCTAAATATGCAAGATAATAAAATCTTAAGTCAAACCCAAATTAGGCCAACGTCACTTGTTTATTTTGCAGTGTTCACATCAAACAGCTATCGAAGGTATATGCGACATTCAGTCAGAACTAAATGAATCCGCTAACTAGCCTATAGTTCATCAAATTTACGCAGGTTGACGATATGTAAAATAGCGCTTTTTCTAAGCCTACCAAATAAATTCTGATAAAACAACGCAGTCAGTCTATATTGCCTCTACAACTACTTACTTGGAAAATAAGAATGAAGTTTATCGTTGTGGAAAAGTGCTGCTTGAGAAAGACGTTCGAAAATGCACTTTTGGCATGCAGGCGACATAGGCACGAACGTGTAGATACGAAGATAATATCAACAAATATGCCTACGGTACTCTGTCAAACTTAAGGCGCGTACAGAGCGACAGAAATAAAACAGAAGAAGCCCAGCTGTCGCTAGGACAGCCGACAGTACTAACTGTCAGTGACCTTTAAGGTCATAAAAAGTCAATGATTTTTTATACGAGCGTATTATTTGAAAGCCAATATGCCACTTCCTATTAGTGATCAATGGCAATTTAGGCCCTATCTCGCATTGTTTAGCCACAACAGCGCGTAACAGCCTTCAAGGTCATACACGGTCAATGATTTCCAGCTTATTTGATAGGGCGTATTCCACTTTCTATTAGTGATTAATAGTAACCTTGGCTGTATCTCTCACTGTTTTCGAGATATGGACAGTTTTCCGTTGAAAAACGGACATTTTTTCTACCCTCTCCATTCAACCCCCGATTTGAAAATATTCCCCTTGCACTAGATGGTTAAAATTTTGCGTGCTCAAGTTTAACACGCATGGCTAATTACTCTTGTAAAAAATTAATTTTACGACTTAAAGTTTAGCCACAATACATCCGTGATGGACGGACAGACAGACGGACGACAACCATGACAATAGCTCGACCGTTACTTAAGTGCGGTCGGCTAAAACGTAAAGTCTGTCTCGAGCCATAAGACCTGAATAGGGCGACGCTATCTTAGTTTCCTTAGCCTTTAGCTTACGCTGCAAAACCACGGGCACGGGGCTAGTGCATCGCGCGGTGTGCCTGTTTACGCCCCAGTTTTTGCTGGTAGTTGTAGTTTTCGAAGACTGCAAAAGGGCAGTCGATAAAAAGTTGCGGACGCGGCAAGGCACACTGTCGTAGTTGTGTTTCGTGATGATGATGATGTCAGTGTGTGTTCAACTGCAGTCCTTTTCATAACTAAAAGCCAGCTGGCCCGCACTGTCTGGTAAATGTAGCGCGAACAGCGGCGTCCTGGGTTAAAAACGCTTGAGACAGAAGGTTGCATTCTTCCGACAGACAGCTGAAATTTCTGAGAGAGCAGATTGTGAGTTCTCAAAAAACACCATTAGATTTTCCAAAATGGGGACTTTCAACCGCAAATTTTCGGAAGAAGATGTTCCGATACGCTAAAATTCGTGGGGCTGAGGGCACTTGCGTCCCTGCCACTTCTCCCTTCTTGCTACGACGCCACTGCAAGCTGTCTGTTTCTCCCTCCCTCTCTTTCTCCCTCTCTCCGTATCCCTCTCGGAGCATGGACCACTAAGAAATAGCACTAATCTAAATGTCCTTGGTCTGGGTCACGTGTGATGTCCGTCGTTGTGGTATCGTGCTTTTATCGTGTCGGGTCGTATGAGAGCGTCGGTTGCTGTCGCAGGTAGAGCAGGACGCGACGAGACTGTCGCGTCTTCGTCCGGCATCGCGGACACGTCGCCCATCTCTCTCTGTACAGACACACGAATAACACAAGCACACATTGTAAAAAACAAGATAATATTCATCTGAACACGGAGTCTGTCCAATGCATTTCGACAGTTTACAGTATATGTCCGTATAAATATAATCAGTGAGCTGTTTAGACCGGTAGAAAAATAATCAAACAGTTCAACTTCAAATTGTACAGCAGCAATGATCCTTTCATCCTTCTGTATTATTTTAACTAAACAATAAACATTGTCACTTACGAGACCATTCGATTCGTTGGCAGCGCATTGTAAAAAGTCCATCGTCACCATGCGTCTATCTTGCACCGATATAGAGATATGGCGCCTCAAAGATAACGGGGTCACAAGTTTGACCTTTTGGGGTCACGTGACGTCAACGGTCACGTGACCATTCGCATCACAAAGGTCCACTTTTTACGGGTGATCCATAGTGACCATGCGTCAATCTGGCACCGTTACGGAGATATGGCGCGTCAAATGTTGGACGGACGGACGATGACACGAAAAGAAAAAAGGAAGAAGGGAAAAAGAAAAAAGAAGGGGAGTGGAAGGAAAAGGAAAAAGAAAATAAAAGGGAAAAGGAAGAAAAAGGGAAATGAGAACATGAGGGGGATGGAAAGGGGAAGGGAAGGTAATGGGAAGAAGAAGGGAAAGAAAAAGGGGAAGAGGAAAGGAAAAAAGCGAGGAGGAAAAGGGAAAAAGGAAAAAGAGGAAAAGGGAAAAAAGGAAAGTGGAAGTGGAAAAGGAAGGGGAAGGAAAATGAGAAGGAAAAGGGAAGGGGAAGGTAAAGTAAAAGGGGAAGTGAAGGGGGGGAAATGGGAAACGGAAAAGGGGGAAAGAAAGAGAAAGAAGAAAAGGAAGGGCAAGGGAAAGGGAAAGGAAAGAGGAAGGGGAAGGGGAAGGAAAAGTGGAAGGGAAAGTGGAAGGGGAAGGAAAAGAGAAAGGGGAGGCGGAAGGCAAATGGAAAGGAGAAAGGAAAGGAAAAGGGAAAGGAAAAGAAAAGGGGAAGGTGGAAGGAAGAGAGCTTAAGAAAAGTTGGTCGCACGGACGGACGCACGGACGGACACTTGGGTGATTTTATACTCTATCCAATGCTATGCATTGCATTGGACAGACAATAACGTAAAGTCCTTCCCGAGCCATAAGACCTACAGTATATGGCGACGCTATCTCAGGTTCCTCAATTAACAGTGCTTGACGTCTGCATAGCCACGACACTTTGCACAGTGGGCTTTCTCCCCTAATTTCAACACTATCACGGTTACCATCCTGTAGTGTCTGTCGGCGATATTTTTTCTCTGAAAGTTTTGCCACTGCTATTGGCGTGTGAATTAGACTGCCAAATTATTACCTCCGCCAAGGAGGTTATGTTTTTGTCAGAGTTTGTTTGTCTGTGTGTTAGCAAGATAACTCAAAAAGTTCTGGAAAGATCTTTCTGAAATTTTTAGGGAATGTCGGGAATGGCAAAAACTTCAAGTGATTCAATTTTGGGGGTGATCCGAAAATTTTAAAATTTTCGTTAACATTGCTTTAAATAGGGCAATGTTGTGTCGAATCAAGGTTTTTAGGTCAGATAGAACTATGGGTCAATGTAGAAAATGCAACTATAGTTTGAAAGGCACTCAAAACTTCCGCTTGTTTATTTTCGTCAAACAAGCTGAACAAAAATGTCTTTTAAAGTTGTCGCACATAGTTCCCTAGTGATTTAATACGGTAATCAAAGAATACTTTGCAACATTAACGGTAGGTGAAATCTACATTACAATCTGACAAGCACTTGGCGGAGGTTTGAGGTCTCTGACTGCTTTTCTAGTATAGTCATTAGTTCATCAAATACTCAACCACTTTTGAAATGTGTGCCGCAGCCCAAAATCGCGAAAAATTGGTGGCTTATTACAGTCGTTCAAAATCATCAATGTTGATAGCCCTAAGAAGCTTATCACTGGTGCGTGTTGTGATAAGCAGCATGTCTGTGCCTATCCGTGACCGTTTTGACGCTAGACGAGCCAGTAGCGGTAAAATAAGGAGGGGGTCCCCTCGAACAATATCGCGAATACCCTCCCCCACAAAAGCACGAAATTTTGTCACAAAAACGACTCCTTGTAGCAGCTCACAGTGAAGATTTCGTGATATTAACTTGCACTGTTTTAATAGAGCTCCAAGATGTGACAAACACACGGACAGACGGACGCCTCGACGATAGCTAAGACACGCGAAGCATTGTCATGATGTCACGCATAAAAAGCAATGACCTGACTGCACTGGTTTAAATACTGTACACTGTAAATTTTGCGCAAAAAGTCAAATTACTTAGCGCAACAACGTTCCTGATGGTATTTATATTTCACAGCGACGCATTTCAGATGATCACTTTTTGCAATCCTTTACGTGAATGTCAACGAAAGAATAATTGTGAAAATCAGTCAATATTGATTGAAATTCCGCAAAAAAAGCCTGGGTGAACTATTTTACACTGACGTCAATGTAGGCCTACTGTATTTACAAGGACAAAAGACCATGGGGGGGGCGGAAGTGTAACTAGATGTGTGTCAAAATTAAAATAGCTTAAAGGTAATTAATTACACAAGAGTATGTGCTAATACCTGTCGGTTCTTGCTGAACCATCGCAGATAGAGCGTTGAGTAATAGCTGCCCTGCAACAGGTCTACAATGCACAAGCGATTCACACATATATGAAAGGAGATCAGGTGATATTTTTTTATTAAAATCATAGCGTCAACGGTTAAAAAAGAATATAACACAAAAGAAACGTGCAACGACAAACACAAAGATTACAAATTAAAACTAGATGATTCTGGACTCCCAACTGGATGACTTGTTCTTGTGCGCAGTCCAAAAAGATTCTTAAATTACGCAGTCTTCTATACAGCTTCGCATATGACGCCTAAGTCTGAATATTATTAACAGTGGGCTACTACTGTACAACTACACCATTATTATGCGGCCGTCCTAACTGGCCGCATTACAAAATTGTTCCGTCCGTCCGTCCTTCCGAAGGTCCATCACTCCTTCGTCCTGTACAGGCTCATAATTCGAAAACAAAAGAACGTAAAAACACTCAGCGTAATCGGAGTAGAAAAGGAGGGCTTTAACGCCAACGCCCAAATATCTGAGAGCATGCGCATTGCGCAACCCATAGTCCAAATTAATTACACTGTCGGCCGTCTGTCCGTCCGCATACATGTAGGCCCTAACAGAAGTATTGTAACTAAACGGTGCGAGATTGGGCATAGATTGCTACTGATCACTAATATGATGTCGCATATTAATTTTCAAATGACATGGAAATCATTGACCCTGGATGACCTTCAAGGTCAGTACGCGTTATTGTAGCTAAACGGCAAGAGATAAGGCTAAGGTTGCTATCGCATACCCTCTTTCAGATAAGATAAAAATCATCGACCTTAAATGTCAGTACTGCCACAGGAAGTGTATAACAGTAGCGCGTCTTCCCTAGCAAAAGCTGCGTTTCTTGTTACCTCCTTACAATTTATTTGCATTTGAGTGGCAATGCATGATCGCACGTGATATCTGTCCGTTTTTGGGCAGCAAATTTTCTGGATGCTGTTCATGCTATTACCAAAAGGGTTAAAGCGGATGGCATCTGTTGCAGTGTCATACCCATGAATACTCCGGCAGATAAATCAACTAAAAAGTTTACGATCACAGACCTAACATAAGCCTACGACATGCCTATGACGCTAAGGCCGCGTGCAGTTTTAATATCCTTTTAAGCAAAAATCGGGCAGCATTTATTTACTATCTATTGCTGCCTCGACCCTATAGTTTGGGCAGCAAATTACTGCTGCCCCTGCTGTACGGGTGTCAACATCTATATGCTCATAGGGATCACGGAGTAATATACAGCGATAGCACGCATAGAAACGATACTCCGATGACACCAATGTGACGGCAACACACATAGGCTACCGCTTACAGACTGGCTGCTAAATAATGCAATACGAAAATAACGTCAGTAAGGTCCACGCGGACGCATGAACGGTGTCCTGGCGAATGAAGACCCAACTGCTCACTACATAGAGTGGTTCAAGAATTTTCCAGCGCGGCTAAAATGCGATTTACTCGCAAGCATTGATGATTTTCTATCAAAATTTAGCCAAGACTTAAAAATAGAAAAATTTTCCAATTTAGAAAAAAAAACTGTCAAAATGTATTAATAAATTAAGTGCTTTAACATTGTATCATGCTTATTTTGCATTAAACGAATTACGCTTTAGCTACTATTTTTCATTTCCTAAACTGCCCCTTCCCAAAAAAACCCGTCCGCGTTCGCCGCAACTTCAATTTCTGATTACTAATACATATATTTAGGCGGAATCGTTTTTGAGTAATTCCGCCTATTGGGACACATTTCTTTGTAACGTGGTCTGTCTGTCTGTCTTCTGTCATGCTCGTGCACTCTGCTTAAACCGTTCGACGAATTTAGATGACATTTGACCTGTACACTTGAGGGGTCCAACTACGTATATCCCCTCAAGGAAAGGGAAAATTTTGTGATATTAAAAGCCCGGCCAAAATACGCAACTGTTTTCGACTTACGAAAAAAATAATAAGATGATTTATAGTTCACCAGGTGACTGCATCGATGACTGAGTTCGCCTTTTACGAGATTACTTTGGTGGTTGTTGCAACTGACCTTCGTCGGCGTTGGTGTCGTCTGTTAAAGAACTAATTGCGTGATTAGGCCTGATAGTAAATTTCTACAGCTCTCACCTTTCTTTGGATAAACACATTAGCTCCATCTGCAAATCTGCTTATTATCACATTCGGTCACTCCGCCATATTCGTTCGGCCATCACTGATGATATGGCCAAATCTGTCGCTTCTTCCCTGGTCTGCTCTCGCTTAGACTACGCAAATTTTCTTCTTTTCGGCACCACTCAGAAAATATCAACTGTCTTCAGCGCGTCCAAAATACACTTGCCAGATTTGTTGCCAGTCACGCTCTCCCTCGTGGTACTCGCTCATCTGATATTCTCCAGGATCTACATTGGCTCCCAATTGATCAACGCATTGAATTCAAACTTGCCACACTGACGTACAACATTCTCAACTCTTCTCAGCCTG
>Ga0056128_1009972_pt1 | contig 11867 bp, 12 predicted proteins | sample WorMetLIZISLAND2_FD_71113 | JGI IMG/M metagenome (GOLD analysis project Ga0056128, IMG submission 71113) | Marine gutless worms symbiont microbial communities from Max Planck institute for Marine Microbiology, Germany - Olavius geniculatus... ... | reverse complement strand
GACAACAAGACGCCTTCGTGGAAAAAGTTACGATCATTAAAGATAAATTCTGTGAATTCATTTACGACATGTCGTAAGATAATCTTATGACATCTTAAATGATGAGTTATGATAATTTTACGACATGTCTTACGACAATGTTTGTGAATCGGGCTCCTGATGCATAGCGTTGCGTTGATATACTGTCGGCACTTACACCATGGGCCATAAATATTAAATAATGTGCCCTTTACTTTTGTCCAGATTTTTGCCAATCATTGACCAATTTTCAAAATTCTTTCACTGGCACACTCTGCAGACAATTTGCAATAACGTGATTACTATATATTTCAGCACACGGTAAATGCGTTTCTACATTACCTTGTGAAATATAAATGTAAGCAAAAGCTGACGATAATAACAAAAATTTAGCTAATTGAAAAAAAACGCTTCAGACCAACATTGCGATGAATGATTCGTATGACACTAGACTGTGTTAGACCCACACAGTCTAGTGTCAAGCAGACCATTCACTGCAGTGTTGGCCTGAAGTGTTTTTTTTTCAATTTTACCAAAATGTTTGTTATTATCGTTATGTATGCATATTTCGTTGATATTTCACAAGGTAGTGTAGAGACACATTTACGTTGTGGTGGGATCTATAATAATCACATTATCGCAAATTGTCTGCAGAGTGTGCCAGTGTAAGAATTTTGAAAATTGGTCAATAATTGGCAAAGATATGGACAAAAGTAAAGTGTTGTGGTTTTTTGGCCTACCCTGTATATTTCAGCATCATGCACGTAATGGGTAATCATAATGGACTTAGGATGTGACAAAATGTCAGGGAACTTTCAGGAAATTTTACATCCCTGGCAAGTGTAAATGTCACAGAGATATCACAAGAATTTCGACGATATACTGTACGGAGCATAAGCCAAATTATGTTGCCGATTCTGGAGACATTACAAAATGCTATGCTTGTTTAGTGCAAGAACTATTCTGTTGCATTCCGTGTGTGTTCAGGTTGAGAATACAATTCGCTGGAGATATGCTCGTGATGAGCATGGGCAGCTGAAATATGATGAACTCGGAAACCAAGTGAAGGAAAGCAACGCTCGAATGGTGCGATGGTCTGACGGAAGGTAATTATTGCTATCTTAATGCACCTATGTCTTATTGTTATTTGTTTTTTTTATGCCAGGTTATCTGTTTCAATTAAATGTTGCAAGTTGATTTTTCTACAATTCACTTCATCTTAAGTGCAATCTCCATTTTCTATAAACCACTGTAGGATCGGACTATTTTGAAACAGATGCTATTCTGGAATGTACGTATTTGAGATGATGTGGCGAACTAATACAGGATGGTACACAGTTTTGTATAAGGGAACACAACGTTGATTGAATCTAGATTAAAAAGCTTATCTATGCAAAGGTTGGGGGTAGGCAGTTGTGAAACATTGTGTAGCATTAAGTTACAAATTTTCTATGCACTGTGTTGCTTACTTCGTCATTATGGACTTAATTACATTAAAAAAGCGTCACTTCTTTGCTGTAAAAAAGTTGTAAACTACCACTGCTTATAATCCTTGTATCGGTAGTAACTTTGTGTTTAGTATTTAGGCCAAAATGTAGAGAAAAATGATGTTTGGTACTATGTTTTTAATCCTGTTGTCTTTACTGGGCTTTTTTGATTTTTTGCGCTCATCAGTGTTTTATGTTCATTCTTGCATTTTTCTTTGCTACGGGCTAAACTGGCCGTTGTATCATAGCATTCAAGCTGATATTATACTGCTTTCAGTAAACTTGTTGCACATTGCTGAGGTTGATTTACATTATATCTGGGCAATGATATCTTCGTTTGGTCGATTGGTGTGTCATCTTAATACTGTTTAAATGTATAAATGCATTGTCTTTATTTATAATGATCATAATAATAAAATGCATTGTACATTGTGGTGCAGCTTGTCATTATATCTGGGCAACGAGATCTTTGACGTTCACGCGATGCAGCTGCAGGGCGACTACAATCATCTGTTTGTGCGACAAGGAACCGGCTTACAGGGACAAGCCGTCTTTAAGACCAAACTTACCTTCCGGTCTGTGACGCTTGGCTTGATTCAGTTTTTATACCAATTTTGATGCTTGAAATAAGAAAAAAGAAAAAATAAGAAAAAAAACAGTCGAGTCTGTTGAGAACCTGGCGCACAACTAGATAACTAGAGTTTCTTTGGAAAATACTCATTGTAGTAATGTGTCCGTTTTGGCTGGCTGTTAGGTCAAGCCCTTCGGTCGGTTTCACCTGCTGTCCCGAACTTTTTCTGTACCAATTTTTTTCCCACTCCGGATGTGAATCTGTGGAAATTGCTGACAGCATGACCTCTCGGAAATCCCAGACATGTCAGGAAATTTGTCGTCTGCATGGGAAAAAGTCTGGGGATTCTCAAGAGAAAATCTTCGCTTGGAAGTCACTTTTTTGTTTGGGGCAGTGGCAGTGTTTATTAGCACAGTATTAGTAATATCCTCATATTGCGTTTTTGGTGTTGCTGATGCTTTTGTTGAGACAGAGTGCATGGTTCATTTAGCAGACCATTCTGGCCATTATTTTAGTCAAGTTTTTTTGCCATAATTGCTTCTGTGCTATTGATAGGAATACAGTTTTGCACATCTAGGCAGCATGTTTAAACTGGTGGCATTTCAGCTTATTTGGTAACATTGTTGGTCACACCTGTGAAATTAATCGACTCTAGTCCCAATTAGTACTTGGACGAGTAATCTGTTGGCGGATGGGTAAGCCATCTGGGTATGTAACCCATCATTTAGATCAACTCAGCCTGGCCATCCTTGATGGCTAGATGCAGTGAGTACCAGCAAAAGCTGAAGCACTAGCCCCATATTTATGGTCTTGCAGTGTAAGCTGGTGTCTGTTTTGGGGCTAAGGAAACAGAGCCACTTTGTGGGTTTTGTGTCTGGGAAATGCCTTTGCGACCTTTAAACAATGCAGATATTTTCAAACGTGTTGTTTCTGTGCTTTAGGCCTCATTCGACAGATTCATTCACACATCGTAAAATGACACTTTCCCTCGCCGACCGGTCGAACAAGGCGCAGAAAGTAAAGGTGCTGCCAATTGCCGGGAAGGACCCAGATGCACAGAGAACAGAAATGATAAAGGTCTTGCGGTGTAGTGTTGCTTACTGTTTCAGTCTGTTTGCTTTTTGATGCTTTGTCATGGCTGGTTGGCTAACATAAAAGGCATTTTATATACAGAAGGCAGTCCCAAATGTTTTGTGCAAGGACTCAAATGAAACCGATTATTTTTCCAGGTTTATTCCAGGATGTGGAAAGTTTCCTAGAACTAGCGTAGCATTCAAAAATGAGTCTCACAGTTCGTTTTTGTCTTGTGCTTTGAACAACTAATATAGTCGAGGCTAGCTGTATAAAAGTAACTGTTGATATAGTCATCTGCATTGCATCCATGCACCTTTTTTGTCAGTATTTTGGATACCACTTACTGTTAGTTTGTACACGTTTTCAGCTAATTGCTTTTATATATTGTATTTGTATAATTCAGCTGTTGCACTGTCCAGCGATGTTGCCGTGAGGCTAAGCCGCCACCGATGTATCTGTAAGGTGTCAAGTGTGATCATTACAGAAAGAAGACGAGCGGTTGCGTGCATCGATACGTCGCGAAAGCCAGCAGAGGCGGATGAGGGAACGAGCAAACCAGCGAGGAATGAGCGCTTCTTACCTGGAGGGTGACTACGAACACGACGATGACAACAATGCCATCTCCATCTCCGCCATCAAGAAACGATACAAGAACGACCAGAAACGTACGTACCGTGCTTTTCTTTACCCCTCCCTTCACTCTGTTTTATTTCCGGTCTGGGGGAGCTCAGGAGTCAGTCAACACCCTGATCCTTTCCAGGAAACTCCACAGGTGTCATGAGTCGATGGAAAATTGAAAATTGTGATTGCATGATGATCGAGAAGCGCTACAAAAATGACCGGAAATGAATGATGCTTCTATGCGCTTCACTTTCATTTGGGGCGGGCCAGTCTTAGCCAATCGATGGGGCTCAGTTCCAGCTGCAATGCTGCACATCAGAGTCAACATTTCCTCTCCTCTGTTTTCCTTCCCCGTTACTCCTTTTCCGTCTCAGTCCTCACTGTGAAGTGCTTTTCTCAAAACCGGTCAGGGGTTAGTCAGATTTTGCTGCATTGGTATATGCTTGCGAGCAAGATGCGTTTGGTTGCAGCATTTCTGTTTTTTTTGGTCAGCAATGCAATGTTGGCAAAATGAAAGCAAATCCGATTTGCTTTTATTTTGTCGCTTATTGCCTTGCTGGCCAAAGAACCGGAAATGCTCGGGTTGAATAGCCTATGGAATTTTTAGGGTCCCAAATGGCATCACCCTCCCTTAAAACTGGCTGCCCTGTTTATAGCCAACCACCTCATCCTTGAACATGCCTAAAGTTGGCCCTTCTGTCATTACCTCTCTAGGGGGCCAGTCAGCCCTCAGGTTTTTTTTTGCTCAGCAAGTCAAAATTCAAAGCTACAGATTGCAGTGTACTGTATAGGTTAAAAATGTCATTTTTGGATTTTTGGACGGTATCTTTGGCGTGCATTGATGGCGTTTTCACTACATAGACGATAGTGTTTTTCAGACAACAGCAGCCTTTACGTGGGCCAGGTTGGTAAGTAAGTAAGTAAGTAAGTAAAATGTAAATTTATATAGCACATATTGTTAAAATTAACCTCTAATGCGCTTGGTGTCTGTGATTAAATCATTATCGGGAAACCATGCTTATCTGGAAATGTCTTTTTGATTTTTCTCAACATGGTTGGAAGCAAACATCTGGTTTGCTGTAGTCATAGTTTGTATTGCATCATTGAGAAGCCCAAGCTGCCGGTATAGTATTGTGTCTACATGATGTAACAGGGAGAATGTAGGATTTGTTCCGAGTGGATAATTAGGGGGAGTTTAATACTATATTCCTGCATTTTTGATATATTTCATACATGCTAATCACGTGTCAAGCAACACGCTGATTGTCGACATCTGTGTGCCGTGCTCAGGACAACGCGGTTAACGGTCGATTTATTCTCGCCCAAATAACCAACAAGTAACGAAGTAAATATTGGTGTCTTTGTCGATAACTGATCAGATATTAGCTAAAATGTAGAAAATTTTAATATATCAGCGAGCAATTTGCACGACTTACTGTTATTTTGTATACTAAAAATTTAAATTAACAACAGACTGAAGCAGTAAAATTTTAACAAATTTTAAATTTTAACATTTATTGAAGTGCAAGTTATGCAACACACGCAAGTGGCGCCATCTGGTGAAAACCACATTACTGTTTCAGCGTTACACCCACTGCGTATTGAGGCTTCCTAATAATACAGTAAATACCAGGCTTGCCGTGGATATGAAATTTCCCATTCATATCCATATCCACAGATTCTCCGTTTGGGTCGCTGTCAAGTGGTTATAACCTTTTTGGGTGACTGTCTGCAGACAAGTAAACTGTCTTGGTATATTACCAACCACTGCGTTCAACTCAGCCTTCCATTCTTTCGGAGTAGGTAAATCAAATACCATCCTGTTTGGTTTGGACTGAGGCGGGGCACGTTAACCTGTGCTGGGTGGCAGGTGTGATCTCGTAGGGCAGGTGGCACTTCGTAGCTGCCACCCTTAAGAGTTGTTTGTTCCACGCCAATGTTAACTCACGAGTTTGCTAACCAGAGGTTATTTCCCAAGTTAAACTCGTGGTTAACCCTAACTTGTGCATGGAACAAATGACGCTAAGAGCAGTAGACATTAGGCACCCTTTATAGCATTTTGTCTGCGATGCTGTAGCAGCCTGAAGGCCAAGAAACTTGATAGTGACAAGGTCGGCTAACATGCTGTATGCTTTTACAGACAACGTTGACATTTACAACTGAATAAAAGATTGCCATGTGATTATTATTTCTCGGCTTGACAGCTGATACTCATTTTACCGTTTTGTTTTGCTGCATAGCTCTGTGATGTGTCACCGGATACGGTTAAGAGTTATAGACGTTAGACTGTTTAACCTTTTTTGTGTTGCTGCAGCAGCCGCAAGGGCCAACATTTACAGCTCAAACAGCGAGGACGAAGAAAGTGAAGAAGACGAAAGAAACAGGAAAAGACTTCTCAAGGCCAAGAAACTCGACAGTGACAAGGTTAGCTTACATGCTCTAATTCAACGGTAGAACGGAAAAACCATATCTATAGTTGTGTATGGCAGAAGGTCCTGTCTACAAACAACACAGTTCTTCAAAATGATGCTTTCGTATTTATTTAGATACAGAACGAAATATGTCAAGCCAATTTGTGTATTGTTTGTTAATGAACTTTAAACGAACATTAAAAACAAATAGAAAGTTGTTAAAATTGTCGCCACCACATGTCAAATGCATAAATGTGCACTAAGTTTCATTTCCATTGGAGTTCTACCCCAGGCCTCATTGGGGGACACTGGGGGAGTTCACTTTGCTCCCCGGACCTCCTAGCTGGACAAGAGATCACACCTATAAAGGAAAGGAGTAGAAGGAAAAAGAAGGGAAGAAAAAAGAGCGGTGAAGAAGAAAAGGATTAGGGGGAGACAGGTCAAAAATAAAGGAGGGGAAGAGGAGGATAGCGGAAGAAATAATAAACTTTGCACCCCTGGAACACTTATCAGATCCACTGCATAATGGGTGATATCACTGTTCTCCGTAGAATTTTAACAACTTTGATCTCTTTTTAGATTATTAGAACTACCATTATGTTAATTACATATGCATGCGTATAGTGGAGTTCTTACAATTTTAGGTTAAGCTCATTTTTGTGTTTTGTGTTTCTGTAAATGTTAAACTTTCTGTTTAATGTAAAGTTTAAACTTAGTTGTTCCATTATTATGTGTTTGTGTGCATTCTGCCTGAAAAGGCCATCCCCGAAATGACCTATGCTGTGTCAGGTGGGACGATAAACCCTACTCACTCACTCAGTCTGTGTGACTGCTGTACAGGAGGAAAGTGCGTCTGATACGGAGGAGACGAAGAAGAAGAAGGCGAAGGTTATCTCAGACAGTGAAGAAGAAGACGATATGGAAGATGATAGCTAGACACACTGTACTGTACTATAATGTGTGATGGACCACTGCATTCTGTCTATAAGCACACACAGTTTTCTGTGGGTTGTGGAATGTTGCTGTAAATCTGCCTATTTCCACAGAATTCATACGTTTCTGCCAAATTTTTGTGGAACTAGTTGCCGGTTGATGATTACTTTTGTTGTCTGATTTAAACCAAGTTGGCAAAAACCAATCTTCTTAGCCCCTTCGCTGCCACATACCAAAAATATCCGGCAGTACGCCTATAGAATGCATCGATGCCTGGCGCTAGGAATATTTTGTACTTGGTGAAATATCACTGATGTTCGGCATGCACTGGGCTACTTTTGGAAAACTTCTTGGTCGTGTGCTTGGCAATGTTATCATTTACAATTATAGCTGTGAACAACTACTGTGGCAACAACTAGTACTACTACAACTGCTACTAAAACAACAACTAACTACAACATTGCCAAGTAGTAGTACTTTTGCTAGTAATAGTACTAGTAATTGTTGTAGTACTGGTACAATTACTATTACTCCTACTACAATTACTGCTATTACACAGCCTATACCATGTAGAACAACGACTACAACAACTACTACTAATGCAGCTGCAAACGGCAAAAATCAAAAAGTATAAGCACGAGCATTATGCATTAGCTTAGACATTTATATCTGGCTACAGAGAGCAGATTAAATGTCTAAGCTAATACATTACTTCGGGCTTATACTTTTTGATTTTTGCTGTTTTACATCAGTGCTTATACAACATTAAATGATTATTGCTTGCATTTTTTTTAATATATAATACAAATTGTAAACTAACAATTCGTTTATTCGGCACAATGACAGTTTCACTGTGAAAATGCAAATGTAATACACTGGGTACATTATTAGCACAAAATGGATTTCACTTAACAAAGCCACAGGAGTATCACTCTCAAAGCAGAGGCTGGCGGCGTTGTGGGCTAAAAAAGTAAGCGGGGCAATTTTCCGACAAACACGCCAAGTTTCCAACAGAATTTTGACAGACAGCTGCAAATTTCTGGCAAAGAAAATTACGGCTGCTCAAGATTTCAATTTTGCTCCTAAATTTCCCCAAAATTGTGAATTTCAGCCTCAAATTTTGCAATTTTGGACAAAAATTTTCCAACAGCCCAAAACGTAAAGAGGAAGTGGCCACAAAAGCTCAAAACACACATACAAAAACACAGAACCAAAAACTGCAGTGGGAGCCTTGAACCCACTGCAGTTGTTGGCAAGAAATGGTGGGCAAGTTTTATAATGTAAACAGTGGCGTGGCTTAGCGGTAACGCGTTTGATTCGATCAACGAAGTTACTCTATGCCGTGCCGGGTTAGTATTTAGACGGGTGACTGCCTGCGGGCAGGTAAACCATCTCGGTATGTAACCAGCCACCTAGGTCAACTCAAGCCTTCCATCCCTCCGAGGTAGGTAAATCGAGTACTGGCCTATCTGGCTGGAATTAAGGCGAGGCGCGTTCACCTGTGTCGGGTGGCAGGTAACACTGTGGGATCCCATATGGCAGGTGATGCTCCGTAGCTCTGAAATGGGCTTCCATCAAGAGCTATAGCACCACCACCTTTTTTTCAAACAGTATATTTGGATGACAGTCATTAATACCCAGACATGATTCCAGAACACAGAAGTAAGTTTTGCCAAGGCATTTAACTAGAAAACTATAATGGCCCAGTAACGACATACGGTGCAGCCATCCGCCTGTTTTAACCACATGAGGTGAAAAATGGCAGATCGGTTACACCTCCCATAGGGAGCATTCGCACAAATCTGGGTTTTTCTAGACCTGTTTGTTGAGTTCCCGTGGAATGGACAGTCAGGTAGCACGGTGTGGCCTGTTGGGTCAGTTACACAATATTAACAGTTACAAGTCTGATTTCTTGCGCGCAAGTTGTAAATGGCTGCTACCTGGCAATATCACGTCCCTGCTATTAATACACAGTGACATATACATAAGAAATATACACAACGATAAAGATGTATTGCTTCATGAATGAGACTGAAAGTGAACATATGCAGGGCTGGATTACGGCTCTGATGGGCTCTAGCCACAAATATTCTGTGGGGCTCAATTACACATACAATAAATCAGCCATCATCCAAGCATCCATCAAATACTGGTAGACAAAATGATGACTAACTGACAATGTATATTGTATTATATGTAACCCCTTGAACTTAGGGGTTTGGGGACTGGGAGCTTCCCCAGCATGGTCTGTGGTCCGCAAAAGCAAATTTGGTTCATTTTTGCCATTAAAATGACATCTTATGGCAACATTTTCGATAATTTTCCTGAGAATCGTCTGACCAAATTCGGTGTAGCTCAGTGTGGGGCCTCAATAACTGCAGGGTCTTAGGCCTAGTTAGCTTATGCCTTAATCCAGCCCTGATCATATGGAATGTTTTAATATCTGCAGTATTCTGACGTAAATGCAATGCAAAAAATCAGCAAAACTGAAGAACGAATATATTATGCAAAATCATAATGAGAAATTTGAGCAGAACTGTTGCGAAATGTCTCACAAAATATGATACCCTTTACTGCAGATAATCTAAAGCAGTAAAAAATATGGCTTATCCAGTGACAAGTCATGCCCACATCTCAAATGTTGCACAAAGGATCACAGACTCCAAATAAAGCCATATATTTTACGATATCAAGAGTGACATATTTATTCATAAATGCAAATTAATTCACTGTTAAATCTGCTGCTCTGGTTTCATTAAAATCTACAAGGTGTAAAAAAAGGGCACTTTACTTTTGTCCATATCTTCGCCAATTATTGACTGATTTTCAAAATTCTTTCACTGGCACACTGCGGACAATTTGCAATAATGTGATTATTATATATCCCACCACACCGTAAATGCGTCTCTGCACTACCTTGTAAAATATAAATGAAATATGCATGTATAACGATAATAACAAACAAACATTTTAATGAAATTTTAAAAAATCACTTCTGATAACATTGCACTGAATGATCTGTATAAAACTGGACAGTGTGGGTCTACCACAGTCTAGTCACTCTAGTTTCATATGGACCATTCACGGCAATGTTGGTCTAAAGTGTTTTTTCATTTATAAAAATGTTTGTTATTATTGTTAGGTTTTCTTATATGTTTCACAAGGTAGTGTAAAGACGCATTTACGGTGTGGTGGGATATACACTGTGTCTCAAAAAACATCCCTGACATTTTTAACTGTAACTTGAAAACCAATTACTAGATTTTAAAAATTTTTGGTACAAATATTCCTGACAAAACTTGCCATCAAATGACCGTTCAGTTTCCCACCTCACCCAATGTATGCTTCTGCACTACCTAGGGAAAGCAGATCAAACGAAATGTGTTAAAATAAACAGAAAACCTGAAAAAAACATCCCCAACATTATCGATGGTACCTTGAAAAAAGATTAGCAGATTTTAATAATATTTGGCAGAAATATTTCTGACACAAATGGCTATCAAATAAGTGTTTTAGTTTCTACTTCACCCAACGTCTGCTTTTGCATTACCTGGGGGAAGCAGAGCAAGCACAATATGTGTTAAAAGAAATGAAAATACATCAATAAATTCCATCTATCCTAATTTGTGGGCCCCAAAAGCAGGTCTATTACAAGGTTTGACTGTCATGCAGCAGTGCATCTACCAGATGAAGTTTAGGAATGTTTTTGAAGTCAAGAAACGACTGGTAGAGCCTGGATTGGAGCAGAGTTTTATCAATACTGCTGTCAATGAATGGAGAAAGCGTCTCATTTTCTGTGTTCGCATAGTGGGCCAACACTTCAAGCAGTTTTACTGCAGGCAGTTGAAAAATAGATAACTGAATGAAATGTCAGCCACAGTGTCCGAAATGTGAACAAAATGTGTTTTAACGCATTATGTTAACTAAGCAATCATATCGCATTGGATAAAAAAGTGATATTTCGCTGGTTGTGCTTTCCCCAGGTAGTGCAGAAACAAATGTTGGGTGAGGTAAGAAACTGAATGGCTATTTGATGGCAAGTTGTGTCAGAAATATTCGTACCAAAAATTATCAAAACCTGCTAATTGGTTTTCAAGTTACACTCGAAAATGTCGGGGATGTCTTTTTTGAGACACAGTGTATAATAATCATTTTATTGCAAATTGTCCGCAGAGTGTGCCAGAAAAATTTTTTTTAAATCAGTCAATAATTGGTGAAGATATGGACAAAAGGAAAGTGCCACGTTTTTCTATGGCCCACGGTGTATGTTAGATAAAGATACAGCTATCTGTTCTGGCTATCTCTGTAAACGTAGTAACGTAGAATTCCACACCACACTAATTCCATACCATATAATACAGGAAGGGGGACGGTGAAAAGAAATTATTATTATATCATGACGTGTCATGAAATATTACTCAACAACTCATAAAAAACAAACTGACACACTAAATAGCAGGGATGTTGTCCTTGGCCTTGGTGAGTTAGGAAAGTTACTGCAACATTTCAGACTAGATGCAAACAGTATTTTTCAGCAAAACTTCGAAAGCATACTAAAACTGCATCTTTATTTTTGAATGTTTAGTAAAAATTTCAGGGATGCAGGTCTTTTTCCAGGGATGGACAGCACAGGTTTTTTTTTATTTTAGGCCTTAGTGCAATTAAATGAGGCCCCCACGGTATAATGTATTCACGACTTGGCCTGAATTAGTAGATGCGGATTACAACAAACCAATGGCAATAAAACTATAC
>Ga0056128_1009970_pt1 | contig 11868 bp, 7 predicted proteins | sample WorMetLIZISLAND2_FD_71113 | JGI IMG/M metagenome (GOLD analysis project Ga0056128, IMG submission 71113) | Marine gutless worms symbiont microbial communities from Max Planck institute for Marine Microbiology, Germany - Olavius geniculatus... ... | reverse complement strand
CACAAAAGCACTGGTAACGTGTAGCAAATCTGCTCTCACAGGTTTGGTCAGCTCTTAGTTAGCTCCTACCCTCCAGATTTTAGAAATCTTTCGGGTCATCGGTGCAAAGCCCCACCACCACAACAAGGTGGCTGATCATGGTGGGGCCAATGTGTGGGCATTAAAAACAGTTTCCTCTTCTTCTTCTTCTTCAAAATATGTACCAACTCCAAAGTGTTAAAAGCTCCAGCATTAGTTTATATTTCTACACAACTGCTAAAAATACTCCACAAAACAAAGATAAGAAGCACTATGTCACCTAATAGTTGGTGTGCGTAGTAAACAGTGGTTATCAACAGATAACTTGTATAGACATGACAAAATCAAAAATTCAACATTTGACAGTATTAAGCAACACGTCACCAGCATTCAAGAGGCTTTATACATGGACATTTGCACATAACGCTTAATAACGCACATAGCGCTTGTGCATAACGCTTACCCAAAGTTAAATAAAGAAAAGTCTAGAATCAAGCAGTAGGGAAATAACTTTAACAATACAACTTGCGAGATAAGGCAGAAGAGGGGGGCGTGGTCAACAACGTAGCGATAGTGTCAAAACACAAACCTTGAAATTTCAGTTCAGCAGATGGTTTTAGAACCAGTACTTGAGCGGGTTTTGACATAGTAAATCCTGAACGCTAGATACTGCTATGTGAAGAAAACAGAATTATACAGGTTGCCGTATTTTCAGCAAAAAAATTAGCCAACTATTCCCAGAATCATGGACAACGGTAAAAAAAATAAACCAAGAGGTGTGCGCCGCTACCGCTAGAGAGTAAAGTAGCAAAAAAATCGATCCGATACGATCGTACGGTAGATTACAATCACGAGTAAATCTTACGCTTGCATACTGCATAGTTGCATTTAACAGACCGAAACCATTTTGTTTCAATAAAATCATTTAAAAAATTACAAAATGAAAAAATATTAAGTTTTAAAATTATGATAAATGGACCAGTACAGCAGCACTACACTTCAAAATTCAAATACCTGCAATTTACATATTTTGCTACTTCTATAATTGATATTCGATACTATACAATGCGATTGTACGCACTGTTTAAATTGTAAAAAAATTAGTTGGGGGTTGAACTTTTTGACGGTTGGAGCCCGACCAAAATTGTGACGCAAATCCTATGTATATAGTGGATAGCTGACCCCCCAGTACATAATTTGACGGTGTGTTAGGAGGGTTAAGAAAACAGTTGGGGGTTCAATCTCCCAATCTCCCCCCCGGCAATTCAAACACTGATTGTACGCCATGCCAGATGATTCTTCAACATACTAAAGCTGAAGTTGAAGTTGGCATCACGCGATCATGCCTATCATCAGTTCTGACGGTTCATCATGTAGCAGCAGCAAATGCAAACTGCTATGCATACATGCTACTCAGTTTACATGGAGATGAGAAAGACCGACAAGTGTAAAACTTAAAAGACCGAAATTAAAGTTGCGGAAACATGAGCTACTGTAAACTGCATGTCGTCTTCTGTCTCAGGCTCTCAGGCACAACCTCGTAATTTACGTTATGTTACGTAACCAGTATTCGTTTCCGTGGAATTCTGGATATCGTAGCAACCCTACTTGTCTGTGATGTTGGTTTCGTTTGTTGAAGATATCAGTGATTTTATTGTTGGCACATCGACGTTGCTGTTTGTCTGTTGACCGTACAGCGTTCATTTATATTTCTTTCGTAATATGGCATTGAAAAGAATAAACAAGGTTATTTGTTTAAAGTGATATTTGGTTTCAGTGGAACACCGCAATGCGGAAGGCTTGACTTTGGTACCCATACGGATACAGTGACAGCCTACTGCAACATCCACCCCATTGTTTGCCCCGGCTAACAGTACATGTTGACGGGGGTCTATAGGCAGAGCTCTGATGGGTTGTCAAAGGGTGAAGCCTTCTGAAGTTGAAGGCTATTTTGCACCATGAAGACAAATCTTCATAACAGATGGCAACAGTATTTCTCTTTGGTCAAATATACTTGAAAAAATATATATGCACCCAGACATTGCTCCAGCAGTTGCTGCTATGACCTGAGATAGGGAAGGTGTACTTTGCGGAATGGATTGCGGAATGCGAAAACTTGAAAAGGTGTATTTTGCGGAATTTCACCTGCTGAACGTTCCACAAATTACACCTTAGATATTTTCCGGATTCCGCAAAATTCAAATAAAGTCAAATAATCAACTTCACGTAGGCTTAGGCTTACATTTGAGTCTCGAATCGACATCGCCACATCACAAATGGTGTGGTCACGCAGTCGGCAAAGTAATCACATATTGACATCTTCAACTTAACTCTTAAAACACCTTGAAGTCCGTTAACTCAGGAGCGTAAGCCGGCACATCACACACGAATGCAAGGCCAACTCAAGTAGCCTAGGTCATCAAGAAGGCCAACTGCAACATCTGCACGGTCTGCTCAGGAAGGCCTAATTAAGAAAGTTTTGCATTGTATCACACAATCATAGACAATTGGCACTGCCGTGAATAGTTTGCGGATACCTATACCCCTATACCTGAGCAGACAGAGACACTATATTAAAGCCGTTCATCGCAACGAAAAATGTAGGTTTATAGTATTTGCGTTTTGCGTTGCACGTTTGGCACGTTAAAATGCCAGTTGATATATTACAGTTATTCAATGCAGGTCGCTTATTAGCCTGATACTAAATCAAGGTAACGTGGGTCTACTAAAAGAATGATATTAAAATTAGCCTACTATCTCCTCCTGCAAGGTGCAACAGGGCTTGTGAGCATGGTGGTTGAGTGCTCTGTAGAATTGTACACTTAATCAATTGATATAACTCAACAACAAGAACATTTTCTGCAATTTTAATTCCACAAAATACACTTTTTCGAAATTCCGCATTCCGCAAAGTACATCTTCCCCCTGAGATATGAGACATGTCCGCCAATGTAGCAGCTACGTGATTTTTGCTGCGATACACTGCGAGTTACTACAATTTTTTGTCAGACAACAATCTACGTTAGCGGCTAGCGCAGATAAACGTGACATTATATTTGTCCACCAAAGATGGCTGTTAATGGTTGTAATTGGTGAATTTTGAGTAAAAATAGTAACTACGCAAACGATTTTGCATTAGTGTTATTTTATACTGTACAGTGACACATTTAGTGATTTTTCGTTTTTCAACTATCATCCAAAAATTGATACGTTCAGAAGCCCGGATCTTGGCCTAGGGCCTTAACATAGCGTAAAATTTTTACGCTACGATATGCTCATAACGGCTCGTAGCTGTCTTGCTGTACCCAAGTGTCAAGTAACGTAGCAGCAACAAGCCACTCATAGCCGTTACGTTACCGGATGCGCCTATGATAGACATGCAATGTGATATGCACATCTTGTCAGTGCTACAGATGTTAGTTAAGTTAGTTCGCACATTTATAGGTGCTTATTCCAAATCACAAATGCCGCAGCTGTTGTCGAAAAATATAAGTCTTGAGTCTGTTGGTGAAAACAATGGGCGACTTCACTTTTTGACTTGATTTTTGCTAAGCCTAAACTTTGGTCTCAGTACATACTTAAGTCAAAAAGTGAAGTGATTTCCAAAGTTTGGTCTTCAGTCTAAGTAGGTAGTTACTTAGACCTAAGTTTTGGTGTAAGTACCTACCAAAGTTTAGCCGAACTAATCTGCCTGAAGTCGGTTTGATTTGCATGGAAGAGAAAGCTTACGGCTAAAGTTTTGCTGAGCCTGAATCCACTTCATTTTTTGACTTTAGCTGAGCGAAAACATGGCGACTATTTACAGTCCTACACATATGGATAGTTTAGTAAATTAAACGTTCTGGTATCAAAAACGAACGCCGTAATGACTAATGACTACGCAGTGACATAAGACGTTACGTAATTACGTCATTTGTGTGCGCAGCACAATTAAATAAGCAAGTCCAAGCATAACTGGTTGATTAATTTTCTCTTAGGCCTACTAGTAATTTTCCGCCATTTCTAATTGTTTTGGTCTAAACTTTGGTCTAAGTTTAGTTGAAATTTGGTCTAAGTACAGACTTTAGCGTTCAGCTTTAGCATTGGCTTAGCGAAAGTGTAAGTTAAAAAGTGAATTCGCCCAGTGAGTGACAGTGATGGGTCACGAATGGACGCCTGTAGACTGTTCCACACACATGGTCTGTCGACAGCAAAACATCGATCGTTCTCGTTGGTGGGACCTCCAGTTTGGTCGTTCATGACGACGATCTAAGACCGGACTGGCGGAGGCGGATTGGGTGGCTATCATCAGCCAGGTGGGCAGGTGCACGCCGATTGAGGCACTTATGGGCCAAAACCGCCAGTTTGAACAAAATCTGTTGCCAGACCGGAAGCCAGTGAAGTGACTGCAGAACTGGCATTATGAGCTTCATAAGTTGCATACTAGTGATCAGACGTGCTACCACGTTCTGGACAGACTGTAGTCTTTTTAGTTGACTGTCAGCAATTTCATAGATCAGTGAATTGCAGTAATCTAGCCAACAGCTGATGAAGGCCTGGACAAGCATCCAAGTGACTGTTGGTGTCAGTAACTGGATGATGTGATGTAGTTGGCGCAGCTGGTAGTAACCAGCGCGGCAGACAATCGTGATGTGATCAGCCATCGTTAGTAAACTATCCAGAGTTACCCCTAGATCATGAACAACTGACTGGACGAACGCTGGCAGACAGTAACTGGACGTTGTCGATCGGTAGTTTCTCGAGCTGCTGTTGAATGCCGAGCCAGATAAGCTGTGTTTTCTCGGCATTCAGTTGCAGCCAGTTGGCCCTCATCCACATATTTACTGCAACGTGATGACTGGTGTGACTTTCCTACCTCGTTAGCCATTTTTACGTACTTGTTAAAAGGTTTTGTCATTAGACCTGGCACATAACTTTCTTGTCGGTTTTAACTTTCTTGCTGGGCTGTCCAGTTCTGGCTGTCCACTTGGGTGATTCTTATGTAAGAGTCAAAAAACCCACATGAATTTGTTAATTTAGCAGTTCGACAATGAAGAGCAGAGTTAGAACTTTGACACGATTTTTGTTTGCTTTTGTTGTGTTTTTGTATACGTTGAACTTGCTGTTTGCAGGAATTACAGGATATGTCCAAAGACCCGCCTAGCGGTTGTTCTGCTGGACCAGTTAGTGATGACAGTGCGTATTCATTAACAATTAGTCATTAGTTGCACCATTTATCGCATTATTACTGGCACACTGCTATTTTTGTAAAGTAGACACTGAATTATAAACCAGAAGCACCCAGAGTGCAGAAGTATCTGCGGAGAGTTCATTCGATTTCAGTTCCACGTTCTAATCTCGTTAGATGCCCAAAGCCCACTCTTTTGCCTCACTTTTGACGCTCTCTCTCTGTATTGAAATTTAGGCTAAAAACTCACTTGTTTAATTCTGCATATAAGTAACTTACCTGCTCTGAAGCTATGACATTATGGTGCTCTACAGTTTTTTAATATCTCCGGTATTAGCATTATTAAAAATTCATGGAAATGCATTAATTTAACTTTTTTGAGTAATCTGTGGGAATGACAGACAATACACCTGCATGGATCAACTCAATTCAAATAGTTGTTTTTTTATTATGTTTATCTTCATATGTTAATAGATAAGTTTGTATATTACACTGGGCACTGGTATTGCTTAGTACTATAATTAGTTACTATACACTGATGCAATTTCTGCGTGTTGTTGCTTTGCAGTGTTTCATTGGCAGGCTTCCATAATGGGTCCAGTAAGTTGCTTTTTTGTACATTGTACTTGAAGTATACATGTAAAGGCAGTATTGTAAGTTTGTGAACATTATGATTTATGAATTGAAAGATGTCTCTACACTGTGTCCCAAAAAATGTCCCTCTTTGTCACAGCCCATAACTTTGCCAAAAATTAACCGATTTTCACAACTTTTCACTGGTACATTCTCTGGACAATCAGCAATTAGATAATTATTAAACATCCCACCGCACTTTAACTGTGTCGCTACACTACCATGTAAAACATAGATTGTCAAAATCACTAAAATCATTATAATACATATGCAAAAATTATATTATGAAAATATTTTACCAATTTTTCATGCAGAAATTAAATTGTGCTTAGTTCCAGATATCCAAAGGGACGGATCTAACATGCAGCATTATACAGATCATTCACTGTGGTTTTTGTCTAAAGTGTCTTGTTTACCAACATGCTTGCTGCCTATTATTGTTGGTTTTTTCGTACAGTTATATTTTACAAGGTAGTGTAGCGACGCAATTCAGTTGTGGTGCGATATTCAATAATCACTTGATTGCTAATTATTGTCCACAGAATGTGCCAGTGTAATAATTTTGAAAATCCGTTAACATTTGGCGAAGATATGGACAATAAAAAGTGGGACGTTTTTGGGGGACACAGTGTATTAGACCTAATAACAATGTAATAGTTAATTTTTCATAGGTTAACGATTAATAAATCGTTAATTTCAATCAACTAATCAGTGTTTATTTTATCTATTTACATAGAAAAAGTGATTATCACTTATCAAAATCAAATGCTTGTCATTTTGATGATTTTTTCTAGTTTTTAATTTGTTCATTGAGTGATGTGACAGAAGATGTGACTTAGTAGAAACTTTAACAGTTAAAATATTAACAGTTAATTTTTGCGGCTACAGTTTCTATTTCTAGCAATTCCATATTTGCAAGGGATTCTACAGGGTGCGGCAAAAAAGTGGACCCCTAAAGTTTTGTGCTGTTTTCTCAGCAACCGTTTGGAATTTTAATTTGAAATTTTACAAATTTATTTAACAAGATCTTCTACATTTAACTGCCAAGTAAAATTTGATTCCATTGAAAAACGACGAAGTTACAGATTTTTTAACATGACCACCTGCCGATTTTTCAGCATTCAAAAATGTTCCGGCTACAACATCAATTTAATAACATCTTTGAAACAACACAGATAAATAATGATCAAATGCCAGAATTCCATTGTCACTGCGAACGTTCGAAGTGTTCACCACCAGCTCCAAGCTACAACACCAGCCTCCATTCGCCTTATTTGAGAAATCTTTTACAGCATTGTCGATCGGTCCCTGTGGCAGGTTGGCCCAGATAACCTGAAGCGCTTCCTTGAATTCAGCGCTTGTTTTCAGCTTTGTTTTAAGCATGCAGTAAGCCTCTAATATTGCGCCCTATACGCAATAATCCGTTGGGTTTATATTCAAGGAATTTGGAGGCCATTGGTCTTTTGTGATGATATCTTGACAGCTGGCCCGCAGCCAGTTCTGTGCACTGCACGGTGTTGCGGGCTGTGTATGCTGACGCGTCGTGGTGCTGGAAGATGAATCCGGTGGGCAGCCGGCGATTGCTTTAAAGGAACGATAATTTAGTGATAATTTATAAACAATATAAATTGCTGTTTATCAAAACGTCACTGTAACGTCATTGGCTGTAACGTGTAACCAGTTTTTGAAAATTAAATAGCATTTTTAGCATGAACATTTTTGAATGCTGAAAAATCAGTAGGCAGTCATGTTAAAAAGTCTATAACTTCATCGTTTTTCAACAGAATCACATTTTACTTGGTAGTTAGATGTGGAAGGTTTCAGTAAATTAAGCTGTAAAATTTCATATTAAAATCCCAAACGTTTGCTGAGAAAACGGCGAAAAACTTCAGGGGTCCACTTTTTTCTGCCGCACCCTGTATAGTGGCAGTGTATGGCAAACATTACTGTTTTATATTACATATTGTTTACTTTGCAGCCTGACAGTCCATACCAGGGCGGTGTCTTCTTTCTCACTATTCACTTTCCAACAGATTATCCATTCAAACCACCAAAGGTAAGATATTCATACAACATGCTTAGTTTATTGCATTTGATTCGGATGTTTTGATGTTAGTTGGTTTGGCATCCGGTCTGTAATTACAAAGTTTTCACCTCAGAGCTCCTTGGTTACACTTTGCTTGAAAATCAGAGTGATAAAATTTGGCTAGGCTAACTTGGCTTAAGCTGGTCAGTTCACCTAAGTTAGAATGATATTGGTATATTGGGTGTTGGGCAATGTTCACTAGTATTGGGTACTGGGCTGTATTTTCATTGACTGTTACACCCATTATCGATACTGCTCAGACATCATGATACCAGCAGAGCAGCAGTTATTATAATAGCCATAGTATTAGTATGCTTGTGCTTTATGTATTTGTTGAAAAATAAGGCCATGCTTTACAATGCAGTGGTATTGGTATTGGGTATTGGTGTTAGCAGGGTAATATTGGGTATTGCATAGCTTGTTTGGTATCATTCTAACCCCACCGGTCAGCCATTTAATCAGCATGTATTTGATGCTTTATAATTTTCTGTTATTTACTTGTACACATAAAAAATCAGAAAATGTGGACTTATAGTTGTTTCAGATGTGAACAGCTTTGTTTCATGCTACTAGATTATCTAAGAACCCTGCTTTTTAAATTTTGATCAGACTGCAGCATAGTGACATATATTAGAGGCAGCTGGAAGTCTCAGTGCCGTTGTGAATGTTTTTGCTGCCACCTAGCGAACACAACAGTCTGATGTTACACCTATCTCCTAGTGATAAAGAATGCTGGATGATCAAGAATGTGCAGAAAAACCCAGATCACCATCAAAATCCTTCTGACACTATGCCAAATGCCATCGAAAAATTTCATCAAAAGCCACTCGTAACTTTTTAAATTATCGAAATCTGGCATATGAAGAAACCGACCCTAAATACAACATCCTTGTCAGACTAACTAGCTGGCTGGTTCTGTGACATATGACTTCTGTGACAGGTGGCTTTCACGACGCGCATATATCATCCAAATATCAACAGTAACGGCAGCATTTGCCTGGATATTCTACGATCTCAATGGTCACCTGCATTGACCATCAGCAAAGGTTTGTAGCAGATATTCACTGCAGGTACAAGTGATTGTACAAGTCATTACAATACAACTGCTAGCACTCCAGTAATTCGTGTAGATGTCATCAATGTCTCCGATCGTGCAGGGCTAAACTTTGGTCCCATCTGTTTTTCGCCTCTTTCCCATACTTCTTGCACAATGCAAAAGACCTGTAGACAGTCTGCTGCATCTGCCTCCATTGGCAGCTAATTTAGCTTATCTGGTCTGGAATTTTGGTGGTACCGTGGGTAAAATTAAAGTAATAATATTGTTTGATTGATACATTCATGTATAAAAAATCGAATAGCAGATGGGCCACTCTGCCTGAGTTACAACAAATGAATGAATTGAAATGAGAGTTGGCAGTTACATGCACTGTTGCAAAGTAGCTAGATATCACAAGTAAGAGGGTCGGTCGATAAATAAGTTACAAAACAGTGTCATTCTGTTGGTTTTCCAAATCTTAAAAATCCGAAATATACATTTTATAGAGAATTTTATTCGGAACATGTGTAGAAATTTTTTTGATGATGATATCATTGTGATGTCATATGTTCACAGAACACTGTCTACATGTGCATTATTTTCCCCACCAGTAATATTATAACTCGCTAGTGACAAGCAGCATAGGCACGAAAAAAATGAATAACAACACATTAACGCCATCTTTTTAAATGCTAAAGACTTGTGTTTCATTTTTCAACATATCGTCTGAGTTTGCTCAGACATTTGCCCTATCTGTCAGCAAACTTCTGAATGCCCGATGCAAAAAAAACGATGCTGGCTGCTGTACATGCCACTAAAAAACGACTGATTGTACCTTGGTATATGATACAACTTTCTGCTGACTTAGTATTTTGTTACACCAAGTGTGAACTGTTTGCTTCGTAAAGCTCTTGTGTCCATAAACTGAGAGTGAATCTGATATGCATTTTTTGTCCACAAGAATGCAGCAACGGCATGCTATTCTTTGCGGGAGGATTTCAGTGGCAGCGCTGTATTTAATGTTTATAAATGACGTCACAGTGAAGTCATCATCGTAAAACTCGCAGCTGCTACTCAGAATTAAATTCTCTACAAAACGTATATTTCAGACTTTTAATATTTGGAAAACTAACAGAATGACACTGTTTTTCTAACTTATTTAATGACCCTTGTATTAGCTAGCCATTTTGCATCTCAGCTATTTTTGTTTCAGTCGGGGACAGAGTGTGAAATGAAAAATAAGATTGCTGTATAAATGTGTCCAAACTCTGGAAAGATAATCTTAAAAGATGTGGTAGAATTGCTCCAATTTTTTTGTCATTTTAGTTATTTTCACTTTTACAAAACTGAGTCCTTCAACCTTCAAGGCTGTAGGCATTTTCTGTAAGTGCCTAAACTACTGCTAAGATGCCTATGTGGGCATAAAGAAAACAACACATTAAATTAGAATCTTGAAACGAAAATTAGCTTTATTAATACTAGCAAACAAACTTAACTAGACAGATGGGAATTTTGGATAGTCCAGGGAAGAGAAAGACAGACAGATCAACAGACAGAAAGACAGACACACAAGGTACGTAATCGAACGAAATAGCCCAAATAACTCTGACTACTAGCTCAGCCAAAAACTTGCTGCAGAACATCACTAGATTCGTCGCCCTAACACAACATCTAATTCTAACTCTAATGCTAACTCCACTAGGCCTTATGTCATTCTCGAAAGCCTACAACCAACAAACAAAATCCCCATGCATGCACACATGCACATCCGACTCGCGTCACTTCCCGACAACGAGTGACAGCTATCGGCAGCTCAACAACTGTGGCCAGTACTGTAGAGTGGCAGGCTGTCACGTGGTCGTGCAGGTCGGCCGGTGCAGCGTGTGCCACTGTGACAAGGGCTTTGATGCTGTTGGTTGAGCTAACAGGAAGAGGATCCACCCAGCAGAATTATTGCCACCACATCTTTTAGCAATTAGCAGTGTACTTTTGTATTGTCTAAGTTGGAGTAACCTGACGTGAAATCGTTGTACCACAAAAATGTACATGTTAACAGAAATGACTGTCTGTGTGTGACTTTGCAGTATTACTTTCCATCTGTTCGATGCTGACGGATCCGAATCCAGACGACCCATTAGTACCCGAGATAGCCAAGATGTACAAAACGGACCGGGCGCGGTATAACCAGCTAGCGAAGGAATGGACCAGCAAGTACGCAATGTGATGCGATCCGTCCAGCTGTCTGTCCTTCTCCGTGGGCCGGTTGCCAGCTGTTGAGTTAATTTGCACGCTACACCTTTGCCCTGACACAAACTCAGCAGTGCGGCTAATTTTCGTCACCGGTTTCGTGAAACGTTTTAGTTTGCTTATTTGTCAATCCGGCAGCAACTCTGGTGTTGTCATCCCATTAGTGGTGTCATGGCAGGAGGGGCAAATTGGACAATTTTCTTCCAAAAAAATGCAAATTTTGGGGCTGTAAATCTCCGCATGTGGGGAATTTAGGGACAAAATTGGAATCCTGAGCACCCTTTTAATCCCATCTGTCAGAAAGTTGCAACTTTGTGTTCAAAGTTTAACCAGTTAACTCATGACACCACCGCACCTTACAATAACAACAACATAATAAAGCAAGTGTCATTTTGCATGTGACGTGAAGTGATGTCAAGTGTGATAGCGAAAAATGCAATGTGATATTTGCACAGTGGCATGTGTATCGTAGGAAAATTACATGGCAAACATTTAGTTATTAGTCCGCCCGAAAACGATAGTTTTCGGAAGGACTTATGTTTTACGCATGATGTTTTTTTTTTAATTTTTTTCCCGAGCATGAGATCTCCGAGATGCGTGGGCCGACCGGCTTGAAATTTTGCACGATGGTCAGTACTAGGCCGAATTTTATAATGCCGGTCCAAAATTTTGGGGGGCGCA
>Ga0056128_1009969_pt1 | contig 11868 bp, 6 predicted proteins | sample WorMetLIZISLAND2_FD_71113 | JGI IMG/M metagenome (GOLD analysis project Ga0056128, IMG submission 71113) | Marine gutless worms symbiont microbial communities from Max Planck institute for Marine Microbiology, Germany - Olavius geniculatus... ... | reverse complement strand
TCCTGGCACTGAGCAGGGGATGGATTGGATGTCCCTCTACTCATGAAAAGTGAGGGAGGAGTTACACAATGATGCACTGAACATTTGCAATTAACGCAGTTGTTGCAAGCGATATGTAGTAGCCAAGATGCAAGGACAGAAGCCTGGGTTGCAAGAAACCCAGTTTTTTGAAGCACAACGCAGTGGATTTTTGAGTTTTTGAGATCTCTTGTAAAAAGGTCCAACTTATGGGTATTAGAATTTGCTCTCGCCAGCATAAAATATACCAGTATTTAAAAGTTCAGGGCTCCCAAATGTCCCAAAATTCCTGAAATTTCACAGATGTCTTGAAATTGTCCTGAAATCAGCAATTGTCCTGAAATTTTACTCATTTGGTCAGAATGTCTTGATATGGACTTTTGTTATGCTGTCGTTACGGCATTGCATTCATTTCATACTTTACTTGAGTGTCAAGTAATGTTTTCTCTTGTGACATTTTATTGTTTTATGTGTAACAGTGCCTCAGTAACATTTTTAGGACTGCAATACTGATCTGCTTCAATGAATAACATTTATGACGACAGAAAAACGTGCATTTTGAGCCTCGTGAAACGGACTCAAAATGTCCTGAAATTGTCCTGAAATTTTGTAAAAATTGGGTCCTGAATTTTCACTTCTTGCTCCTGGGAGTCTGAAAGTTTCTAAGTTGTTTCAAAAACTTAGCTGTAGTAAAATATTTTTATTATCAGATCAAAAGACTAAATCTGGATTTTTGGTATATGCCCGGGTGTCTCAACCTTGATAGAAGCGGTGCCTGTTTTTTCATTGTGCTGGGTAGAAGTCGGCCTTTACTGTAACTGCGTTGTGTGGTAAATGTAGCGGAGTTTATCAGAACTGGGTCACATTATTGCCAGCTGTAAAAAGATTTGATTGAGTTTATGTTACTTTTATACATACATCATTGGTCATTTTTGATTGATTAGTTCGCTTTTAACACGTCTCGGTTGATGCCACATGATGAGAGGTTGACTGATAGCTACTAGTGTTGTCGTTGTCATTAAATGTTTTTCTTCAGAGTTCAATGCGAACTTCCATACACTCATTCACTATCACGCAGTAACTAAAGCACTCATTATATGTATACGGTGTTTCATGAAAAACAGCCCCTTTTTCTTTCATAATTCACTCAAATGATGATCAATTTACATGAAATGTTTACCAGTTGTAGATGAAGAAATACTAATTCATACATGGCAGTTGATTAAAATATTCTTTGCTAGTCGTGACATAACGATGACGTCATAATGTGATGTGGGTACAAGCTTGCTAGTCTCAGCTGTTGCTGTCAGTTGCTACCCTGCTTCGATGGAGAACTGGTTTGCTGATGAAAAATGTTTATCATGTCAGCACTAATCAACATGCGGACATGAAGTCAGGCGTCTCGTGATCCAAAAACTCGACCTTCTTGCAAGCTTGGTGTGCTAGTGCACTGTCTCGCTCAAACATGTGAAAGTCCAACTATCCCCACAGACACATAAATGCGATTGCTTTTCGCGTTTTTTGTGGCTGCAACTGTAGAATTTCAAGAATTTGTCATTAATGAACCACGTTTTTCACCATTGGAGCAGAGTGGCAACTGACAGCACCAGGTGAGACTTGCAAGCTTGTACCCGTGACACATTATGACGTCAGCGTTACGTCACGACTAGCAAAGAATATTTCATCAACTGCCATATTTTGCTGAAATATTTTGAATTAGTATTTTTCTGCTACAACTGGTAAATATTTCATGTAAATTGATCATCATTTGAGTGAATTGTAAAAGAAAGAAAAAAGGGGTTGTTTTTATGAAACTCCGTGTAGAAGTAGGCTAACGCATAAACGTTTCACAAACTGGCTTACGGGATGCAGCCACGTGTTTGAAGTGTTTATAACGTGATCGAAATGAAATGAACGTTTATTCGTGTTGCAGCTGAAAAACTGGATTGCGTCAATACGATATCATACAATGCAATACAGTATAATACATGAAGACAGTGTCACATGTAATGTTAGATAACATGCGGATAAAATTCAGTGGACGATCGCTGAGCCTACGAATAGTAAAATAATTTAAAATCAGTGAAAATTTTTCAAAGTGGCAAAATAGCAACAAAACTACTGCTAGGTCACAAGTTATGACTGTGAGTGTCCTGGAATGTTCTTGTTTTAGTGGAAACGGTTACGACATGATTTTATCCTATGAACTCAAAAGATGCGCTGTTTTCTTCAATCATGTGTAAAATGTCTCAAAAAAGGTCGAAGTTCGGTACTAGATGAGACGGACTCGTGGACAGAAACGCTTTAAAATCTCGGTAATCGCAGCTGATTGACATGAGCTAATGACACCACAGCGCACGATGCGGCAATCCATTGACCGCGTCAGCGAACAACTGGACTCGCTGTTTGCAGCAAGCAGACATACTACCGCCTCAATCAGCTACACGAGGCCTTCACCCAGTAACCCATAAGCTATTACTTATTTCTCATCCCACGGAGGGTAAGAGGCTGAGTTTGCACAGACATAAACCCATACAGTTACGTCGAATTTAAATACCGGTAATTATATTCTGTGCGTACAATGTGAACAACTCGTCGTAGCATATTCAGTCAAATATGTGCGTTCAGTAGTCCAAGAGTATTAGGTCATATTAGGGTCAACTAAGGAAAAAATTACTATCAAACTGATTTTTTCAGAATAGTTAGCCTAAAGGACTAGGACTAACATATCAAAACTCCTTATGAATCCCACGTGTGCTGTCTTCAAAATTTGAATTTGAATTTCTGAACAAAGTTGAAAAAATGGGTCAATTTTTAAGTACGTCAAAACATAGGCATATTGCACATCAAATTAAAGGTAATAAAAAATAGAATGTGAATATAATATTAATATGTCAATATAATGATTTCATCTTCAGTACGGGTCAGTACAGTAAGCTCACAGGGGTTAGATATCTTCATTCAATTCCGTGTCAGTCACTTGCACGTTAGTAGTGGGGCAGCTTAGAACCAGACTTGGGATGGATGTAGACGTTCTGGACAAAAGCATCAATTTTTTTTCTAATGTTACTTATCCCATGACCTGTTCATTTTCGACAGAAGCCACTTTTGCAAAAAAATGGCATGGCAGCCATCTTGAATTTCAAATTTACGCAAAAACGTATTATTAAGAATATCTTGGCTTTCAGGTCACGTAGTCAATTTTCATGCCTAAATTTACATTTCTCGAGTCAGTGATTGCAAATGTGCTACTTAAAATGACACCAAGTGGTTTTAATCATATTAAACAGGAAAGCCCAGCTGTCGCTAGGGAAGACGCACTACAGCCTATACAGTTGCTGTTGCAGTACTGACCTTCAAGATCATCCAAGGTCTATGAGTTTCATTTTATCTGAAAGAACTTAAGCCACTTTCTATTAGTGATTAATAGTAATCTTGCCTTTCTTGAAACTTTCCGTTAATAATTGTGGCCAAACCGCTGTAGATAAAGACATGGTTACTACTGGAAGCCTATAGGAAGTTGCCGTCGCTCTATACGATGCTACCATCGCTGACCCCTATGACTTACCGTTTAGCCACAATTGGCATACCGTAGGTTATCCAGTGTCAATGATTTGCATGCTATTCAAAAGCCAATATGCGACTTTCTATTAGTGATCAATAGCAATCTAGGCCCTGTCTTGCACCGTTTAGCTACAGTACATCCTGACAGACAGACGATGAACAGACGACAACCGTGCCAGATATGCCCTACAAACATAGCTGCTGTGCGTCAATAAAAAGTGACAACAAAATTGATAAAATAAAGCAAAACGAATGTCCTGTATCTATACTGTCAAGATTGTAACATACAAAATTGCAGATCTGCACACTGCTCAACTCACACATTCGTGGACCGCTTGACTGGTGCTTGGTCGTTGCGGCCTCTAGATATCGCAATCAGCGACCATGTCTCATGCAACATCTGCAGTGAGCCTGACGTCGGCTGATGGAAAAAGCCCTTCATGAAGTGACTTTGAAGGGTTGCGCCAAATAGGCCTAATGCAAAATAAAGCACCGTGGACCAACAGTACCCAGTAGCTAGTTCTATGAGGTAGCATAAGAAGGTTGACCCTCTTACAGCATAAGGTGCTGATTTGAGGTAATACCGTCAGTTGCAGTTCTAGAAAGGCTGATATCTCAGTTAGCTAAGAGTACTGATTTGAGATCGTGCCTTGCTGGGGCTTATTGGGATCGTACAGATACCCATGGATAATTGCTTGGTTGGTGCCTGCCTGGTCTGTGGTCTGGTCAAGTGCGCTGGGTGCTTTCACTGTTCTTGTCATGCCTTGGAGTCGGATGGCGCGTTGGAGAGGCTCTTGCAGTCTTGCGGGATGATGGGTTAGATTAGGATTTCCTACAGATACTGAACTCATTGCAGTTCGGGACTGGACTATATGGCTATCTTGTCAGGCTTAGAAATTCTGTGGGGGCTCCACTTCACCCCATTTGGCTCGGCGGCACGGCAGGATGGGTGGCTGCACTGCTCATATGGCTGGTCTGCTGTCGGGTTGGGCCGCTTGTCAGGTGGTTTCCTGTGGACGCTGTGAAATTCTTTGGTGAGCCCCATACTATAGCGAGTAGTCTTGTGGGTGGGGCAGTTGTGCTTTTTGCTATATCCACCATGACTTTCAGTACCCAGTACAATTGCTGAGAACTTTCTAGGGATGGCTGATGGGCCCACATGGCGGCCTAAGCCTACGGGGTGGCATTGGCTGCCCTGCCCCGCATTGAAACGATGGACGTTTGCTCCGCTGGTGGTTGTCACTTTGTTACAGCGTTTTAGTATGATTTCAGAGAAAACTTTTCCTGTAATAACATTTGCAGCTGTTTTCCCATTTTTTGGCTTAATAGAACTGTGAAAATGTGTTCAAGTTCTAAGAAGTGTCACCATTTACCATCACTGATATAGAAAGAAATCATATTTGTACCTCCTTGTAATTTATCTGAAAAACCCAAAGTGCTTGAAATGTCAATCAGTTCACGAAATGCATGCTTTTAATAAATGCAAACTGCAACGGCCAGCAAAATAGATGAAATAAAAGATCGAAATTATGGCATGTGCAACTGATGTTCATCTTCGTTCATTGGTCTGCTTTGCTTTAGATTTCAAAACTTCATTCAATAACAGGGAGAGATTGTCTGGAATCATAGATAATCCACTGTTGGTACTTTTTATGGCACGATATTTGAAGCAGTTATATATCTGCATTTTAATATTATCTGAATGAATAAAGCAGCCATACTAATTATACTGTCCTTATCGTTTTGTACATCTAGTTTCTTTTCTAATTTCCACAAACTTTGTAGAACTTCATGTCCCTTTTCACTGAAGGTGACATCATTGGACTAAGAAGAAATGGTTGTAATTATCACTTGATCACCATATTTTTTGTCGGTTTCTCTTTCAACGTTTTTTTGAATATCCTTCTTCACATTATTTAACAAAGACTTGTGAATATCTAACAGCTCGGATAACGAATATTGGCATTCGTCATTTTCTTCAAAATGCAGTTTTTTTGCCTCTACTGGCAGTAGAGTCATTGTATTAACACAACAATATTATATTCACATTCTACTCTTTATTATTTATAATTTGATATGCAATATGTCTATGTTTTGACGTACTTAAAAATTGACCTATTTTTCAATTTTGTTAAAAATTTTAAATTCAAATTTTAAAGACAGCACACGTGGGATTCATAAGGAGTTTTGATATGTTATTTCTAGTGCTCCAGGCTAACTATTTTGAAAAAAATCAGCTTGATATTAATTTTTTCGTTAGTAAACCCTAATGCTCCTGGACTACAGTGCGAACACATACGCCCAGCAGATGAGGCCGAAGATGATTGCGATGACGGAGAGAACGGTCGACGCCGTGCCCAGTCGATGAGCGGTGTTTGGCGCTTCAGCAGCCTTGCTCTTTGCAACCACTGCGACACACAAACACGCATCAGTACTGCTTGCCGTTCAGAGTAAGACACAATCAGAGTGGGACTGTTTTTGGTCGTTAGGGCCTATGCAGTTGGCATGAACTGCATTAGACACGATTCCTACGGTCAGGGAATTCGAAAGTACCAGGGTGTAAAAGTTAACAAAGATGCAGAAAAAAATTTGAACTGGTGTACGTAGACTGCATAGAACAGTTCGTACGTTCATCTGTCGATCTGTCTCTCCCTACGAGCTCCTAACTCGAAAACGAAAAACATAGAAATACAAAAAGCCCAGCTGTCACAAGGATAGCCGACCGTACTGGTTGTCAGTGACCTTCACGGTCATTCAGATTTTTATCTCATCTGAAAGGGCGTATGCGACTTCCTATTAGTGATCAACAGCAACCTTGGCCCTATCTCTCACCGTTTTCGAGAAACGAGATATATCTTGAAACTTTCCACTGAAAATTGCGGCCAAACTGCTGCAGATAGACATGGTTACTATTGACAGCCTATAGTAGAAAGTCGCCAGCGCCCAATCCGATGGTACCATCGCTGACCCTTATACGACTCACCGTTTAGCCACAATACAATCATATTACATCCGTGACGAACAGACGATGACAGACAGACGACGACCATGCCATAAGCTCGACCGTTACTTGAGTACGGTCAGCTAAACGCGGTGGCACAAAGAGCTTCATTAGCTGGTTGAGCTTTTTTGCTGCTGTGGTTTTTCTCTGTTCCATTTCTTAAACTTTATTTTATCTTAGTTCGTCTTTATCACTTCTTGTAGTTGCGATCTAATAGTAATGACGAATGCACGGTAATGACACTTACAAGCGAGAATGAACGCTGAGAGGCTTAGCGGACACGAGAAGCAGAAGAAGAGGCTGCAACAAGAGAGACAGATGTGGGACACGAACGATTGTCGTACAGGTTGCTGAACGATGGGCAGTTGAGTCGCAGTAGCCTGGCTGCCGCCGGGGACGACAACCACTTGCGGAGACTGTATCACGATGACCTGCTGCTGTGGCTGCTGCTGAGGCTGCAGAAGAACTGGCACATTTTCTGCAACGCCAGACGCCGGGTAGTATGAAACAGTTTCGTATCCGGACGGTGCGGATGGAGCCTGAGTTTGTCCAACTTGTGGATCGAAGCTTACGGATGCAGCGGGAGTGGGCTGCAATGTGGGCTCGATCTTCGTTTCGGCTACAGCTGAGTAGGGAGGCGGCGGATCGGAAGACATGTCGCTAATTTACACCCTGCACATGCAACACAGCATCGCGTGTGCACCACAGACATTCACCGATATTATACTGACATGAATTAAATGGTGTATTCTGAAGAGGCAGATTAATCAGGATTAGGCCTACACCTGCATGTTTACAGGATTATAGGAAGGTTAATATAGTCGCTGTTACCCAAGTCTTATTTTGGCCTAGAACCAGGGACGGCGGCGGGCGGGGGGTCCAGGTGTCCTGACCCCCTCCCCCAGCCTCCTACAGAACGACCCATGACATTCGCACAAATCCGAGCTTTTTTGGATGGGTGAAGGGGTGGAGGTGGAGGTAAATCGACAACCACTCGATCTAGACCCCCCCTGGTTCTGAAAACCTGGCGCCGCCCCTGCCTATAAAACACATGTTGCAGCATGTTAGCCTAATTTGACGAATTCCTATTAGGCTGTAGCCAACTGTTGTCACTTACCGTGTGATCAGTTCTTAAAATTCATTGCGAAACGGTCGATCCACACGATGTCTTCACACTCAAATAACAAAACGCTTGGTTACGAGGCCTATATCTATCATAGCCTATGGGTCTTCTGTGTGATTTTGCTATGGCGCCTCCTGCAGCTTCATGTCGCTGCGCCGTAGGCCTATGCACTCTGCAGTATTGATTAGTTCCCTGGAATTGATATAGCCAGACTGTCGCTGTCGCTACAGACCGCGTCTGCAAAACACAGGAGTCGAAACACTTTCAAAAATCTTAAGCTTACAGCAAATAAGAACATATTAAATTAAGACATATTAAATTATTACAACACAACTTGTTAAAACATATGTTCGTTTATGTAGCCTGTAGGCCTATACACTCGACGCGAAAACGCATGTATATAGCCTACGACAAGGACACTAGGCCATGGGCGCCTAAAACCATAACGGCCGGCTATTGTGTAGTCACAGTAGGCAACAAAACTAAAACGCAATAGGCCTAAAACTTAACAAATTTTTGATAATAACTACGCTATTGCAGTGCGCAGTAAGTCTATGAATTTTTAAAAATGTAGGACAAAAGGATGGGTGGCAAGAAAAGTTGCTGCGGGCACAAAATTAGTAGGCCAATACTCGAAAAAAGACAATGATTTTAAAAGTTGGATGCAAAATAGTGCAGTTTGAGGTCACTTAAACATGCAGTGCACATCGGCAAAATTTGAACCAGGCCGACAGAGTAGGCTAATTTAAGGACTGAACTTGAACGCAAACGTAAAAAGTGGCCTAGGCTATATACGTTTAATGATTCCAGCTAAAATGAACAAGCTCAGCTCAGTGGCGGATCCAGAAATTCGGAATAGGGGGAGCGGAAGGGTAGGGTTGGGATCTGGGGAGGGGCTGTGCCTCCTCCGCAAAAAAATTTGAAACATTTATGCAAAAATAATGCATTTTCGTGCACAATTCTTACATTTTAAGATGCATCCAGTCAATGGGCGGGGGGCCGCCCCCCTTGGATCCGCCACTGGCCCAGCTGTCGGTAGGATAGCCGACCGCACTGGTTGTCATCCAAGGTCGACGATTTTCGTTTCATCTGAAAGGGCGTATGCCATTTCCTATTAGTGAAGTTATTAATAGTAACCTTGGCGCTAACTCTCACCGTATCCGAAATATGGCCAGTTTCCCGTTGAAAAAAAACACGTTTTTTCTACCCCCATCCATTCAACCCCGAATTTGAAAATGTTCGCCTTGCACTAGATGACTGAAATTTTGCACGCCCGAATTTTGCACGCATGGCTAATTATTGCCGGTTCGCCCACTGGCTTGTCGATCGCCCCTGGCTGATTCGCTCCCCCCGTTGAATATACCGGTAATTCATTACTGAGGCTTGTGTTTCAATTTACAGAAAGGCAACAAGTAAGTGTAGCGTCACGTCACTGATTAAACCTAATAGTTAGGCTACTTCAATTAACGTTAAGCCTATACGTGACAAACTGAATAATAAGTGACCACAGTTCACAAAGTCAGTAATCTTTGGTTTCATTGCAGCGGCGGAACTATTATATGCAGCCTATACCTAGAACGCTTAAAACTCCGCTAATGTGTCAACGTCAAGCTTCCTTTGAAATGGATTCTTACAGGTATACTTGGACCGCTTGTCGAACGCCTAGATCCATGGACAGCGTCAGACATCATTGCAAACATTCTAAGGCAAAAAAGCGCACTAAAACTCTGTATAATAAAATACATGTATAAGCCTAATGACTGTACTTCAGAATTGAACAAAGCATTAAACATTTACACAATCGTTTATTCTCATCATCATGCATAAACTGTCTAGGCCTAAAGACAATAATTATTACGTATAAACCTCGATGTCAAATTACCGGTATTCAACGGGGGCGAAACGTCCAGTGTGACGGGGCAAAAAAGCCAGGAAGCGAATCAGCCAGGGGGCGAAAAAGCCAGGGGCGAAGCAGCAAAGGGGCGAAAAAGCCAGACACCTAATCGTTCGTGTAAAAAGTTTTCCCCTATGACCTATCCGTTAGCCAGGGTACATGCGTTACGGACAGACAGACGGCCGACAACCACGCCAATAACTGGGCCGTTGCTTAAGTACGGTCAGCAAAAAATTCAGCACTTGCGTTGCATGATAATGTTACATTTCTGCAGTTTTATTTCACATCCAGTTTGGCAGCAGCAGTTTCGATGTTAACATTCATAATACATATCATGGATGTAATGCTTCAGCCTTCAATTGTTCACTGGATTCTTTCTTCCACTGCAAAACATCGACAATCGTAAAAATAGCTTTAAAATTAAAACAAGTAATTTGAGCAAAGCTCATGAGACGCGCAACAGCCTTAGCAGTTCCTATTCGCAGATTGTCTTGATCTATCTCTATCCCTTTCGTCTCAATTCACTCTTTAAAACTGCGCCGCAGCCACACATTGCTAAAAACACTAAAACTCCTATTTTGGAAGTTCAAGGTAAATCAAGGTCATCGACGTTGACACCAATAAAAAGCTTGTCACCAGTGCTTGTTATGATAAGCAGCATGTCTCTGCCTATCTGCAACCGTTTTCACGCTACACGAGCCAATAGCAGTAAAATAACCACTTTGACGCTCGCCTGCGCCGGACTCCTTGAACCTAGGGAATCGGGACGTACTTGGACTGCTGAAATCTACGTTTAATGCTAAAAATTTCATACGCAGGTTGTCTCGGTCTATCTCCAGCCGTTTTGTCGCAATTCAGTGTCAAAATGTGCGCTGCATCCAAAAATTGCGAAAAATTCACTGAAAACCTTTTTTGGTAAATTCAAGGTCATTCAAGGTTATCGAAGCCCGTCACCAGTGCTTCTTACGATATGCAGCAAGTCTGTACCTATCTGCAACCGTATTCACACTATAAGAGCCAATAGCGGCGAAATAACGTCTTTTTAAGGGGGTACCCCTCTTTGACGCCTTCTTTCGAGGGGAACCCCCTCATCTAGGAACACGAAATTTTGTCACTAAAAACTAGAGTCCTTGGGGCATCCAGTAGTGAAGATTTCATGATTCTAGCGTACCCCGTTTTGATACAGATCACGAGTGTGACAGACGGACAGACAGACGCCTAGATGATGGCTAAGACGCGCGAAGCATTCTGCTGTCGCGCGTAAAAAACTTTGCAATACATTATTAAATACAATTCAGTGGTACCACTCTTCCTGTTTCTCAGTCCAATATAGCACTGTGTCACAGAATTACTCGTACGTGTGAAAACAATGTACATATATGATACGCACAGAATTCAATGTTTATTTAAGCACTCAACCATGTCTACAGAAAAAAAATAATAAAATAATAAAAAAACGTTTTATTCAGTAAAAAAATCGACTGCTCGTGTGAACCAGTCGATTTAAAGTATTAAAAATTTTGTACAAATCTTGCTAGCAAGAAAGCCCTTTTAAAAACACATGTAGGGACAACTGATGTAAAGAAGTAAGTAAGTAAGTAAAAAAACTTAAGCAGAGGCGCAGTTTATCAGTTATTTATCACTACTATACCTCAAAAAAATAAACAAATATCAATGGATCTTACTCTTGCATGATAATGTAACATCAAACAGTATCACGGCTTGCGTGGTAGCAACAAGCTGTTGTATTAGCCCTAAGCAATGCGTCAAGTCAATGGTAAGGCCAAAATTTCGACCCCCGCCCCTACAGCTCCCACATTTTTCAACCAATTATGACATTATCAGACACACCTGATCGGCGAGAATGCGCATAAGATGTCGACTGCTGCGGTGTTGGGATGAATCACAACATTTCACGACCGCTTCTTGCCGCCTTCCAAACACACACCCAGTACAGAACCTCGGCCTATATAGGTTTGTTATGCCTTATCTGACTGCACGGACTCCAGTTAACGTTGATATCATACAGTGACTGTATACAATTAGGTTACGTCTAAATAAACTTTTATTTTTGTTACACTTATTCTATCATTTAGCGTACCGGGTATACGCTGAAATAAATAAATCACGTTGAAATACACAGGTATTTCTCCAAAATTATGTGCATATTTAAAGTATGTATGTGCATATTTAAAGTGCACAACGTCAGCCACTGATATGATACGTATGAAATTCAGGGGCGTCTACGTCGACTGAGGACTACGCTCA
>Ga0056128_1009968_pt1 | contig 11870 bp, 8 predicted proteins | sample WorMetLIZISLAND2_FD_71113 | JGI IMG/M metagenome (GOLD analysis project Ga0056128, IMG submission 71113) | Marine gutless worms symbiont microbial communities from Max Planck institute for Marine Microbiology, Germany - Olavius geniculatus... ... | reverse complement strand
CTGAAAGGTGCGGCACTGCTGCACTGACGTTGCCCACTTTCTTCGGATCAGTATCATGTCAATCATGTTTCTTGTTTTTCCGTCATTAGATCGCCATGTATTTAGCGTGATCATAGAAAAATTCAAGAAAAATTTCGCCCCGCCCCGTCTCTACTTTCTTCGCCGGTTGGAACCGGAAGCAGATAATTTTTTACGCTCAAGCAAACAGAGAAAGTATACATAACGGACCAGTTTGAGACATGCGTCGTTGGGCGTGCGGTAGATATAGGGCTCGTTGTCACGATAGTACGGTGGACATTGGACTGAGCTGACGTCACGTGGGTTACATGTCACGTGACGCACGGACGTAGTGCGGGCTCGCGAGATCTCCAGCGTGATGCTGTAATAATCTGGAACGGGATGTCTACACACGCGCATATAGAGATAAATGTACAAAACATCAGTTTATACACTTGTTAACGGCAACATTTAAGGACTTGCACTTGGAAAACAGCAAAAATTACAAAAAGTGATATTGTCCGCATCACACTGACGTCAATGTGCTGCTGAATAATCGTATTATTGCAGTTACTGGACCGTTGCGTAAAATGTTCGACGCAAAAAATCTCGCAGATATCTTTTGCACAAACCGAGTTATAGCCAATTTTGTCTCAAATTTCGTTGTCATGGCAACGGGGGTCGGTCGGGAAAAAATGCAAAAAAGCTAAACCATGTCACTTCAGTTCAGTTTCGTAGTATTTACGTTCAAACAATTACTATCGATGATAGGCTGACAGCAGCAGCGTTACGAAAGAACACTGGCGCGCGTGAGTCATGCTCTACAAGGTGATATCGGATGCATCAGATATAAAGTGAAGTATACATCAGTATGGGTAGGTAAGAGACCTGCAGAAGTTATGGGTGACGGCGCGGTAGACGGACTTATCCTCGCTGCTGCTTGGATCTGTCAGCATGTAGTTGTTGTCGCTATCGTGGTCAACGTCTTCGTACTCCGGGATCAGATGAACATTCAGCACGCCGATGTGGACGCGAAGTCCTGACTCGCGGTCCCAGAACGAGTCGTACGCCTGCGTAGCGTCAGTGACATAGTAGGTCGTCTCCAGGCTGCGGCTGCTCGCCAGATCTTCCACCAACACGTTATTGGACGTCTCCACGCGCAGACCTACAGACAAAGGTCAAAGATCAAAAGTGAAAGTGCTTGCTATAACTGTGCATGAGCTAATGATACCGCAGCGCACTATGCAACCATCCATTTCCCGCGTCAGTGAACAATTCGACCCGCGGTTTGCAGCCAGCAGACATACCACCGCCTCAATCAGCCACACTATATATGTCTTCACTCCGTAGCCCATAAGCTAATACCGGCACTCATTTTTGATCCCGCTGAAGATAAGATACTGAGTTGACTAACACCGTCAATACAAACGAATTCTCTATGTTGTTGTATGTGCCTCGTGTCCGCAGGAGTTTTGGTTCTTGTCGTTTTACAGTAGCCCTTCAACACACTTGGAATATACCCTTCATTTGGACATTCGTACAATGCGCTCCCGCATGCTGTTTTCGTCGTCAGCTGAAAACTGTTTCTATAGCCTAGTTTTTAAGCCATCTTAGTGCTGCCCAAATTAATGTATTATAAGTGGGTCTCGGTCCCTCAGCCAGTCAGTCAGTCATCTACAAACAGTACAAATACCATACTCATTACTTGATGATGAACACAAAATACTTGCGTTTGCGTCTTTTCACTTCCAGCTTCGTCCCGTAAACTTCTACAGCACAAAAACACGTTCAGGTCTATTTTTTGGATATTACTATTATTATTACTGTCCGCGGTACAGCGACGGCAGCAGCGTCTTCAGCATCGTCGCTAAGTTTTTCTGCGTTTCTCTGTCAACACGCAGCACCAAAACTTAAACATCAGGAAAAAATTAAAATATTATTGCTTTCACTCCTCGAGCGCTACGTTCCTAACGTACATGTATATGAGATCAGTGTAATATTGAGGACCGACCGAAGACCGACCTCAGTGCCTGGAAGAGCCTTCCTGGAAAACTTCAAACGCCTATATCTCCACAACGGTGCCAGATAGACGTGGGGACAATGTCCAGTAACGACCTCGGCGCAAGTCACTATTAGTATAGTATTAAACCGATTTCAAATAAACGCCACGTCACGCAGGGTTTCTAATACAACTTGAAAGGAACGAAAAAGCACTTAGAAGAATACAAGAAATAATAATGCGGGCAAAAAGTACATTAATATTAATAATATTTCCTGTTCGTAAAGCTATTGAGTATGTGCATACGAAAACTTTTCTCGATTAATTCCAATTAATCAACGACACCTGATCGTGTTGATAATATCGCGTCAGCCTTTTTTATTTTTCGTTTTTTTCGACACAGCGAACAAATTGTTGTTTTGCGTACTCGCTACTGCGTTGTTTTATTTTACTCATTTCGCTTTAACAAAGACTTGGTTTGGTCGTAGACAGGCCTTGCTCGCAAATTCATGCGAAGTTTCGGCGCATGCAATACTGCCGACTTGCGGACAGTCCAAGACACTGACCATGTAACGTCATCGAGTGACCGTCGGCCAGTCGATGCAATGACATTAAGTCTATAGGCGCAGAATATAGGCGCTATGGCGCGGCCGGTTCGTGTCTGTATTGCGCCGATAAATTACCACACACGCCCGCCGTTCACGATGCCGTCCGTCCGTCCGTCCGTCGCGTCGTAATGCAACTAGGATTAGTAGCCACAGACCACTGCATGACTGCAGCCGCCATAAACATCCGATCTGAATATCTTCTAAATAAGCACATAAAGTAGGCCTACCGCTTAGGAGGCCTATACGCTGATGTATCTTTTTTTATGACGAACGATCCGACAATTGTATGGTAAAAGATATACAGTGGTCTATCGCAAAGCAACGGATTAAAATTTGCGCAAACAAAAATTTAGCAAAAATGTTAAACCATAGGGTCTACAGTTTCTTTTTTTCATGCATCAGATATGCTGACGGATTTGTTGTTTGTCGGATATTTTTCTCAAAAATACGCCAGTATTTGTGGCTTTATTATAATCGGTATAACAGACAATCAGATAGATCTGTACGGTAAACTGTTCAATGCGTATAGACTTAAAGCCTTGATTATAGCGACCGATCCGACCCAACTCATCTCTAATGGCCAGTCCAGTTAAGTTGAGTTGGGTTGGATTAATCGCTATAATCAAGGCTAAATATTTCCTGCTGTCTTTTTGCCTGTAGCTATACAGAGCTTTTAATAGCCTAGCTGACAGTATATAGATAATATCGGCATACAAAACAATAAATTTACTTTTTAATACAGTCGTAGACAGACCGCTACGGAGGTCACATACAAGTAAGTTTTGTAGCAAACAAACAACTGTGATGCATGACAGTACTATACGACTAGCAAAAAAATGAAATAAAACTTATAGACAATTAATGCGCTAAAATTAATATAATTTGTAAACTGCAGTCTGGCGGCGCAGTAGAATGAAGTATATGATTACAAAATTTGAGAGAATATTAGAATAAAATGCAGCGTGTACTAAAATGATTAATAAGATGGTTATTACCGTCGATAAACTGTGACATTTTCATGTGTTTTGTCATCAGCAATGGATGAGCCGCATCTGTAACACAGCAACCATAAACACAAAACCGCTCTAAGCTTTAAACTCTAATCGATGAAACCCAAATATTCGGTCAACTCAGCCCTCACTCCGCCCCAAGCACATCAAAACTTTAAAGGAAACGTGACGCAATTTGCCCGCATAAAATTTAAAACTGTTAAAACCGAAGCTAAATAACTGCACACGGACGCCTGGTGATGCTTCTAAATGATTTACACTTAACTTTGTGACAATGGCGCTATATCAAATTGTTTTTAGATTAGTCGTCGTAATAGAATTTGGGCTTAAAACGCTAATAAAATCGGTCTACATTTGCCAGCCAAAGTTATCACAAAAATAAACTGCATGGCACATTTTTACGCGCGAAAGCAGCTACTGCTTTCAGCGCGTCTTAGCCATCGCAATTTTGTCCGTCCATCTGTCCGTCCGTCTGTCACACGAGTGGAGTAGTCAAAAAGGTGCAAGCTAAAATTACCAAATTTTCATCGCCAACTGCCCGGAAGACTCTAGTTTCAGGAACCGTAAAGCTTTTCCATAAATTCAAAGGCAGTCACCCCGAACGAGGGCGCTAAATGAGAGGGGGTGGGCAAAATTTGCGATTTTGGCCAATAAGTCGCTGTATCTCAGTAACGGTGCTAGTTAGGGCCTAGGTTTCTATTAATCACTAATAGGAAGTAGTAAACTGGCTATCGATTAGCGCCGAATTCAATGACCTTGAATGACCTTGAACGCCAAAATAGGGGGTTTATGGATTTTTTGGCTAGTTCGGGCTGCGACACAAGTCTATATTATTCACAAGGTGGCGCCGCGGAACTATCGTTATGCGATCCAGATAGAGAATTTGGTATTTGTATATTAACTTAGCGTGAACATCTCAATTTTCAGCTAAACTACTGAACCAGAACTGCTATAGGCTTTCGCCCGTCTCGTGAGCATTCGCTCAAATTTCTTGTTTCTAGCTAGGACGCGACATAACATCTATGCTCTGCATGAACGAATACGAGCGGCGTGCGCGGTCAATTCGACTGACCAGCAACCAAAACCATACATTCACTGACAAATCGTCGCAATGATGGCACGTGCCATGTAGCATGCTTCCTTCTTGTCGGTTTGACTGAAACACGCTTCTGTCCGTCTCGCTCGGTCTGTAATTAACTCATGAACGGACATCGGTCGACACCAGCAGGGCTCATGCGATCGACCGACCGACCGTTTGTCGACAAATCTCTCTAGCGGAGTCGAAACGGCAGCCGGCATACACAAATCAGCTGGTCTACGCACTGTATATGACGGGATATCATTGGTGGCCTGCTGTACGGTACGTTATGACGTATTAGTGCGGCGTAATTGCACTGCGATATTGCGTCAACGAGTGAGCCAGTGAAAGCTATAGAGATTATCCTCGGAGCTCACGTGAAACAAGAACGAATTACCTACCGTCAGCATGCAGGTCTCAGAAACGGGCGCCGACTTTTTGATATCACGGTGTGGGGGGGCAACTCCTCCTCTTCCGCTTTCCGATCTTTCCTTTCTCCCTTCCTGCCGCTATCCTACGTTTTCTCCCTCTTTTGCGTTTCAATTCCACCCCTCACTCTTAATTATCCTGTTTTCATTCATCTTCTCTATCTTTAACCTCTTTGTTTCCAATACTTTCTGTAAAGCACACCGAGGTGCAAGTATTAGTTCGTGTCAAGGCTTTGAAAACTTGTCAAATGCGAGACGAACGTTTGACCGCGGGTGCAATGTCGCAACGCGCGCGTGCGCCGGTCGGTTTCTATGACGCGACTGACTGACCACCGACTGCACTGAACCACCTTCGATTAACGTCAAGCCAATATTACAACTATACCGACATAAATTATTGTGTAGTCACGCTCACTGGTTATTCTGTTTCAACGAGAATATAGGCTACAGTGCGGCTTGGCGGTTTATACCGGTAAGACGTTTGTCACTGATAGTAATTTCCGAGACCCAACGGCAACAAACTTTACCCGATTAGCAACGGCGTACGATTTCATGCTTAGTTCTCAACTTAGCACTGTGCAGCAGAGCGCCAGCTTGCTTTTTACACGTGCGTTAACTGAGTTCATACAGCCGCTGGTTTTACGCTATTCGCAGTAAAGTGCGTTTCATGACAATAGCTATAACTAATACCCCATTCACACCGGCGACGCCGACGCGACTGAGCTCGACAGTTGTGTCGCGTCGTCGGCGTCGCAAGTGTGAATTGGGTATAACGGCATGCCTATATATCGGCATATAATGCTTACGTATGCATTGGCGATCGGAAATGCCACCGCAAGGCTTCGCCTCGTATGTAGCACCGCTGCATTTCGTGCATTCTGTTGCACACAAAATACAACAGCAATTTATAACTTTCATTACAGCCGTCGACACTTTGACGAAACAGAAAAAAATCGCACGACAACGAAAACGGAAAAGCTCAAACTGCTGCAAATGACCATGGAGGTTACTGTTGCTAGCAGCTGCAGTCGTCAGTAACAAGCAGGAATGTGGTCTTGATCTTGACGTCTCGGTCTCGAGACCGTATGTCTCTCATCTCGGTCTCGGCTTAGAAGGTCTCGTGCACATTCCTGAGTGATAAGAAGTTATTAAAGCAACGAAATTACGTTTACAATATGATACGAAGATGGCTGCTAAACAAGAGCATGACTTGGAAGGACTGTGCTAAGCTGGTGTTGATGGACCGACTGATAGGCCTACAATGAATATTAAAGTGTGATGATGACTTACCGACACAAACACGATCAGCGAAGTTGCTGCAAGGACTCGACTCGTAGCTGCCGGCCGGGCATCCCACGCTGCACGCTGAACATGCATACATGCATAGCATACATACAGATAATAATTGAGATTCTGAATGTATTCTTCAGAGAAATGGTTCCCGGCAACTGTCTACGTTAAACTTTTCAATGTTACCTTTGGCGAAACTTTGTACCACAGCCGACAATACCACACGATACGTTAGAAAATTTCGTCGACAATCTAGCACTAAAACGAACTGACAATGTTTCAAGTGAAAATAAAATGAGAGAAAGTGAGATAAAGGTACTGTTATGTAAGGCCTAAAAATTTAAAAACAGACGGTTATGGCGATAATACATTAGTCAGTTCGGTTGATGACGTTCATCATAATTTCACAGTATTCACATTGCACGTTTTACCGCAGGCGACAGTCGAGAATTACGAATTAATTAGGCCCTACGGACAGTCTGACACGCAAAAAAACGTTACGTTTGATCGCGGTACCTCAATCTTATCACAATGCAAAACGTGTACATGTACATGCTACTTCTTGATATTTTACTAACTCACACTATACTCTTTCGCAGTTTCTGACGTTTGCAATTGCTGCGGTCAATTAACAAAGATTGTATGTCGCTGTGAACTGATTCCATGCAGTCGACGTTTGCAGAACTCCGTGTTTTATCGTTCCATCATCGTCAGCAGTGAGACGATTATGTTGTCACCAAGCTCACCTTGATTGCCAGCCACTTATCATTCTGACAGCCTAGTGCTAGTAGATCTAGTAGACCAGCGGCCCGGTTCTTATACACAGACTGATACGAAAACTAGGCTCATGCATTAAATTCAGCTTTCAGTAACAGTATTCACAAAGTAGCGGCGGTAAATCACTGACAAGCATGTCAGTGAAAAATTGTGAACATCGACCGATAGTTTCTGATGTCAAATGCAACCAGTAAAGCCGTCGCTCAAGACTAAGTACTGCCTCCGGGTACCATGCAAACAAAAAAGCACAAAAACCCATGTGACCTTAATCTTTGACCTATGACCTTGAAATTCAATAAGGTTCTTGCGGTTGTCGAGGTACACGTTAATACAAAAATTTCATCAAGCGAAGTGCAGCGGTTTATGAGTTATTGTGCATGTTCACAAAGATTGGCGACAATGCTGAAAACAATGCTGCCGTCGCCTCTGCGGACAGTAGCGCTTGTTTGCTGCAGCAACGCGACCCGGCGAGTATTTACTAACGCAGTGCTGTGCAAAAAAATTTTTGTAACTTCGCAACAGTAAGAGAGTATCAAATGGCGCTAAGCTTGTTTATGCACGTATAAACAGATAACAAGTGTGTGAAATATCGCGAAAAAAATCAGAGCGGTCGTTGAGAAAATAGCAGTTAACTTTAGGGAGTCTTTTATTTCACCGCATAGTAATTACTGTCAACGGCAACGCGCGTTTGTTGCAGCGTTCATTATCAATCATAGTTAACTGGCTACAATACTACAGTGCCACAAACTGAAGACATCTAGAACATTCCGCTGCGCACGGCAGCGTGTCGAGATGTGGTTCACTGCAGTTTGTCGATGCCTTTTCACGTCTTTCTGTGATTTTGTACTGCTTTTATAATTTGCATTTTTCGTTTTTTAAGCTATACGAACCAAGTTGCTTGAAATAAACGCAAATTATAGCGTTGAACGGTTTGTGTACGAGCCCTGAGCTTCGTTTAAATTAATTTACGCCTAGTTTATACAGTTTATGAGTACTGACAGCGGGTGGTCGACATACATAGGCCTAGCTAACGGTTAGAGCTACTGTGCAGCTATTTTTCCCCTAACTTACATAGATAGTTCTCCGTTCTTTGTGTCTGGAGTATTATGAGTGCCCACAATGTTACTCCACACAAGCGTGACGACTGATAGCGTCTCCCGTTTGTATATCACACGTGCGCTCAGGCAGAACACGCCGTCGATCAAGGCCACTAGATAACTACATCTAAACACGGTCTACAGTGTATTACGCCTCGTCACACTCGCAGAATGCACTGTAGACCGTGTTGAAACCTACAGTATATACGTACACCGTGGGCCATAAAAACGTGCCACTTTACATTTGTCTATATCTTCGCCAATGATTGACTGATTTTCACAATTCTGTCACTGACACACTCTGCAGACAATTTGTAATAGTGATCATTATACATTCCAACACACGGTAAATGCGTTTCTACACTACCTTGTGAAATACAAATGTAAGCAAAAACTAACGACGACAACAAAAATTTAGGTAAATAAAAACACTTCAGACCAACATTGCGATGCATGATCCGTATGACATTAAACTGTGTTAGCCCTACGCAGTTTAGTGTCATACAGACTGCAATTTTGGTCTGGAGTGTTTTTTTTCAATTTTACCAAAATGTTCGTTTGCTATTATTGTAATATATACATATTTTATTGATATTTTATAAGGTAGTGTAAAGACGCATAATAAGCACGTTATTGAAAATTGTCTGCAGAGTGTGACAGTGAAAGAATTTTTAAAATCGATCAATAATTGGCAAAGATATGGACAAAAGTAAAGTGGCACGTTTTTTGGCCCACCCTGTATAAACATCAGCAGCTATTCAACTATTTGTTTGTCTCCGGGGTATAGGACCTACAGTGTAGTAGTGAGATATGATCTGGCCTAATGCAGGCAAGCAATGGTGCTGATGGCAGCAGCTTGCTTCTGATCTGTAGCGAGTTGCAATGCTTCAGCTGCTGCTGCTGCTGCTGCTGCAGAGTTAATGGCTGTCCTGCTAACTGCTACGACACTTGAGACAATTTACTCGCCCTGACGCTGTCGCTGTCGTGCATCTGCGACACGCCAGGACTTTCTCATTATACTTGCTGGCTGCTACACACGCAGCTACGGGTTCGCAATACAATACTATACAATACAAGAAGCCCAGCTGTCGCTAAGATAGCCGACCGTACTGGTTGTCAGTGACCTTCAAGATCATCCAAGGTCGATGATTTTCATTTCAGCTGAAAAAGCGTATGCCACTTCCTATTAGTGATTGATAGTAGCCCTTGGCTGTTTATGAGATATGGTCAATTTTTCGTTGAAAACGCACATTTTTCCTACCCCCTTCATTTAATCCCAATTTTAAAAATGTTCCCTTTGCAATAAATAGCTGAAATTTTGCATGCTTATGTTTATGACACAGAGCTGATTAATCGTAAAGAAACCAAACTTTTTCTTACGACCTACCCGTTAGCCAGGGAACATCCGACAAAGACGACGACAGACAGACGACGGACGGACGACAACCATGCCATGAGCTCGACTGTTACTTAAGTACGATCGGCTAAAAACCACAATAGAATTGCTAGCACACACACACACGTATAACCAATCCGACATAAAACTATATGCTACGTAGACCTATTTCATTGCTTTTTGCATCCTACATACGTCGCATATTGGTCGGATGCAGGCAGTCCGTCACTCCGTCGGCTGCTTTTATTAAAACATTTCACTGATTCCCTGATTGACTGTTAACTACTCAACGCAACGCTCTTCGTCACATCGCTGTTTGTTGTGGAACTCCCAAGAACGTCACACTGTTGGCGAGTAGGCCTATAGCGTCCCAGCGGCGTAAAGCTTCACGCTTGATCAGTCACGCCGCACCGGCTGCAGCATCATTTATTCAATCCCTAGCAGTTGAGATCAGATCAGCTTTGCTTTGCTGTTGGTGCTCTTTGATCATTGGTCGTCATCCGGGCAACCAGTCGATAGTGGGACGATTCGTGCACTGGTCGCGGGGAGGACCGGAGAGTGAATGCCACGAGTGATGTTTTACTGCATAATTGCTGCAGTCAACGGATGACTAGAAGTGCAAAGTATAGAACTGGACAAATCGTTAGATCTCACTGGCGACGCACATGACGAGAATCAAGTCACGTGCATGCTTGTTTTGCACAGTATATTGTTTTGTATAGTATTACATCGAAACAGTGCATGGGCCGTCTCAATATCGACCAATCTAACAGTTCACTGTAAGTTACGTATGTACGCCGTCGTACATTCAGTCAGTCTCTCGCTTGCAGCAGTGGTCGCGTGTTGGAGTAATCTACATCTAGACTAGAGCTATACGATTGACTGCACAAATTCCCGCTCTATAAAACAGATCTAGTCTCGTTTTTAGACCACCGTGTATGTCTTTATTCACTATTACAGGTAAGCAAACGATGCAAAATAGGCAGCAACAGAATAAGTTAACGAGCAGCATACTAGACATTTCTTTGAAAGAAAGAGAAGGGAACAAACGTAGAAGTCAGAGCCAGAACTGGACAACAAACCACAGACAACACACTGGGAAAAAGGCGAATTCGCTGGTTTGGACATGTTATCAGTCTGGACTACCAGCATATACCACAAGAAGCACTGTACTGGAAGGTACCAGGATACAAGAGAGGACCAGGTCGACCACGAAGAAACTGGAGAGGCACTGTCAACAAAGATCTACAAAAGATGGGGTTCACCTGGGAGGAAGCAAAGGTGGCAGCTCTTTACAGACATGGCTGGCGTTCGTTAGAAAATCAATCAAGGTCAAGGTCATGCATAGGATTGTCGGAACGGAACGAATCGCTCGTAGGTTATAATTATTTTACTGACATTAAAACAAAACAATAGTTGTGATTCACTATATTTTACATTCGCAAGTTATTATAGGCCTAGCTAAGCAATACGTTTATGATGTGATAACCATTCAAATGATTACACATACAAATTTACTAAGAGTGTACAGAAAAAAAAATTCAAAATAGAAAAAAATATATGATTCAACCAATGCCGTAACAAAAGAGTTGGGGCTCACATTTTAATGGATGAATCTCTATGTACTATACAGTCTGCAAATGGACGAAGTTTAGCGGATATGCACACAGTGAAATGTACAGCTGTCGCGTGTACAGGGTCATTGTCAAAACGTCAGATGACTACGCACTGCGGAGACAGGATAAGAAGCGGCAACGGAAATTAATTCTCCGTGCAACGCTTGCAGGTTACGGCGGACTGTACGCAGTGACACTGTACAGAGTGCAGTATAATCATAATCATAATAATCACTTAATTCATACCAGACGAAGTTACAAACATAAAATCAATAACTCAGAGCATGTGGTCTGATAAAGGACACAAAGGGCAAGCCGCTAATATGTGTCCTGTTAAAAAAGAAAAAGAAAAATAGGCAATATATAGAACAAATACAAACTAGAAATTTGGGCAAAGCCCAACGTGAGTCCGCCCGGCGCCCTAAGTCCGATTGGGGAAAATTACAGGGGGGAAAGGGGGGAGAATTTCCCCGGCATCAAAGTCACGTGGCCCGAACTCAAATGCATTGGCATACGCTGAACGCGCTTCGTCGACTTAGGGTAGGTCAACATTAGCGCTTATAACTTGGTTCGT
>Ga0056128_1009967_pt1 | contig 11870 bp, 7 predicted proteins | sample WorMetLIZISLAND2_FD_71113 | JGI IMG/M metagenome (GOLD analysis project Ga0056128, IMG submission 71113) | Marine gutless worms symbiont microbial communities from Max Planck institute for Marine Microbiology, Germany - Olavius geniculatus... ... | reverse complement strand
GCCGCTTTTCGTACCTCATTACATTTCTGTCGATATTCCCTGTCTGCCAGTTCGCTACTGTCTCTTTTCTTCTTCAAGATTCTCTTTTCTTGAACTAGACTTAGTGTCTCTGGTGTAATCATGTCACAATTCACACTTATTTAATATTTGTTAATTAAGTTCAATATAACCATAAATGAATATTAGAAGCATACTGTGAAAGTTTATTTTGATTTGTCACTTGTGTGTAGTGTGTAAAATTGTTGCTAAATTTGGGCTGATTTGCAAAATAATTTCAATGTTGCAGCTACCTGGCCAATTTGGGTTGTGCGCGAATTTTTTCAAGTTTAACACTGGACTTCAGTTGACTTTAATTAACCTACAGCGTGGGCCAAAAAAACGAACCTGTTTGAGCGTTGATAACTCGAAGGTGGTTAGTAGTAGAAAGACGTGTGATATGTCTAAAGTTTTACAATGCTGTAAAGAATAAACGACAAATTTGTATAGTGAAGCATTTAAATATTCTTTGCCTAATTTACATAAATATTCGTCACAACCAAAATTCTGCCAAATTTGACTGTAACACATGGATTTAACAAGGATATTTCAGCTTTTATAACTTAGCGATGTTTATTGATGGAAAGGCGCGTAATATGCCAAAAGTTTCGAAATTGTGTACAGAAAAAGTGTACAACTTGCATGTCTCAGCATTTAAATATTATTTGCTTGATTTACGCAAATCTGCCTCACCCCAAAAATCATGCTAAATTGGCAGTAACACATAAATTTAAGTTAATTTTCATTTAGCATACAGTAAAATATGAACAATCATTAACACATACGTTGAGTTTAGATGAAATTCGACATAGGCAGTTGCCCAGCTTTTGCATTCATAACCATCATCAGTCCTTTTAGGCAGCTGATCGATCGCTGGAGTCAATGTGTTCAGGATCAGCTGAGCCAGCATTTGATTAGCACACGTTTTAACTGGTCAGTTACTGAAATTTTGTGACCATGCTATTTGTTGCAATGTTGCAATGCCTCTACACTGAATAATTCACAGAATTTAAATCTGGACTCATTGGCATTGAGTTTTCGAGTTCAATGAACTCGGGCACATGAGAGTACAGGCCAATGCCTAATTTCAGGGGTAATAAAGATTTATGCAAATTAGGCAAAGAATATTTAAATGCTTCACTATGCAAATTTGTCGTTTATTTTTACAGCACTCTGAAACTTTTGATGTGTAACACGTTTTTCTACCGCTAACCATCGCTGAGTTATCAACGCTCAAACAGGTCCGGGTTTTTTTGGCCCACCCTGTACAAGTATGCCAATTCTCTTCTCCAGTGAATGTGTAATCTCTGTACATCTCAAATGGCTGAGTTTATAAAGTATTAAGCATGTACCGCTTGACATATGGGTGCTTGAGCGCTTGTTCTGCAGTCAGCCGTTTGTCGGGATTGAACTGTAACAGCGCATGCAGCAGATCTGAAGCATCTGGTGGCACGTCGATTAGCAGCTCATCAAGAGGCTTCCGAGCTCTCAAATCAACAAACCACCATCAATCACTAATAACAACTTACACGCATGCAGATTCATATACATGTTCCACCTGCATGGCACCAGTGTTGTTCGCTTCTGATTGTCATCTTGTGTTGCTGTCAGGTAAAGCTAAAGTCCAGTACTTGCTACAGCGCTTCTTACATGAGACGGACTCAAGATCAGAAGCGCGTAACAATGTTGGAAGTGGCAGCTGATTGGCATGAGATAATGTTACCGCAGTGCACTATGCGGCCACCCACTGCCCGCGTGAACGAACAATTGGACCAGTGGTTTGCAGTTAGAACACATACCATCGCCCCAATCAGCCACACTAGGCCTTCACCTCGTAGCCCTTAAGCTACTACTCATTTCCCGTCCCACGAAGGGTAGGAGGCTGAGTTGGCCTGAGCACATAGTAAGTTAGCAACCTGCTCAAGGTTGCTTGCAAATGATGGCATTGAGAATCGAACTGCAATCTGAAAGTTATGAGTCGACACTTGCACCTACACAGGCAGGTAGGTGTGAACAACTTGTCCAAGGCTGTTACTTGGTAGTGCATTGGCTGGGCATTGAACCATGGACCTTTTGATCTCATATCCAACGCCCTAACTGCTGAGCCACCAAGCCACCATTGGAAATAAATAAATAAAATAAACCAACAGCATAAAGACAAATTTTCTTCTGAGTTCAGAGCTGTCAGTCCAAAAGAATGATGAGTATAATTAACAATTTACCTCACAAAGTCATAAATCTGTAACCATTGTACTATATTTGATGACTGAAATAAATAATGCATATATCACAAAAAGACAATTTAATGTTAGAAGTGTGTCAACTAAACAAAGTTTAAAACTTGTTCAGTCCATCTGTTTAGGGTAAAGCTTGTTCAAAAGCTACAAAAGCCAAAACAGCAACTGTGGTTGACCAAGCCAATGATTTACAATTATTTGCTATCTCAAGCTTACATGTACATACAAACTCAATGTGTAGTACAGCACATCGTAGGTTTTGCAATAAATAATATGTTAATACTACTACAAATTTTCAAGTATTTAAGAGAAAATACAACTTGTATCTTCACCTCATCAGCATAGAAAACAAAGTGATTTGAGCAAAGCTCATGAAACGCACGAGAGGCTTAGCATGTCCGGTTCGCAAGTTGTCCTTGTCTATCTCCAACCATTCGTACGCAATACTCTTTATGTGTGCCTCGCAGTCAAAAATCGCAAAAAAACACTAAAACCCCCATTTTGGGAGTTCAAGGTCATTCAATGTCATTGACGTTGACACCATTATAAGGCATGTCACTAGTGCTCGTTATGATAAGCAGCATGTCTGCGTCTATCTGCGTGTTCACGCTACACAAGCCAACAGCAGAAAAAATAACCACTTTTTAGGAGATACCCTTCTTTGACGCCCACGTGCACCGCCCTCCTTGAACCTATGGGATCAGAACTTGCAGCAGTAAAATCAACGCACAATGCTGAAAATTTTGTGTAGAGATTGTCTTGGTCTATCTCCAGCCATTTTGACGCAATTCACTCTTAAAATGTGTGTCACAGCCTGAAATTGCGAAAAAAATCACTACACCAGTGTCTTTGGGGGGTTCAAGGTCATTCAAAATTTTAAGGTCATCAATGTTGACATTCGTATGAAGCGCACCACCAGTGCTTGTTATGATGTGCAGCATGTCTGTGCCTATTTGTTACCGTTTACACGCTATACAAGCCAATAGCGGTAAAATAAGCAAATTTTTGGGGTGTACCTCTCTTTCACGCCCCCATTCGAGGGGAACCCCATCACCCAGGCGCACAAAATTTTGTCATGACAAACTAGAGGTCTTGTGGCAACCCACAGATTTCTTGATCCTAGATCCTAGCTTGCATCTGTTTGATACAACACAGCAGTGTGACGAACGGACAGACAGACGGACGGACACAGAGACGGTCAGATGGACGCCCAGACGATGGCTAAGATGCGTGAAGCATTACATGCTCTCGCATGTAAAAACAATACCTAAAAAAGACTGCATTCGCTGTCAAATAAACTACGTTAAACAAGAACAAGTGACAGTATTTGCTGATATACCTCCGTGTGGCTTTGTCAAGCACTGACTGTCCATAAGGTGACTGTAAAAGCTCAATATCTACAAGTTCAAATCATATGTGGCAGTTATGAAGTCTTGAGTTATGTCAAACAAAAAATTTTTGAACTAATGCTCATGAGATGCGCGAAAGCCTATAGCAGTTCCGGTTCAGCATATTAGCTGAAAATTCTCTATCTGGATCGCATAACGATAGTTCCGTGCAGCTGATGGTGAAAATTTGGCAATCCTAGCTTGCACTGCTATTTACTGATCCACCTGTGTGACAGACAGACGGACAGAATTGTGATGGCTATAGACACGCTGAAAGCAGTAGCTGCTTTTGCACGTAAAAATCACTCTGCATTCCAAACTTAAATGTAATGCAAAACAATCTAGCACATACGGTATTTGTGTATGAGTTTATAGTAGTTTACAGTAGTTTACCGAAGTATGTAACTGATGGACAGCGATCAACTGTTTACATACTGTGTTGTATCATTAAAAATAATGATGGCTGGATTTTTAAAAAAACCTGAAATATCAGATGAAGAATAAAAGTGCTTATGAAAAAAGTGTAACTGCATTAAATCTCCCTCAAACTGTCATGGGAGAACCAATTATTCGAAAGCGCATGTATGCACCCCTGCAAAAATCATACGTTAAATATACGAAAAATCGTTATTATCTAGCAACAATAAACATTTCTACATTTTCTAACATTTCTATAATAACCTAATCAAACGTTAGATTAGTATAACATTCTAAAAGTTAATGACAGAATCTTCTAATTTGAGAGCTGCTGAAAGCAAGATAGGACACCCGTCCGCTTTGAACGTAATTTGATAGTAAACCCATAGAACTCAGCGAAGTAGCCAGTTCCAAGATAAAACCAATTTTAAATTTACTTTACTCACAATAAAATAAATAAAATACTGGCATAAAGTAGAGTTTGGAGACAAAACAGACGGATTTTGAGTCGTTAAATTTAGCGGAAGTTGATAGTATTCATGATGACGCCAGCAGACAACGTTAGTGCAGAGTAATGCCATGGTCTTAGAGTGTTTTCCAAAATTAGAGTAGCTATAACAGCAAATTTTCTGTGGGTTAATTAGTGGTCTTGGGACAATGTCTCCAGGCATTTATGCACATAGTCATATCTAAAAATATCTAGATTTATCTGCTCAGTTAAACCATATTTTAATAGGACCTTCCCACAGCATGTGCAGACAGTGGCACCATATGGCTAACGTTGATGGCTCACTGACGGTCAAACACACACCTGTGGCTCAGTGCGACAAAATAGTTAAAATAATAAACAATGAAAAATGTGACACTCTTTCAGACACATCTAACTGCAGTTTGATGAAAAATTATTTAAAAAGTGAATATATTTCAACAATTTGCCACCCCTCTTAAGACTTTGCTGCCAAAACTGCTGCCTAGTTTGCCTGTGCATAAATCAACCTCTGCAGGTAGGTGTGAATCAGAACTTAAAAAGTAAAATGTAGAGAGGTCAAAGCTTTAATTTTTCAAATGCATTAACGCATTGCGTTAATTTTTTAATGCATTAATTAACGCATTATTAATGCATCCAGGCCCATCGAGAGGAAAAGTGAGGGGGGTAAGTTACCCTGGGTCCTGCGACATTTGGGGGCCCCACCCATAGAATATAAAAAGTTAAAAACACATTTTAAACGTATAATCAACAATAACTGCCGTCATAGCTAGTACAGAAATCTATTAGCCTGTCGTCAAAATAATTATTTATTTACAGTAGCGACAGAACGACAACTACAGTTAAGTTACTTGAATTCATTCGATTGTCAAATAACCGCAGTTTAATGGAATATTGGAACTTTTGGTTCATGGAATTTAGCAAATTAACATAAATTTACATATGTGCATTAATTATTTCAACGCGCATTAATTTTTTTAACATGCGTTAATTTATTAATGCATTAATTAATGCATTAATTTCACAGCTCTAGTAAAATGTTAATAAAACACTGTCTGACTAGATAGTGGTTGATAGTTTAACTAACTAACTATTATATGAAATTATAACCTTCAGGTGTTGGCAAGTCGACAGACATCATGATACGTTCAATCTGGTTGAGTGTTGATGACCCAGGAAACAAAGGCTTACCAAGCAACATCTCACCCAGTATGCAGCCAAGGCTCCACATGTCAACACCCTTGGTGTAGCTGCATCAAACATGCATGTGCACAACATACTGCAACAAATAGCATTCAATTGCCAAAATGTCCATTGTTCGTTGTCACTTTGAACAATGTCACAAAGCGTACAATGCCAAAGACGGTAAATAATCACAGCAGAAATCAGACCAAAAATATACTGTGGTCGTACACAAAGGTCAACCTTTTCATTGCTGCAACACCAGTGCTTACTGCCAACCAATTATTCAAAATTTCAGCAGGCAGTACAGAAAATGTGCAATAGAATGCACATAAATGGCCAACGGAACATCGATTTGTAAATGACTAAGCCTATCTTTATAAAAAATTCATTACAACTTGATCCATGTTCACAGTTTCATGCAATCTAAATACTACCTTCACCACATTGCAGCGACACCATAAGTTAGTGTGATATAAACAGATCTGCAGCACCTCTCGAATGATAACAGCAAAATTCCTGAAGTAAAGCTGTAAAGCTACTAACTATACTGACCGATGAGACGCGAGAAGAATCTCGGGAGCTCTGTACCATCGTGTAGCAACATACTCTGTTAGATTAGGATCACCCTGATCGTCCACAGTCACTTGTGACAGTGAACGTGCTAAACCAAAGTCACAGATTTTCACGAAACACTCGCCATCCAGCAGAACGTTTGATGGCTACAGAGCAACCAGACAACTGACTGATTTGACACACAAAACATTACTTCAAACTCAGAACAGGGCTGCTACTGATTGAAAAATTATTAATCAATTAATCTCCAATATTTAATTTTTTCAAATTACTCAATACATTTTGAACTACATCTGTAGTCAAGCAGAAAGCTTCAAAGACAACAAAAAAGCAAAAATCAACTACTGTAGTCGTTATCTTTCGAAGACAAAACGGAAAAAGAAATACCAATTAAGCAATGCAAAAACATACCTTCTGATCTCTGTGTATAACATTTCCCGAATGCATGTACTTGGTTGCTTTAAGCAGCTGATACATAATGTATCGCTTATGTACATCTTTCAAAATGTTTCCACGTTTGATAACGTTATGCAAATCAGTTTCTGTCATTATACAAAAACAATCTCATAAACTGTAGTTTGAATTTCAGCTAAGTATACCTGTAATTATGTCTGCCCAGAAACGATAGTTTTCAAAGTATACTTATGTTTACCGCAGATGTTTTTTTGGTTTTGCCACAGTATTTCCGAGCTCCTTTGGCAGATTGCCACAGAATTTTGCACCGTGGTGTGTAGTAGGCTGAATGTTGAAAATTGGGTCTGAACATTTGAGGGGCCCTCTCCAAAAAATATTAGGGGCCAAAAACATGCAAAATTTGATGCAATTTCAGACGACTTCAAATTTCGATGGCGAATATCTCCAAAATGGATGAAGATATTCAAAATTGAACTGTAAGTATTTGATCTTCCATGATTTCTTCCGTGTTCGGTAAAGAAAGTCCAGTAAACTTTGGTCTACTAACTATGAAGGTCTGAAGGCGAAATCATACCCACCCAAAGCAACATTTTTGGAAAACCATATTTTGACCCCTAAGGGGTGTTGTGCTTTCAAATGTTTACACGTGCAAAAAAAATGACCGAGTCTTGTTAGCAACCCCCACCGAAAACAAGGGTCTCCTTACAATTTTTACAAAAAAAGTCAAAAATTGGTCACCAAATGCATGCCTATAGCTTTGGGGTAGAGGAAGTAGTCTTATGAAACTTTGCCATTTGATGTGCCGCAACGTGGGAGTGATAACACAGGTACAACTTTTGGGCAGGGCACCATCTTAAAAACGTCCAAAATTTGATGCGATTTAAAACAACTTTTGACTTTGACTGTGAATATCTCTGGAATGCATAGTTATTAACAAACAAAAAATGGCATTATGAACTACGATCCTTCCTGCGTTTAACAAAAAATTGGTGAACTTCGGTCCTCTAACAACGGCAGTTAGAGCACGGATGATGACCTACCCTAAATCGACAGTGCACGTTCTGCATTTGGGCCACGTGACTTTGCTAGGAGGGGAATTTCAGCCCCCTAAATTTTCCCCTAATCAAACTTACAACAACAGGTGGACTCATGTTGGGCTTTGCCCCAAATTTCTAGTTATGATTTAAACTAATGGTAAAGCAAACAACTTTTTACATAATGTTATACCATCAAAAAGACAGCAATATATCAATGGTAGTATTTCAGATACAAATTGCAATGTAGCAAATTAGGTAAAAACTACAAAACACGTACTGAATGCTCACAAACCCATAAATTCAAACACAAGGTAGATGTCTTTATCATTTTCAGCCTTGACAACATTATGTAGCCGGATGACATTTGGATGATCTCCAAATTCTTGCAAAAACATAATCTCCCGAAAAGTCCTCTGAGCATCTGTCTGATTGCGAAACGCATCAAAAATCTTTTTGACCGCTACCACCTCTCCTGTCTTTTTATCGACTGCCTTCCACACAATGCCATATGCCTGCATAAAAGACACACAAACAACAGCTGTCACGCAATTACAGTGAATACTCAAGCTAACTCAACATGCCATCAAGTGTAACTTTATATCATTTCTTCAACATTTTCCAATAAACTGCTTATCTGCAGGTAAAAACAAAAGAAACAATCTTACTAAGTAACACATTACTAAGACAATATACCTGATCCAGTGTCTCATCAAAATCTGGAGTAGGGATGTGTTATTCGAATTTTTTCATTATTTGGAATTTGAATTACATTATTCGAATTTTGTTCGAAATTTGATTCTTCAGGGTACCGCTAGAAGTCTGCTAGTTAACAACTACAATAACCGGCATAATGTAGAACCTTCGACGATCGACCATGCATTGTTCTATCAGACGGCCAAATGATGTATGTAATGAAAGTTGGTGTTACGTACTACTAATAAGCGAAATAAACAACATGGAGCCATTGTTTGCAGCAATTTTGTTTTATTGTACATTCAATATATATCGCCGCATAAATTAACAAATAAATCCGAATATCAAATAACCCAAAATCTAATTCGGAATTCGAACAAATCGAACAAATACCGAATAATCGAATATTGGATTACATCCCTAATCTGGAGTACCTAATCAAACCCAGGACCATCAAAAACACAGCTCAAGTCTGGGTGGCATGAAAGACCACACCGACAGTGCCGACACCAAAGCCATATTTTTTGGACATGTATGCCAATCCATCTACTTGGAATGCTCTTCCAAATATTCTTAAATTCAGTACATACTCTACCTGATATAAGACGTCATCTAAAACATTTTACTTCTCGTTCTACTAGCATATTAAACGCGTTCAAGGTATAGTTAACACGATATATAAATTACGGTGCTATCTGGACTAGAGCCCTGCAGGGGCCGAAAAATTACGACCCGGCCCAGTCCATCGCTGATTTGGCCCAGCCTGGCCCAGCCCATTTACTCTAGTAAATTTCTAGGCCTGGCCTGTTTCAGGCCCGCCAAAATTCAAGCCCGGCCCGGCCAGCCGCCCCGCCCACATAGTAAAAAAGTGGTAAACGTACGCAACTCAGTTTTTGCATTGCAACCCACGTAACGCAAAGTGACGCAAGTTACGTCAGTTAGACTCAAAGTAGCCTACGCCTGTCACTCTGTCTGTGTAACTGGTATCCGCATGCTAAGGAGCATTCAGCGTCTTAATTAATAGCATTTTAATGTAGGAAGCATGCATACAAAATAAACAGATGAAGAGTAAATGATAGGCCCCTATGTGCAGTGCAACTGGCTACAGATGCAGTCCGACGGGAGATAAGAAAGCTATATGACACACCGTGATGCTGATGGTGTTGCTACGGCAAGGTCATCAAGCGCAGCAGTGGTCAGACACAGACAGCTTTGTTACCACTTGACCGCGACTAATTGAAACCAGGACTAATGTGGCCAGCTTAAAGGCAGAAGTGACATCAGTAACAAGCTCGGCGCAGTGTTAACTGTTAATGAGCACAAGAACGACCAGCACCCTGCTTTGCTGCTACTGAGTCACGACCTCTGACCAGAACTGTGACGCTTGATTAAAGATAACAGATTCGATCCAGCCACCCCACTTATGCAGGCACCCCAGCACACGTGAGGTGAAATGGCACGATGAAATCCGTTACATCTTGCATCTGTAATTGCACTGGACATATCGTTCATCTTTTGTATTTAGAATCTGGACTTTAAAACTTATCCCATTTTTGATTGCACGAGCTTCGGTGAGCCAACACTAGATGGCCTGCCCGGCCTGGCCCGCCGGAGTTGAGGCCTGGCCCGGCCCAGCCTGTTTATTAAAATAAAATTTCCGGCCCGGCCCGGCCTGACCAAAATGGTACATTCTGGCATACTTTATATTTCTGACCGACGGCGGGGCCCCCAAACGTCGCCGGGCCCAGGATAGCTTACCTCAATACCCCACCCTCTCAACGGGCCTGGCCCTATGGCCAACTTGGCCAAGGTTAGCACTTCGATTTCGGTTAGGGTTAGACTACGGCTATGCAGTAAAAACAATACGTTACTTTCTGAGCATTTTTGTAATGTGTAGATCAGCCAGTTTCATTTATTCTTACAGTGCTTGCACAATTATACATTTCGTATGTGAATGTAAGCTGTACAGTCAGCACAGAACAATTATGCATGAAGACGTTAATGAAGTGTTACAGTTGCGCAAAGAATCTTCAGGTGTCAAAATATCATTTGGTCTACTTCTGGGTCAAGACTGGGACAACAGAGTCACTAGACCTCAAAATAGAATGATAAAAATGCCATTGTTCAGATTTATTGCTGCTGTCAGGAGGATTTTACTAGTGAATCGATTTTTAACATTGGATTCTAATTGTGTTCTACTTCTGGTGTTTGCAAAAGATGTCACTTGTGACTAGATTATCAATATTGGATTCTACCGGCGAATTTACTTCGAAGTCGACACTGGTGGAGGCAACTGGCACGCTCTGGCAAGAGCAAGAAGTAAAATAGTCCTCAAGGTTGCTACTGTACTGATGAATAACAAAACTGTTCTGAACTTACCCCCTTGCCTAATCGTTTCTTAATCTCGTACTTTCTTGTGATATGTCCTTCGATTTCAGAACTCATTATTGATCCAAAACACACACAAAGATGTTCAGCTGATATACATTGTTGTCACTTGCGACGGTCGCAGTGCTACTGCGCACACAATCATGCTGCTGAAAAAAGAGCGCAGCGATTTTTGACAATTATTTTTTTAAAGTGTAACGCATAATGATTATATTATGTTTTCAGGTATTTATGCATATGACTGAATTATAAAATGAGCTAATCAACCGATTATAATAACACGAATTGCTGTTGATAGGACGCGATATCCGGTTACCACGCAAATAGCGGTGACGTCATCGAAAAATGCACACAGAATTAGAGATGGGTTCACGTCGCAATTTTAATTTCGATACCTATAACGAGTATTAAATTTAACAATAATGCGCGATGTCGTTTTGCTGTAGTCTTGAATACCGGGTAGTCTGTGTGTACTTAATATAGTCTATTGATAGTTACATAGTTGTATTACACAATCTGACTTTAAAATCACCTAAAACATCAATTCAAAATGCAGATATTTATTGTAAATATTAAACTTTATATGTTGAAACACAGATTTATTCTTTGCTCTATTTCTCACACTTTCACGTTGTTTTTAACAGCTATAGTATAAGCCACAAAAATTGACTGAACTGAGAAATAAATAGTAATAATATATGCAAAGATGCTAACGATGCCAAAATATGTGGCGAAAACGAGAACAAATAAATGAGAACGAGAGACCAAAAGTAAATTTTGAGAATGATACAAACACCTACAAAAAAGAACAGCCATCTGCATAAACTGATTTTATATGAAATAAAACAGATTATAAACTGATTTGGCATGAACGAAATGTGCAATTATGATAGCAGACGCAGCATCTAGATTACCAAAACCAACTATGAGTCAAGAGTTACAGGCCTAAGCAGCGGCGGATCCAGAATTTGGGAATAGGGGAAGCGTGGAGGCAGAGGGGTAGGGTGGGGTATAG
>Ga0056128_1009965_pt1 | contig 11871 bp, 4 predicted proteins | sample WorMetLIZISLAND2_FD_71113 | JGI IMG/M metagenome (GOLD analysis project Ga0056128, IMG submission 71113) | Marine gutless worms symbiont microbial communities from Max Planck institute for Marine Microbiology, Germany - Olavius geniculatus... ... | reverse complement strand
CAGCAGAAGCAGGAGCAGTTCAACGTTTAATCGGCCACACCGACACATCAAAGCAGAACTCGCCGATAACGCCGTGGGATGCAGTACAGCACCAGTAGCTATGGCAGCGACACGACCAGTCAGACTCCACACACGGGTCCGGATCTCCGGGAAGCAGAGAGATGAGGGAAGCAGCCAAAGAGTCACACCAGCCAGTCACGGAGGAGCAGCAGCAGAAGAGAGAGAGAGAGAGCAAAGGCCTGGTCCTAGTTCATGTATCGCAAGGAAAAAAGGGAGGATCGTTGCTGTAGATAAGAGAGGGGGTCTGTGTTGCCTGCAGACAGCAGAGACAGGAGAAAAGGGGGGTCTGCCGTTGCTAGACTGAACAGGAAGGAGACAGGGAGGTCCGTGTTGAACACAGAAAAGAGGGGGAAGAGAATTTTTATTGAAAAATAGCTCACAAAAAGTTTTAAAGAAATTTTAGAAATATAACGGGGGTGTCCACTTAAAAGAAGAAGCTTCAGGGAATATTTATAGGGGTATAGGGATTTAATTTATAACGTAAAGAAGCTGACAACTTTCCGACAGCTAAAAATTTAGGGGAGGGGGGGTAAAAATGGGCCAAGTTAAAATCTAAAAATATGAAGCCCGCGACTTTTACATTCTTGTCTTTACACTGCTGCCTGATAGGCCTACACAGCTAACAATATCACTCATCCCAGTAGGCTAGCTGACAGTTCTCTTTTTACTGAATTAGTCGTGTCTGATGCGACTCGGGCATGCATGTTTACACAGTTTAAGGTGGTGGCTTCTGGGGGTACTGCTCTTTGCCAGTGTCAAATTACCCCCATCCGTAGCAGGGCCTATAAGCATATACCAGGACAAAACTTGTAGTTCAAAATACGACTGATAATTGACAGTTATGATCTTTAATATATTTTATAAAAGTTGAACGTATCAAAAATGTAAGACATAGGCTTAAAACTGACTACACTAACACCCATGCACCTAAATGTGTTCGTATGCAGTACTCCAGGCGCGTACGGAGCGAAGTAACTGAACTGAACGGAACTCGCCCATTGGTCAGTTCAGTTCAGTTACGTCGCTAATCATACAAAAAAAATCTCCAAAAATTTTATATTATTTTTCTAGAAACCGCGTGGCTGAAAATGTGTGACGGAACGGCACAGTGCCAGTTGCTGCTGTAGGCGCCATCTTGCCACCTACCGGTAGCCACTAGCCACAGCGACCGACTGCACTGCAGCCCAGCCTCTGTAGCTTGATAAGCGGTATAACATTATAGCGACGAAAAACGCGTGTAACTATGTCACTTTGTTATTATTGACTGTATGTGCCTTACGAGTTTAGATTGACACTGCTTGACTATACGCTATAAAAATTATAAACACTGTACAACGGAAGAGCCAATAAAAGTCACCAGACAGCAACAAAATCACAGAAAGTCATCGCATTATTAAGCCTATTTACAGCAGGCCTATGATATTAGGCTACAATGTAGGCCTAAACACGGTGTTCTGTTTAATCAGTGTCTCTAGCAGCTGTGTATAGGCTGATCCTTTCATCCTTCTCTATTATTTTAAATAAACAATAGACATTGTCAGTCACGAGACCATTTGATTCGTCACCCGCGCGCTTTACTATAAAAGGTCCATCGTCACCATGCGTCTATCTTGTACCGTGGAGATATGGCGCCTCAAAGATAATGGGGTTACGAGTTTGACTTTTTGGGGTCATGTGAAGTCATCGGTCACGTGACCATTCGACTCCCGGGGGTCGACTTCCTATCCGCGGTCCATGGTGACCATGCGTCTATCTGGCACCGTTACGGAGATATGGCGCCTCAAAGATAATGGGGTCACAAGTTTGACCTTTTGGGGTCATGTGACGTCATCGGTCACGTGACCATTCGACTCCCGGGAACCGACTTTTTATGGGTGGTCCATAAAGACAGGTCGTCTGACGAAGCTGTTTACTTCCGGTCGTGGGCGCCATTTTGTTTCTAATATTGAATTGAGTGGTTGTACTAACGTCTACCGTAAAATATTTAATTTTAGCAAAGAATATTAAATTTTTTAAACCCCATTTTTTAAAGGAAAGAATTTCGAGGTAGGCGGTAGTAAGGGGGCATGTTTTGGAATTTTTGAGCTCCGATGCACCGTTTTCGAGATATTTCCAAAAATATGTTTCTGATTCAGCAAATATTCACATGTAAACTATGACACGCCCACCCTCTGTGGTGACTTGGGAAACAATAGCTGTGTTTTGGATGCACCTAACAAGTTAGGTGTACCATAGATAAATATATTATAAATATTAATATATAAATATAAAAATTCAAATCTTCCGTCTGTCATGCTGTCAAACAGAAATTAAAACTATTAGCTAAAAATATTAAAACTATTAAAAGTATTATTATCATTAGAAAATTTATAATAGGCTATATATAATATAATATATTTATCCGTGACGCACTAAACTTGTTCATGGTTGTTAGGCCATCCAAAACGCAGTTAATATGGCGCCCATAGGCCCGATTCCCAGCTGTCTAATCCGAGATGATTTACGCAAAGCGGGTCTATTAGCATGTTGGTGCAGATTTTTCTTGGTCGGGTCCGAACGCGCGGGTCAAACTAGGCAATAAGCCTAACTGCACTAAAAAAAGTTGAAGTATAGGCCTACTGTTGTTCAGTGACTTCGGCTCAAACTAAACAGAATTCTCCAGTGTTTGTCTTTGAATAGTCGCACAGGTTCAAACGATAACGTTCCGAAGAAGGGAGCAGCGGTTGCCGAAACGTCAACAAGTATCCAAATAAAAGCTATCTTTTGATGAATTTACGTAACTTATTATCTCCGGTGTTTTGTTGTTTGAGGTTACTGCTGCGGATGTATTAATTGAATCAGGTAAAGACGGGCCTTGTGGGTTGTGTTAATACAGGAAGATAAGAATGACCCGTGCCCGTCAACTGCAGCGGCGTTGTGCATGATTTTTTAAAAAAAAATATGAAAGACAGAAAGTTGCATATTGCTTACAGAGGACATTCTCAAACTCAATCTCGAACAGTGTAAAATTTTGAGTACTGAGAATTTTTATTTTGCCCGGAGAATTATCAAAAAAATGGGAAAAAAATGTTAGCTCTAAATTGTGTATTTTGTAAACAAATTTCGGACAAGAAACAATTTCCGAAAGACTACATTTCACGAAAGCGTCCCTGATCCAGGTCACGACGCCAACGGTGAGCGCTGCTAGTGACATTTGAGCCACATGCTGGACGCCTGCAGCGACTGCCCACCGGACAACAGATTCCAGCCGAAGATGCCACGCCCGCCGTCCGTGTTCACGTCGCAGTGGGCGCAGTTCTTGTACCAGAACCCGGCGCCGTTGAGCACGGCGCAGTTGCCCTGGTGGTTGCTGCTGATCCAGGCGTCGTTGTCTTGGTCGAACGTCGTGAACATGGTGCCATCGTGGTAGCTGAAAGCGTCGCCGCCGGCGTTGCCCGAGTAGCCGGCCACCTGCAGTCGGTAGTTGTGCGTCTCGCTCATGACGCGGAACGTGCTGTACTCGGCGTAGTACCAGCCGCGACCGCGCCCCTGCAGGTCGAACCTGTAAATAATAATTATTTCACATTTACTTATTTACCATCGCAACAACTGAAGTATACAGCAGGGTCATACAACAAAAATACTATTACATTTGCTAAAAGAGCAGCATTAGACAATTGCCTTGAGAAAAATATATACGCTCGAATAACTTAAACCATTTAAAATAAATGGCATTAAAACGTTTAGTTGCCGAAAACTTTGCATTTAGAAAATTGAAACATCGAACGCATCATTGATATCGTAACCGCAAACGAGTAGTTTGTTCTTGGGTCCATAGGCCTAATCTCCGTATACAGGGTGTGCCAAAAATGACCCAACTTGTTTTTGTCAGAACTTTATCAAATTTCAACCAAATTTGATAATTTTTGGCAAACAGATAGCGAAGACGATAGAATTATGTAAAGTGCACTCACTGTCCAACTCACAGTTCATGTCAACGCACTATCGTGTAAGACGCAAATGCTCAAAATTGTTGCATAATGCTCAGTTGTTGTCTCCGTAACAGTTTAAACAACTTAATTAATAATAAACTAAAATGTGATTTATTTGGCTAAATTCTAAGTTTGTGTAACAACTTGCTTTTAAATTATCAGAAATTATGCTCAAAGTGTATACAATGGCTGACAGCAGCATTAACGATCAACTGATCAAAATCAAGTCCGTCGATAGCCAACGGGGCCCGGGGAAACATTCGTGCGGGGCCCCTCTGGAGAGAAAATTCTTGATTTTTTCTTTTCAAAATGGTGCACTACAGTGTACTTTATATTTTTGTGCGACGACAGGCCCCCAAATGTCGCGGGCCCGGGGTAGCTTACTCCCTCCTACCCCACCCTCTCGACGAGACTGATCAAAACGCACAGTACTCATTCATGGATAAAGTGTGTTTTAAGCTCATCAATCAGTTATTTTGTTGTCTGATATTTTCAACGTAAAATATTCAATACCACAAAATTATTACACTCTCTGTCAAATTGATAATAAAAAAGTGAGCAATCTGATACTGATAATCACCGTGTAATGTAACAATTTGGAGCATCTGCGTTTTACATGGTAGTGCATTGACATAAACTGTGTGAGGTACACAGTGAGTGTACCTTACATCTTTCTATCGTCTTGGCTATCTGTGTGCCAAAAATTATCAAATTTGGTGGAGATTTGACGAAGTTCTAACAAAAACAAGTTGGGTTATTTTTTGACACACCCTGTATATTGTAAAGGTCTATTTCCACTACGGCTGCGCATTGCGTTGCGTTGCGTTTGAACGCGTTTAAACGCGCCGCAACGCGCTGCAACGCGCGTTGAAGCGCGTTGTAGCGCGTTAAAAAGGGCGGAGACATTTTTTGTAAAAAAAATATTAATGAGTTAATATGGCTGACAAATACGAAAATTTATTGCTGTTGGGAGCAGCAGCTTGTTGCACATGTGTTGCGCAGAAAAAGAAAACGCAGGCCTAGATTTTGGATTCACCTCGCGTCATCGCCAACCAGAATGACCAGGGCGAATATCAGCATCTGATACAGTAGCTACGCTCCGACCCAGCTCTGTTCCAGCGATACTTTCAGCTATCTGTCGAGCAGTTTGATGACCTCCTCGGGCTATAGTTGAGAGTTCTCATTGGTCAACGCAATTACTATCGTTCGGAGAGTAAACAAAAAAATAGAAACACTATCAACGTTTCTATTTTAAACGCAACGCATCGCAACGCAACGCAACGTAGTGGAAATGCTCTTTAAGTTACAGTATAACTTGAGACAATGCTTTCCGGTAGAAACACCACACACGGTTGTAATGTTAAATAATGCGGTTGATAAAAGTCTGGTAAAAACCATTATCTTTTAACCTGAGCTTGTAGCGGCCGTTCATTGTGAGCTGACTGAGTAGGTCGTTGCCAAGCCAGTAGTTGCCACTTGAGTCGTTAAATCCAACTTTGAAGTCAGCCCATGAACGGTTAAAGAAGTTGGATCCGTCGATGTTTTGCTGGATCAACAACGGGACGCAGTTATCTGCAGAAAAATCAAGCTTTAAACTGTTTTATTCAGTGTTCGCGGCATTGTATAGCCTATTTGCGTCGATGGCCAACTCCGTATTTCAACTAGACCCTCACTCAGTGGCGTATTTAGGATTTGGCAAAGGGGGGGGCATGGCGAGCGCGCAGAGCGCGAGCTTATAACGGAGGTCTGGGGGCGAGGCCCCCAGCGGAATCCAGGGGCAGAGCCCCTGGTCGGGGGTCAGGGGGCGAAGCCCCCTGAAGCTGAAACATTTTTTGCTTTTGAACGTTCAATAGAAGACGCAAATTTGCCCATTTTTTTCTGAAATTTGAAAACTCAGAAAATCACAGCGTCATATCAGATGCAATCTCACATGACGATTTTAATCGCATATTGTATCGGTATGAAAAAAGACCGTCAAACATTGTTGAATTTTGCAATTTTTGCTGGAAAACGGCAAAAAAACGCACTTTTTTTATAAAAGTCGCCAGTAAAAACATTTCATGGTTGGGCCAAGGGGGGCATCGCACCGTGCCCCCCCTAAATACGCCGCTGCCCTCACTGTCGTAAGCCTACACTCTAAATCCCATGGCCATGGCTAATAGTTTTTTGGTTGCTAGCTAGCCACAATAACTGTAGGCTACTTGCTAAATTATGGTTGATTCAATAGCTAGAAACGGCTAAACGTAACAGCCGAATAAGTAGCATCGGCCACCTAAGGATCCATCTTCATGTCTCAGCCGTGTGCCATAATGCAACGTTACCGGATGACTGAAACTGAATTAACACGTAACCAACAGCTGCAGCAACGTCGTCGTCGGCTAAAAAGTAGGCGGGACGGAAAGTTGCAATTTTCTGTCGGACACTCAAAATTTCCGACAGAAGAGATTATGAGTGTCCATTGCTAAAACATTCAATCATGCCCTAAATTTGTGGCCCTTCTGTTGCCTTCCCGGCTACGACGCCACCGCCGATGTCGCCATTTGTTTATCGGCAGCATTCATATAGTGTCGAGTCAGTTTACTGTCACACGACGTAGCACATCACAATTTACTTACGGACCAGCGCCGAGACGAGTGCCTGTTTCGATGACTCGACCTTGCTGCCGAGCTGGCTCGTCGAGACAAGGTTCTTCAGGTCTCGGAACCCTTCCCTGATGATGCTGGCGACCTCGTCCAAGGCACACGACGAGCTGCTGCAGCATGACGACTGCAGCGATGCTGATTTCCCACCGCACTCAACCTCAGACTCCGCGCCAGAAAACATTATCAGCGTCAGCACAAACACTACTGCAGTCGTCGACACCGCTAGCCGAACGGTCACCATCATGAGTTACTGTAGGCTAGTTAACTTATATAATAACTTCTATAACTTATAAATTAGTTAAAATGCAATCTCCGTCGACTAGTTTTTCGACTCTGCGATTCGAAGACGGGCAGCAATGATTGCCGAAACGTCAACTAATAACACAAGGGTTATAATTTGACGAATTTTATAGCTTATTAGATACTTGTACAACCTATGTGTTTATTCAGAAGCGTAGTTGTCTGTCTGCCACTTTGGCTGCACAGTATCTGAAGCATGTCTGCGTACCTGTCAGACAACGTCACTGCAGTGTACAATAAATTACCGCACCATCAAAGGCAATGCCGTGTCAGTGTCACAGCATAAGCCTGCGACAACAGTAGGCCTATATTGCCCGTTGTCAATTCGATCATTTATGTGCTGTGCAATATGATAAATTCGGATAGTCGATCACTATTATGAAACCCACTAGTACCTTAATATAAAAGATCTCATTCTATTACGAGTTGCACGTCAGGCGTCTGAATGTCTGTCACCTGTCTGTTGATGCTAAAATTATGCTGCGGCAATGACCAATATTGATACCATGTTTTACAAAATAATCATCACTACCTGCGTATAACTAAAAAACTCATAAACCTGCAAAAAAATTCAAGAATAGCGAAAATGTCACCGAAGTATCAAAATGCAAAAGAATAAGGCCGTCATGTGGTATGATGTTATTTATAATGGATTGGTTTGTACAGTCTGTCTGTCTGTCTAACGTCAACCACCGCTTTTGATGAAGTAGGTTGAAGGTCATTATTAGGCTTACGTGTGATTCCATCCTACAGAATGCAATGTTTCATAGTATTCAAAAAGGTTTAAGTTTAGTTCAAACGATTATGCATCAAGTGTGCGCCATTGCTCAAACGTCTTTTACTGAATAATCACCCGTTGACGTTTGCTAGGCATAGTGTGTCGTCTTTCTGCACCAAACTGGCAGTGGTTTTTTGACGTTTAGGCCTATTGTTTACGGCACATTTCTTGTACCGCAGCGCCTAATAGTACGTGTTGGAACAATATTATCAGCGTTGGTTGCCACCCTCCGACAGCAGTGCATGAGTACGCCTATTTGTTGTGTACTGTCTGTCTCTCTATCTGAGAGTGAACGCATAATTATTTTTGCTGAACAAAAATCTCCAAAAGTAGGCCTACACCACCGCATTAAAAAATTTCGATCAACACTGGTTATACTTAAGTCCGTGTGTGACTACCATATTGCTACAGAGACAACGTTGAAGTTGACACCGTAATCTTGAAAAATATTTTGTCTACGCATGCCTACTTTTTTTAGATAATATTCCCTGAATCCCTTTTGTATTCTTTGCAGCGCGACTCCTCATTTCAGCTGTATTATCATAATGCACGTATCTACGACTAAAGTCTGTAATTAATCACGGTGCCGCCTATCAGCTATGAGGATAAAGCATGGCATTAGTTTATGTACGTATAAATGTATAAAACATCATACACTGGTTAACGGCGACATGCAATGAGTGACACATCGAATCAGCAAAAATCATAAAAAGGTGATATCACTCACCATCACGTCGTCTGTTTTCGATGTGTCACTCATTGCATGTCGCCGTTAAAAAGTGTATAAACTGATGTTTTGTACATTTATATTTGCTGTTTTATTACAATAACAAAGTTTTTATGTTGATGGTCAATTATAAACCATCTGCTTTCCACGGCCATAAAGACACTAAATATTGACTATTTTGGGGTCACGATTTTGATCTTTAGGAATCACGTGACGTCATCGGAACGTGACCATCGGACTCGGCGACGGCATTTTCCTATTGGTGGTCAACGATGACCATGCGTCTATCTTGCACGGATACGGAGATATGGGGCTTCAAAGATTTTGGGGTCACGAGTTTGACCTTTTTGGGTCACGTGACGTCATCGGTCACGTGACCATTGGACTCGGCATATGTAGATTGATATTACTGGTCCATTGTAACCACGCACCTACCTTGCACCGTTACGGAGATATTGGGCCCCAAAGATATTGGGGTCACGACCTTAACCTTTTGGGGCCACGTGACGTTATCGATCACGTGACCATCAGACTCGGCATGGGCACTTTCCTATTGGTGGTCAATGATGACCATGCGTCTATCTTGCACGGATACGGAGATACGGGGCTTCAAAGATTTTGGGGTCACGAGTTTGACCTTTTGGGGCCACGTGACGTCATCGGTCACGTGACCATTGGACTCGGCACATGTGGTTTCCTATTGGTGGTCCATTGGAACCAAGCGTCTATCTTGCACCTTTACGGAGATATAAAGCCTCAAATTTTCATTTGCCCATGTTAGAGACCAAAAGTTTAATGCGCATGGTCCGTGTCACGTGACCTGTAGGCAGGGTGTCCAAAATGACAACATATTTGAAATTCCCGAGGCCATATTGCCTATTTACTATACAACTTTTATGGGCTTACGATGACGATTAGGGGCCGTTTATAGGTGAAATTTTTATACAAGAGCGTTTTTGGCCGAAAATTTCCAAGTCCGTTTTTGGGCCCAATTTTCGACTTTGGGGGATTTTTTAAGGGTTAGATATTAACTTCGAATTTTGGTTCCCGAAAAGGTTTGACCCTTGCGTGAGGCCGCGTGTCCGGGTCATTGCGCGTGAAAATTCGCCGGGCGGTCTGACCTGACCGCACTCAACGGACACAAACACACAGACGCACTTTAAGCGCCACTGCCAATGTGGTAATATGTCATCGTCATTCTAGACAGGTATGATATATTAGCTCTACCTGTAGTGTTTGAACACGCAGACATCACAAAAATTGAGCGTCTAACATCAAGCCTGGAGTGGTACCACAGCTGTTACAGTGTAACTATAAATCACAGGCGCGCGGTAGCGCAGCCCTGTGTTAATGGCGACCGGCTAAGTCAATAGAGAATGACAAAATTCGACCCCTCGCAGATCCGAAACCCCTCAACCGATCGATACAAAATTTGAAACAGGTAATTACGTCCGCGAGACGACTCACTGTGCAAAATTTCGTGCAAATTCGTCCATTGGGGGCTAAGATAAAACGATTAAATAAAAGCAAAATGTTCGAAAAACAATTCTTAATTTTTACTGTCAGCATTGTCGGAAGCAGAAACCTTGCAAGACCGACAGAAAAACGAGATATAAAGGTTTACGATGAAATGATGCCAGTGATAATAATGACAGTAGCGACGTCGCTAGGTAACGAGTTTCAAAACCGAGCGTCAATTACACAAGCCTGTTCTGCCTGTAACGTAATTTACGTAAAATATTAATGATTGATGACTTTATTGGGTTTTTTAAAATGTATATCTAGCTGCGAAAAATATGAAAATCGTTTAACACATGTAAGGGTTATGTCATTTTTAGACAGAGCGCATATCAACGCTGAGTATCGCAAGTTAGGCCTAATGTTGTCATCTTGTTAAACAAGAAATTTGCATAGGCCTATAGTTAGCATCAGCAGCAAAGCCAGCGAAGTGATCTAGCACATCAGCCACATGCGGGATGATTGCAGAGTGAGACTGGCGGTTGCTCCACCGTTCCAGCTGAAATCATCTGCTCGGCCACGGGCAGTGTTCACATTTGCAAGGGCGCACTTGGAGTACCAGAATCCACCGTATCTGCTCCCTGCACAGCTTCCGAGCAGCTGGTCGTAATCGCGGTCATAAGTGCTGAACTTATTTCCGTCATGGTAAGAGAATGCGTCTCCAGCGTTACCGGAGTACCCAGATACCGTTATAGTGTATCTCAGTGACTCACTGGATACGACAAAGGAACTGTACTCGGCGTAGTACCAGCTGCCGTTGTCACGTGCTTGCAGGTCAAACCTGAGCCTGTAGCGACGGCTTGTTGTCAGCTGATGAAGCAGGTCGTTGCCGAGCCAGAAGTTGCCTCTCGAATCGTTAAATCCAACTTTAAACTCTTTCCACGGACGATTAAAAAAGTCGGATCCGTCGACATTTTGTTGAACCAGCAACGGAACGCAGTTGGCTGCACAAAACAACTAAGTACTCTGTGATTTTTATGAACACTTTTATTTTCGGGTTTCGACGAAAAGCAAAAGATAAGTTTTCTTCAAAAAATGAACGATGTCGACGAATCAGCTGAAAATGCAATACAATCACTTTAACCAACAAATGCAAAAAAAATCCAGTTGAAAGTCAGCTAATAATTAAGCCACAGACCGCTGAAAGTAAACGCTTAAATTATAAACAAACGGAAGCATGTCTTTGTCTAACGCTACAAAATAAAAAATTATAAAAGCATAGCAACTCAGACGCAAGTTAGATGTGATCCGTCAAACAACATCAATATCGTCTTCTAAGTACGATTAACGTTAGAAAGCAAACGTTGTGGAATCGAAACAGAAAGCACAGATAAACATACAGACTATGATAAATGTACAAAACATCAGTTTATGCACTTGGTAACGGCGACATGCAATGAGTGACACATCGAAAAAAGCAAAAAATCATAAAAAGTGATATTACTCACCATTACATCGTCTAACTGTCAATGTGCTGTTGAATAATATCCATTGGAACCATGCGTTTATCTTGCACCGTTACGGAGATATAAAGCCTAAAAGTTGCGTTTGCCGATGTTAAAGGCCAAAAGTTCACTGCGCATGCTCCGTGTCACGTGACCTGCAGGCAGGGGGTCCAAAATGACCACATATTGGAATTCATCATCGTCATCATCATCGACAACCGTGGGTTCAACACCTGTTGGTGTCTGACGCCATTGTTACTATCGCTGCCCACCGCTGCCTATCTAGGGCAGCGTGGCTTATTGGAATATTGGAATTCCCGAGGCCATATTGCCTATTCACTATACAACTTTTATGGGCCTACGATGACGATTAGTGGCCGTTTATAGGTGAAATTTTTATACAGGAGCGTTTTTGGCCGAAAATTTGTCC
>Ga0056128_1009964_pt1 | contig 11871 bp, 6 predicted proteins | sample WorMetLIZISLAND2_FD_71113 | JGI IMG/M metagenome (GOLD analysis project Ga0056128, IMG submission 71113) | Marine gutless worms symbiont microbial communities from Max Planck institute for Marine Microbiology, Germany - Olavius geniculatus... ... | reverse complement strand
CGACCTCAGTATGGACGACGCAGTTGACTTGGCTCAGAACCGTCCACTCTGGAGATTGATGTCTACGTTCGGCGCTACGCACTCTTAGTGGTGCTTGCCAGAAATGATGATGATGAATACAGCAGCAAACTAACTGATCAGCTGGAAATAACAAAGTAAGAAAAATGACAATTATTGCAAGTATATATGTACACAAAGAGCGCAAACTTCCACCAATGATATGCCAATTTTTTCCATCACGTTTGCCAGGTGCCAGCACTATATTTGGGAAAGTTTAATCCAATTACGGATCTAGATGACAATCCATCACCTCCAAGTTGGGCAACAATGCTAACATTTCCTAAAAATTTCAGCCAAATCCACCTGCAACTTTGTGTAACTCTGCTAACAAACACCGATTAACACGTAACCTCCTTGGCAGAGGTGATAATTTCCACCAAACCATTAATGATTCCTGCCATATGAAACGAATATTGTTCACGCATTTGACTGAGAGCAGGCAATGCTTAGTGACCTGTCTCTGAGTCGATGGATGTATTGTGTCTGAGACGAAAAACGCAGGTTCTCTGACACGCAGCATTCAACCTGTAGCGGATACACACAATCAAGCACTATCACTGTCTTATTGCTTTAATATGATCAATCTAAATATTTTCAGAGAAATTAAAGACCCCCCACCCCCAATTACTTCCACTCCAGTCCAGTCAAATATAAACCAAACTATAAGATGGATTAGGCCAATTCTCAAGCAAACCAAGTCGTCTGGCCGTGTGCTATTGGTTGTCATTTACAGTCCATTAGGTTAGATTAAGGTCTATTACTACGTCATATTAGAGCATTCTTGTGCATTTTTTGTGATCCACAGAGTTCCCCATAACTGCCAAATTGGTGTGTTACTATCAACAGTGAATAGAATCAAAACAGCGGTTGTGGGATGACGCACATACCTTGCGGGAGTCAGGCGGGGGAATGATACGACACACGCCATAGCTCTGAGCCTCGGCTGAGATCGACTCGATGTAAGCTATCACATCGTCAAACTGCTCGGCCGTAGGTCGATACGTCGGTACGTCGTTATCGTCTACCATCATGCCACCACTGCTGATGCTGGTTTTTCTTCCTGCTGACGTCTTAGCTACACATACACTAACAACAATAAACTTGGTGGCATAATAAGGTGCTGGCTTGCTGGAAGAAAGCAGGTTCGACTCCGGGTCGGGTTGCTATCAAGTTGTTGGTACTCAAATGAATGACTGTAGACACTTAAATCATCTCAGTTAAATCATCTTGGCGCATAACGCACTACCCCAGTCAACTCAGCCTACCATCCATCTGAAGTAGGAAGTAAATCAATTACTGGCCTGTCTGATTGAGGTTAAGATGAACACATTCATCTGTGTCAGGTGGCTGTACGATCCCATATGACAGGTGAAACTCCACAGCTCTGAGACTGGTTTCCTACGAAAAGCTATGTACTACTCCTTCAGCCTTATTATACAAAAATAAAAGAAAAGCCAATTTATGCAAGCACAGTTCTAGCCACATTACTTCACAAATGATAAACAACTTGCTAACTTTTGAGAATGCAGAAAGAAGATTTTTAAAAAATTCCCAGAAAGGTTAGAAAATTAGCCCGAAGTATAACAGCGATGATGATGATAGCAAAGATATAAAGACAAACTTAGACTCACTGGGGCTTTTTCGCTGTGGTGATTTGCGACTTGGCGACACCTTGTTGCCGGCAACGGCAGCGTCAGCCATTCTCTTGCGTGACGTTTTAGCATTCCGCAGTCGCTCTACAATATACTTCTTCGTCTTTGGCTGTCCGGCTGGTGACTCCAAAATCCCCCGTTTGATGCCACCACTGCCGCCATTAACCGACTGCCTCTGACGTGACGGTGACCGATTAACTTGTGATGGTGACCGGCTCGTGACCTTTGGTGACCTACTTATGATAACCTTGGGTGATCTATTTGTGACGATCTTCGGTGACTTGTTTGTGACTGTGGGTGACTTATTCAATGACGGTGACTTAGTGCTGACCTCTGCTGACCTGCCCTTGACCTCTGGTGACCCATTTAAGACAGCGTTGTTCGAATCAGTGGCATCACCTCTGCAGCTTGATATGCTGTGACATGAACTACGCACTGGTGAGCGCTGAATCACAGTAGTCAAGGCTTGCAGATCATCAGGAATCTGTGATGGAGACGACTTAACACCATTTCCATTCTCTGATCCTTGACTTAACGTATACTGCAGTCTTTTGGCGGCCGACGACTGAACGCGTTTACCAGGAGACAACCTTGTAGGACTATGAATTCTGGCTAGACGCCACTTTGCAGACGATGATGCTGATGATGATAGACGACCTGCGCTGTCACCTGGGGAACACGTTGGAGGCATAGCTTTGTGTTCATTCACTGCTGTTGTATCCATGCGTGACTTGTCCGGTGTAGTACTCTGTGCAACCAACAACCCCGAAGAATAACAGTTTGTTATAAAACCACTGTCTCTATTAAATAAGCAAAGATGGCAGCACGTCACGTCACTTATGCAGCCAGCCGGAAATCAATTTGGTTGCTGAGGATCTTGAACTAAGCTTGATAATGGCCAGGCCTAGTCTGCAGTGTATGCTAATTGCTGGAGCCACCCAATGCAGCATATTCTGGAGATTTTTGGTAATGATCCTGATATTTGACCATTTGGAGGAAAAATGGCACACCAGTTGTGCCCACCCTGGAAAACGTTTAGGCAAATATTGGTTTTCCATGGTTCCTTTCAGTTAAAATACTAAAACATATGTCCATTTGTTCAGTGTGCGGAAAAGAATAACAAAAAAATTGTAAAACAATCGTTCCCAATTACACAGTTTGATCATTCTCAATTCTGACCTGCTATGCATCACAGTCCTATATTTTTACACTCACCACGACATAGTCAGTCACAAAAGACTAACTAAACATGCAGCTACAATTATTAATGAACCAATCTATCCATCAATCAATCAATGCAGGTTCCTTTGAGTTATGAAATTCATGATCATCACATTTAGAAATTCACAATTAACCAGTTTACACCCATCCCTAAATATCACTTCATATATACAAAATATTGCATGCTTTTGACTGCAACCTGGCATACAAAAACTGTTTACATTCACTTGCATTTGCCAGCATCAAAGATGGTAATATGCCACTTGATAATGGCTTCCACTGAAATTTGCTGCCCCTTCATAGAATGTTGATAAATATGTAAAAATACAATTTGATTTATGCAATATAGTCATGCACTTCAATCACAAATGGACCAGTAGTGAGCTAGAAAGTCTGTGAGCCAAAAATGATGCAGCATTTGTAGTAAATCATGCCAGATACACATCTGCTTAAATAAGTGCTCATGCTTGTGTACACAAACGTGCAAATAAATCAAATAAATGCAAATTGCAAAGTTACGAACTTTTTAACTACAGTAATCCGCAATGCATACAATTAAAAACTTATCAAAGAATACAACAGATGGAAAAATGCCAGCTAGAACTATACATGCATTTGACAAAGTGCAGACAATTATGCAAGACAACAAAAGTGTCTTCTCAATATATATGCATCTAACGTGATTGAACGTGATATAATTATGCAAGACAACAGATACATCTCGATTACAAGATTAACTACCAATGTTCACCACCAGTTCCCAATAACGCAGGCATTTACCATCCACGGTGAATGCTATACCTCGGCAATGGTGGCCGCCATTATGGGCAAAGGCAGTGGACGCAGACAGGGCCTGTAACCTCCCGAACCAGTGGAAAAGTGAGACCAATAAGACTGTGCAGTGTGCTGTGAGAATGGATTCACTGATGGTGCTGTTGTCTTGTCTGTTATCAATGATGAAGAGATCGTTGAACAGTGTGCAAAGTACTGCAAACACTGTACTGTTGGTGGCATTGTATCAACTGCCACACACCTGCTTGGCTGCCACAGCTGTGTGACATACGACATTACAAAGCAGCCAACAGAAATCTTGAAGACCTATACCTATAAATAACAGCAAATGATGACATAAACCCTATCTGTGACCTGCAAGCCGTGGTCATCTGCAGGTTCCACGGATCAAAATAGCAACCAACGGAAGCCGTGTTTTTGGACATACCGATCCATCTACTTGGAATGCTCTGCCAAACACTCTCAAATGCAGTTCACACTGTTTACTTACTTTCAGACATCATCTAAAACATTTTTACTTCTCGTATTATTAGCACATCGAGCGCATTTGAGGTTGTCACAGTTAACGCACTATATAAATTACTTACTTACCCTCTTAATTAAATATCTTGCACCGTTTCTGACACGCAGCAACCTATTGGTGGAAAATCACAATTTTTCCCTACCCCCTCATCAAAAACCCTTCATCAGGGTGATCCCTTTTGAATTTTAGGAAACGCTTAGAAATTCTAGCAGTAAAGTCTTTCACAAAACCAAAAGTGAAGATTTTATTATCCTAGCTTGTGTCGTATTGACACAATGCCACAGTGTGACATCCAGACGGATAGACAAACAGATGGACAGATACCTCTGCCAGAGTATCTGCATAGCAAGCTATGCTGACACTATGTAATCAATAAATAAAAGTAGCAATTTGGTTAAATTCAGTTGATTACAACTACATAGCTGTTAACTGTTGTAACTACTGACCAATGGTGTGACTCCCAGGTCACAAGCAATGTCCTGTGACAAGGTTGTATCATGATCATCCACTGGTGACGACACATCGCTAGTTACACTGGCTGTCTCGCACAGCAAATTGGCAGCTTCCACGTGATTAAACATCTCCAGATGCGCTGGCATTACTGGGCTCCCTATACACAATAATCATTAACCATGCAATCAATCACTGCTCACATTCGAGAATGCTGAATGGTTCAGTTATCTAACTAAGCTTTACAAGAAATTTGAGCTAATGCTCATGAAACACATGAAAGCCTATAGCAGTTCCGATTCAGTAGCTTAGACGAAAATTGGGGTGTTCACGCTAAATTAATATACAAATACCAAATTCTCTATCTGGATTGCATAACGATAGTTACGTGACGCCACCTGGTGAATGATATAGACTTGTGTTGCAGGCCAAAATCGCCAAAAAAAATCCATAAAACCCCCTATTTTGGTGTTCAAGGTCATTCAAGGTCACTGAATTCGACGCCAATCAAGAGCCAGTGTATGACTTCCTATTAGTGATTAATAGTAACTTATGCCCTATCTCGCACCGTTACTTATTGGCCAAAAATCGCAAATTTTGCCCAACCACCTCTCATTTAGTACCCTCATTCGGGGTGACCCCCTTCTAATTTATGGAAAAGCTTAATGGTTCCTGAAACTAGAGTCTTCCAGGCAGCCGACGGTGAAGATTTGGTAATCCTAGCTTGCACCATTTTTTACTGATCCACCCAAGTGACGGACGGACAGATGGACAGACAGACAGAATTGCGATGGCTAAGACGCACTGAGAGCAGCAGCTGCTTTCGTGCGTAAAAATGTTGAGAAGCTTCACATGACTAGTGACTAGTACTGCTGCTGTTGAAATCTGTCCATAGTTATTTCAGATTATACGGAATCTCCTAAGACAACTTTTGGGAACTGCTATAAGACTTTAAAACCAAATTTTAAAAATATGTCTGGATGTAAACAGTTCATCTATACTAAAACTTCAACAGCTGCATAGCTTACTGTCTATAAAAAACTTAACTAAAAAAATAATACACACAATGTAGAAGACACTATAAAAAACAGCGCAACAAATAATATAAGAAACAATTTCAGTTCAATTCTATTTTCATAGAATTTCTATTCCACTTCTATTATTTCACCGTTGGATTCACAAAGAATAAGAACAAAAACTACAAAAGTGTGTATAATAAATACAAAGCTGCAAAAAAATATGTACTAAAACCACAAGTTTAATCTCCGACCTCGCAAACAAAGAAATGTCAGAAAATCGTCGGTGTTAACTCGTCGCCCGGCCAGCAACTTGCGTACAGCTAAAGCTGGTGATTGGTCACCAGTTGACCAATCAGACGGACTGCTGACTGCTCGGTTATAAATAGCGCTGCCACATGGACTGCTTGCTATGGAGCTGAATGAAGCAAACTTCCTCTGGGCACGAACGCGGATAGGTCTGCCAGAATACAGACATACAACGGCCAGACAGTTAATTGTTATACGGTGTATCTAATATGACAATAGAGCTAATTTCTATCATTTCTATCTTGCTCAAATGATACTTAAAACCAGCTATCTGACTAGGCTGCTACTCTATTTGTCGGCCCAGAAGGATAGATGGCTGAGTTGACTTAGTGGCTGGTTATATACCAAAATGGTTTTAAATCTGTCATCCATCCAAAATGTAACCAGACCCTGGGCAAAGACTATGTTTATTGAGGCCTATGTGTTAACCACTACACCAAGCCACCATTCAGTAGCTTCTATCCCCCAAAAATCTGGAATCAGAATTGGGTGCAAGTTCCCCCCCCTACTTTTGGGCTCAAGTCACCCTTTTGGAGTACTTCCCCATCATTCCTCCCCTCCATCTGCCCCCTTTTCCTTCCCCCTTTTCTCCGTACTACTCTTCCCTATGCTTCATCCCCTTTCGCTTTGTGCTCCCTCGTTACCTTCTCGTTCTTGGTCGAGAAAGAGCCAATGACTTTGTTGGAGAAAGGGAACGCGATCGCTGAAGTATACGTTTCTTAGTTGCCCAGTGAAAAATAGGAAAGAGTTTTGTTAAGATGATAGATTGTCCAGTGACAAATAGAAGGAAAAGTTTTGATCTACACCCTTAAAAAAACTTCCGGCCTATTTTTCACTGGACACAAGCTGTGCCCATCAGATATAGAGACAGAAGCCCCTACCACCATCAAGTAAAAATACAGGGTGTGCCAAAAAAATGACCCAATTTGTTTTTGTCAGAACTTCGTCAAATCTATACTAAATTTGATAATTTTTTTGGCACACAAATAGCCAAAACGATAGAAATATGTAAAGTACACTCACTGTCCACCTCACCTAGTTTATATCAACGCACTACCGTGTAAAACACAAATGCTCCAAACTGTTACATTACGCGGTGATTATCAGTATCAGATTGCTCACTTGTGCATTTTCAATTCCACAAAAGACACCATGGGATTTAATAATTTTGTGGTATTAAACGTTTTATGCTGAAAACAGCAGACACCGAAATAACTGACTGATGAGCTTAAAACCCAATTTATCCATGAATGAGTGCTGAGCATTTTGATCAGTTGATCGTTAATACCACTATCAGCTGTGGCGTCCTGTCAGGGGCGTCATTTCAATAAATTGTTGGGGTCTCAGTGATCCTTGGGGTCTAAGTCTTCATAACATATTGTTTTTGCAACAGTAACACTGTTTCAAAAGTACAATTTACAAGAAAAAAAAACTAAAATCATAAATCCTTGGAGGTCCGTAGACCCTTCCAGCCCCCCTTCCACTAAATGACGCCCCTGCATCACGTCTAAGCCATTGTGTACACTTTGGACATAAATTCTGACAATCTGGAAGCAAGTTGTTACAAAAACTTATAATTCTGCTGAAAAAATCACATTTTAGTTTATTCTGTGCTTGACAAGTCGTTAGAACTTTTACGAGACAACAACTGAGCATTATGCAGCAATTTGGAGCATCTGCGTTTTACACAGTAGTGCATCGACATTAACTAAGTTAGGTGAACAGTAAGTGAACCTTACATATTTCTATCGTCTTGGCTATCTAAGTGCCAAAAATTATCACATTTGGTGGAGATTTGATGAAGTTCTGACAAAAACAAGTTGGCACACCCTGTACAAAGCAATGCTCATCATCATCATCATCATCATCATCATCAATGTTGTAATCACCTCTCATTAAGGTCAGCACTTGTTGTTGTACTTGATCTTGTCCCATCTTCTGACAAGTCAATGCTGCCGACAATACGACATTCAGAATCTGTAACAAATAACACAACCAGCACCATTATCACTTAATGCTTACCTGTTGTCATCTGATTTCAGACAACCGTAACAAAAATGTCATAAACAACTATAATTCCAAAGCCAGCATCAAACTTATTAAGTATTTTTCTGTGAAAAAAATGACTTGGATTTCTGGAGCATACAATAAGAAGACAATGTTCAACTGGCAAAACACAGCATTTAGGCAAGGAGAAACACAACATTTGCACAGTGTGCACAACTGAACGTGAACATGGGAATTTCCTTTAGATTTTCAAAAAAATTGCAATGTGTTGAATTCACAATGAAATACTAAGAACAACAGCAGAAACTCAGATTAAGTTCAAGACCTAGAGTACATCTTCTAAATGGAGCTTGCTACTAATACTAAGCCAATAGTCTCAAGAGCATACCTTGCATCTCTATCTAGCTAACAACACCTATATTATGAAGTGTGAAAAACAGACTTGTTTCAACATAATAAGACTGCATTCTGCTCTGCATGAAAGCACCGATAAATTTGGCTTCCCCATTATTCACACAAACTTTTACAGATTAACATTTCATCCATTCCATTTCAAGTTTTTTAAAAAAATCAGAGCCACCGAAACCCACCATTCTGCTGGCCACAAGCGGAGTCGTTTTCAGTCTTCACAGCAGTGCTAGCACAAGAATCCTGACGCGAAGATGAGCGACGAATTGAAGCATTTAGTGCCCGACGAATATCCTCCTCCTCCCTCCATGACAGTCCAGATACATCCTAACCAGGCCACACTCACATGACAATAGTCAACATATTCTATCACAATGTTCATAATCTCTAAACAGATTAGACACATCAGTGGTTACTGCTCAGGAAAACAATGTCAATGTCAATGTCAATATAAAAATTATACGACAAAATATCATGAAGCATCTCTCTTGCACTAAATACACTAGTATCTTGCGAAAAGTACAGTTTTTAAGCCGTGTGTAAAGCTACTGCTGCAGAGCGATGGATCACGGAGATTGTCCGGTAATGAGTTCCAAGCCACCGAACCCCCAACAGCGAAGGCCTGATGGCCGAACGTGCAGTCAACATACTGAAGACAGACAGCTACGCTTCTGCATTCAATTCCACAAACTTTCAGAGATCTTTCACAAAGTGATGACAATCACAGTGAGTAGGGCTTAACGTCGACAATACCCATCAATACCCGACACAGTATAGATAATTTCAAGGATGGCTTTTTCAGGCAAAATGCACACAAACACATAGTAACGGTGCGGTAAGTTTAACCTTCACAATTTAAAGAAACAGAAAGTTTAACCTTTACAGAAACACAAAACACAAAAAAACAAGCTAAACCTAAAATTGTAAGAACTCCATTACACGCATGCAATGGTAGTTCTAATAATCTTCCCTGTTATCCTCCAGACAGTCATCAATCTCATAATGCTGTCTATTAGAGGACAGGGATAAACGACAATCACGATATTGCATTTACTTACGTAACTCTTTTACATTCACATGGTAGCTTTTTTGTCTGTTTTACTGTAGGTACCCCCGGTAAATAGCCTCGATTTTACACATCAGTTTCATTTATGCAATGGCCTATTGTACGCCTGGAACTAATCACTCACTCCCTCATGCATATATTCTCCATCTGATAAAGAATGTGTAGTGTGTACAGACATATATGGTCACAGAGAGAGGGAAATGTCCAGTGAATAACTAAGCTGGGTATCAATCAATCAATCTGATGAATAATTCAAGATCTTTGTAAGACATGCACCATGGGACTATGCTAATGGAACCACTGCCAGTAAGGAAATAACTCAATTAGCACAAGCAAGGTGGGCACAGCCGATCATTCCTATTCCATTCTAAGATAACTATACTGCAGCTAAAATCATCAAAGCATGTGAATAGCACAAACCTCTACCAAATCAGACTGCCATCTAGTGAAAAGACTAAAAGGCTGGTATTAAAAGTGCATTACAACAAGGAAAAGGGAAGGGGAGAGGGAGGAAAAGGGAAGGGGAGAGGGAGGAAAAGCAAAGAGGAAAGGGATTCGTGCGATTTTGACTATAACTGACTCATCTGTACTTTTTGGCCCAAAAAAGATGACGCAAAATCCGTTCAAAACTTTTCCAGTACCATAATATGACTGACAGACAAATAGAGAAACAGAGAGAAGATATTAACTCCCTTCTTTGGCAGTCAACACTACCATACACTGCAACGAAAAAGTGTTCACACATTTACTTCATCCTACAAAGCACACAATATGGCAAACCATGCACTAACTACAACAGATCTGCTGTTCAGTGTAAAATAATGTAACTTCAAAATAATAAATGAGCGACAACAGACCGATTTCCTGATGATGACAGCACTTCTTCTTGGTCGAGAAAGAGCCAATGACTTTGTTGGAGAGAGGGAACGCGATCGCTGAAGTATACGTTTCTTAATTTTTGCAGCATGCTCATTATTACTTGACTGTTTTCCAGCAATACTAATGACTGATTTCTCCGGTCGAATTTTGCTACACTCTGGAAGACTCCTTCCATTACGCAACTGAAGTCCTCCTTTGTCACAAGACTTTTCCGGCAGTGATCCATTGCATTTGTTAACTACATTTGATTTCTGCACCTTCTTAGGACTATTGCCACTCCTGCTTCTACATGGGTCTCTGTCTGAATCTTTGATTTTAGACTTCCGAGCACGCGCAAATCGGTTCTTCATTTCATTGTCGGCTTTATTCTTCAACTCGGCTGATATCAAAACTCTGCTCTCTCTGCTCTTTACCAATGCCTTTTCCATTAACAGAGTTTTCAGTGCCGATCCATTTGACTGGTGAGCAGTACCGGTAGCACTACCGGTATTGGTACAAGAGAGATTGCGACCACGCACACTGCTCGTGGTTGAGGAGGCAAACTGCTGTCGAGGAAAATGATGACGCACTTGCATGTTAAAGTAACGACAATGCCTCGGAGGTGGTTCTGGAGCATGCTTCTGCACACCTACTGGGACTTTGTTTGACGAAAGACTCGTTACTCCATTACTTCTTAAGTTCCCACCATTCCTTCGACCATTTACACCACTCCGAAGTCTGATGTTTGTCTGTCGACTGCAATATCCATTTGTAGAATTACGAAATCCATAGAATGACGTCGGATGCCGAGCAAGCCTGTCTACTTCTCCAGGCATTGCTTATTGTCTATCCCTGTGCAACATAACAAAACCAGACACTTCACATAAGTACTAATCAAAAACAAGAACAGATTACAATGCATCTGGAGGCTTAGTGCCCCCAGTCATATGCATATGATAGAATCAGGTCCTGTTCATCACTCATGCAAGGGGTTATCTGTCGTGAAAATTCACAAAAAATAAGTAGTCAATTTTCGCTATCTGCCGTGAATTTTCACGGAAGCTATCATGAAATGGTTATCTGCCATGAAAATTTATTGAAAATAAACAGGCCTATCATTAGGCCTATCTGCTGTAAATCTGCATCGAAACCAAGTATAGTAAAATAGTTGCCAGTGTTATTTATAGGGTTAGAACGATACCAGAGAAGCTACCCAATACCCAATACCCGATAGTATTGGGTCATACCGATACCAATACCCAATACCAATACCGATACCCGTCAGATAATCAGCCTCCCGCCACGTGCTGCCGCACTGTCGGGGCTAGACACAGGAAGTAAAGTGTGTTATTGTGCACTCTGTGTTAATCTAATGAGTATAATGTAATATGTTTGCGTTGTTTTGCTCTCTCTGTCCATTGCCTCTCAGCCTATGCGTGCTGTGGTGTATGCTGTGCCAGGAGTAAGACAGCCACATTTGATCCTCACAGTACTAGACTACATTATATT
>Ga0056128_1009961_pt1 | contig 11872 bp, 6 predicted proteins | sample WorMetLIZISLAND2_FD_71113 | JGI IMG/M metagenome (GOLD analysis project Ga0056128, IMG submission 71113) | Marine gutless worms symbiont microbial communities from Max Planck institute for Marine Microbiology, Germany - Olavius geniculatus... ... | reverse complement strand
GGTGTGGGACAACCCTGCAGGAGTTAAGCCACGCTGCCCTAGATAGGCAGCGGTGGGCAGCGATAGTAAGAATGGCGTCAGACACCAACGGGCATTGAGCCCATGGTTGTCGATGATGATCGATGATGATTCTTTGTGCGTTAGGTAAAACAAATCCGGTAAAGTTTGGTCCAGTAACCTTGGAGATCTCGATGCGAAATCGTACCCACCTAAACGACTTTTTCAGAAAACCATATTTCGGCCCATAAGGGGTGCTGCGTTTCCAAATTTTTACATGCGCTAGAAAATGATTAAGTCTTACTAACGCACCCTTTATCGGGACGGGGCCCCCTTTACAGTTTTTTTCAAAGAAAATCAAATATTGGCTTAAAAATGTAATAAAGAAGCGCTTATAACTTCGGAGTTAAAGGGTGTAGCTCGACAAAACTTTGGCACTTGACGTGTCTCGAAATTGGGGTGTAAATGCAAGTACAACTTTTGAAGGCACCGTTTCCCTTAAAATTTGAAAGGGCAAAAACTTTCAAAAAACGGTGCGATTTACGACAATTTTCGAGTTTTAGCGCAAATATCTCTGAAACCGATGAAGATATCGACAAAATCTAAACGGCGTTGACGAGCACGATCCTTTCGCCGTTGAACGGTAAAATTCCGTCCACTGCGAACAAAGTTATAAGCTCTCATGTTGACCTACCCTAAGTCGACAATGCGCGTTCGGCGTATGCTAATGCATTTAAGTTCGGGCCACGTGACTTTGGTGCCGAGGAAATTTAACCCCCGCCCCTAACTCCTCTTCCCCCAATCGGACTTAAAGCGTTGGGCAAACTCACGTTGGGTTTTGCACCAAATTTTTTGTTTTATTTTGAATTGTATTGGGCTTTATTCTGGGTTTTATTGTTAATTTTATTTTCCTGTATATCAAAGATCATAGAGCAGGCAAAGTTTCGTTACGTTAATACAGCCTAGAATAATTATAACTGGGTCGCGTTACAATTAAATAGATATTCTAGGTTGTTTACATCGTTGTAAACGGTAAGTTCAGCGGTTTGTGACAAGTAAAAGAGGTCAGTTTTGAAACATATGCGAAATGAATTGACGTGCGTAGTATTTTTTTCTGAGATGTATTCGTAATTTTCTACACGAATAATGTCATTTTACGTGGAAACTTTATACTGCAGTTGTACTGGCGAAACCACTAAAAAACCGATAGCAATTTCAAGTGCACAAAAAGCTTATCGTCGTTAATCGAACGAGGTCACTGTCGCCGTCAACAATGCTAACGTACAGTCGAAATGCGTTTCGCGTTTGAAAGTAAATTTACAGTAGCGTTATGACTGTTTAGCTTAGGCCTATCATAACAATAAGCATCTGCTTGTGGACTGCAGCACGTTGCCAGGTGAAATATTCACCTCAGATATGGGTAAGTTTTATATGTCTTATTTAATGTTGTTTGTAATATTATCGGTCCCGCTGGCATGTAGTAAGCAAAACGAATTATAAGGCCTATTCACACCTGACACGGTAGTGCGAGTGTTGTGAGGACGACGTTTAAAGTCTATGAAGAAAAGCAACATTTGATTTTCAGCCAACCAAAAACCCCTGAACCGATCGTCACCAAATTTGAATGGCGCGATTACGACGTGGACGCCTACCACCAAAAAGTTGGGCTCAATCCGCCCAGGGTTTTTGCTCTTTATATAAGTTAAATATACACTCCTTTTGTAGGAAATATATTACACTTTTTTGGTGCTTCAACTCGCGTACAGGCGAGTCCGTTAGACTGATTTTTACGCTTAATGTCAAATGATGCAGTTTTGCGCAAAAATGTCTTTTTAATGTTACAAAATAAAAATCTTATTTTTGATTTATTTATTCAAAAATTTTTTTAAAAAATTACAATGGCGCCTATAAAGAAATGGTAAAATTCTTTAAATCGTCATAATTTCCGTTGTGTGCAAAATATAGTAATAACTTTTGTTTCTATGGATAATTTTCGAGGTCAACCTAATTAACGGTGACATTTATATTTACTCCTCATTGACCCCCGTTGGCATGGCAACGAAACTTGGGTCAAAATTGGCTATATTTCGGCTTGCGTAAAACATTTTTGCGAAATTTTTGCACTTGAAGCTGGGTTTACGGAAATGAGCCATGAAATGCCGCCAAACGCATTTTTCCCTGATCGACCGCCGTTGCCATGGCAACAAAATTCGGGACAAAAATGGCTATAACTTACCTTGTGTAAAAGATATCTGCAAAATTTTTGCATTTGTGGTAAAGTTTTCGGAAATGGGCCATCAAATGCTGCTAACTGTATTTTACCCCGACCGACCCTTGTTGCCACGGCAACAAAATTTAAGACAAAATGGGCTATACCAAAAATGTTCTCACTTGAAAATGTTGCCAGTTATTTATTTAACAGATATCACAAATGCAGACTTAAAAAAAAACAAACACATGAAGATTAACACAGTTATGAAAACACATATAACAATTAGTTTAGGATCACATGCATTTCCATCGGACTTGCTTCCTAAAATTTTTTCACATATTAAGTATGATATGGTGACACTGTTTTAAAAAATAATGGGGCACACATTTTTGCCATCACTAGTGACCTTCTGTTGCTTTGGCAACAAAACATTTTTGGCAAAACAAGCTCAGTGTGGCAATACTATAGCTGAAAGTATTAAAATGTCTACATGCATTAGATATTATTGCTGTAATAATGTATTCTTAAGCTATTTGATACAAGGCATCTAACGGTGTATGTCTTACATAGCAGTGGTTGCTATGAACAGCCAATTTGCATTTCAGCAGCAATATAAACAGGAAAGCTTGAGCAAGCTACAGTATGAAGTGCGACAAGTGGTTAGTTTGCTTAGCGATTGTTATTATAAATTAGTGAGAAAGTTTTCATGGCATACTTTCATTCACAACTAATTTCTCTGAGGTCGGCAATATAACAAGATCGTTCAATACAGTGTAAAATATCCTGACACAAAAACTTAAACTTTATAACTAATTTTATGTTGCTGTGTACTAAGCCTACTATAAAGACAAATAGGCCTAATGCTAACAAAATTTTCCGGTTAAGAGTGACTTTCTGTTGCTATGACATTTCTGCCTTGAGGGGCCCTTAGCGACATTATTCCTAATTACAAAAAAACAAAACAAACAGTGCGTATATTGATGCTACGCTGACTAAATAGGTTATAATATTACCGAACATTGCCGGTGCGTCTTGGCTTCAGTACTTGGTAATCACGCCCCCTATAGTTTCGGTATTAGTGAACTCCGACATCTCATCATACAGTGTACAAACACCAAACCAATGACTATTTTAAAACCAAAAAAACATCAAGTAAAGCATACCACCCTGTGGGTATGTATTGCGTACACGCCATGTGCACAAACTAAGTTTATTTATTTATTTGAAACTTGGAAACCAAGTACGATGCCAAGGCCGTGAGCATTTATAGGCATCACAGTACATACAAATTAGGCATATGACAGCACAAAGAGGAAAGCATAAAAAATAAAAAAAACAGTACAAATAAATTAAAAACAGTCAGTACTAACTTTAAAAATTCACAAACCGAGACAAATCTGTACGCTTGACTAAGAAGTTAAAACTGCGTATGCTTGCAAAGTCATTCAGTATTGCGGGTAAACTATTCCAAATTTTCACGACACGGTTACAAAGAAAATACTTCCGGACATCAACACGAGTATAACACACAAACAACTTACAAGTATGCCCACGAGTTGTTTTATTAGGACTAACAGTAAAAAACCTAGAACAATCCAAGTCAACTAGGCCAAAAATTATTTTATGTTGCTGTGTACTAGGCCTACTATAAAGACAAATAGGCCTAATGCTAACAAAATTTGACTGAAAGTTGACTGAAATCTGTCATCCACTTATCACATATACTTTTGCGGAAGCACACTCGAGACGAATCGTAGCCTTAAAGCCAGCGTTGTTACTACTTTCATTTTTTTATTTTGTATCTGAAATCAGGTGACATTAGCTTTTTTAAATTATCGTGTAATTTAGACATTCTACTGAAAGTTTTACCATTTATATAGCTAGCGTGACATATAAGTCAACAAGCTCCAAAAAAACATACCACTGCAATTATGCAAAACAGGCTTAAACAGATATATTATCTCAATATATATGACTCTATGTTCCAGAAAGGAACAGTAAGGGCAGTTCGGTTCAACAATCACTAAAAATTCCCATATTATCGCCCACCCCAGAAACGACAAGAAAAAATTGCTGATAACTTATTTTCCCCACGGGTTCAAACGGGATCATTTCCAGAACGTCAATCAGCTAAATGTTACCTTTGTAAAACACTTAATAAACGCTTGTCTAGAATTACTTATGGGTACGGCAGGAATAATTTTTCAACGACCCGACTACCAACGAAGCGCGCCACTGTTGCCAAGGCCAAGTCGCACAAGGTGGTGCTCGACACTGCGACACTGCATACTCGGATACGAAGGCGTGACGAATTATGCTAATTGTACGTCACGATGTATAAAATGTAAAAATGCGCCCCGGGGGCGAAAGATCAGCCGCCGATGGCACATGGGCGCCAGCGACAGACAAACATGGCGGCGAATCAGCACCTGACACGCCACTGACGTATCGGCGGGACATATTCGTACACTCCTGGCAACTTTTGGCAGACGCTCGCCAGTTGTTGCTACAGCTCGTATTCGACGTCGGAATAATCACACGTAGTTTTATTCATCCCAGAAAGTTGCCAGGAAAACTAAAAACGAAGAAAAATGCCTATCTGACTATAACTTCTAGCAAACTCCAAGACTTCCCAAGCAGGTGGGGTCACGTGACGTCGCTTAGCCAATCACTGCAACGTGTCACTACCACGTGACTTTCCACGCCAGGGCAGGCAATGGTCCTTAAGCCCTATTTCCACTATGACAACTAAAGCTGAACTTGATACTACAAAAAATTCTAATATCGAAAACTTCCTCTTTCATCTCCCCCGAAATTTTATCGTCACCATTTTTTTCAAAACTAGAGGGTCAGATAAATGTACTAAAACTTCTCCGCGGCTGCTTCTCAAATTTTGTTTATACGTCGCTATAGTTGCAGTTGGTATTGGCCGATCTGTCCCAGTTTCGTCTTTTTTGTAAGGCAATTGGTTTAGCGCTCATTCATATAAAACATGCCAAAATGTTTTGGATATACTCTCCCCAGTTTAAAAATACATAGCTGTTCGCCGCGCTACATTAATTTAGTTTCAGCTTGAAAATTTGGATGCTGATCGCAGTGGAGTCAAACGTTACTTGCTGCTAGACGTGTGGTCATAGACGTTGATGCCGCAGATTCAGTTTCCAATGTAGCCACGATGTCACGCAAACGACGCTAGTTGTTTGTACGATGTTGACTTTGACGACGTAGATTTCGTTTCAGACGCTGATGACGACGTTCAACGCAGTCGCAACGTCCCACGTACAACGCAAATGTTTCAACGCAGTCGCAAAGTTACATCGATGACGCTGATGTCTATATCACTGAAAAAATTGCGACGCGTCATATGTTTAAAACCTATACGCTTAGTGTATAACCGCAAAAGTCTAAACACCGACAGCGTTTAACTCTTACACGTGCGTTCCAGAATTACATATATGTGATGCGTCAAGCGTTTAATGCAAATGCGGCGAACCACTGATAAGGGTTTAAATAACAATATAGCGCAATATAAGCCCAGTGTTGTTCATAAGTGTAATCGGCTTATTTATTTGTTTGCGGATAGTGTAAACAGGTAACTTATCGTAAAACTGCATAACTAGCCTCGTACACATAAAACCGTCAACAGTTAAACAGTAGCGTTTAACCAACCGTGAAGACGTTTAACCATTGCAATGTTTTTGATTAGGCATACGTTGTGTTATATAGACCTACCATAAACGAGGTTGTTTACAAAATACAACGAAAACGCGGTAATTAAAACTTAAAGTTACACATAATAGCAAAGTAAGCAGCATTTTTTTCTTGTTGTTATGCTAAATTAACGCAGTGGTCACGTGACGACGATAGCCGTAAGCCCCTAACAAGACAAAAGAAAGCCACACCAACAGCATCCTCTGCAGTCTGCACTTTATCAAATGTCGGAATAAACTTTAGTATAAATACTGCTCAATAACTTTCTTGCTTACGTAAACCAGTTGGCGTGGGTCGTGAGTCTGCATGAGGGAAACTTTCGCTAAGACTAAACCAAAGTCAAAACCGAATTTTTCGTAACTGCAGTGGTCAAAGACTGTAATCTAAGATTTTTTTTATTTATGGTTTTTGATTTCTATTTTTGAGGGTTTTTTTAGCGAAAATGCGAAACCACCTCAGTTTTCCTCACCCATCGGTTTCGTTTCGCAAATTTTTACTTATTCATTTGTTTGAGCTTAGGTAGGTGGAGCTTAACTTCTCTGGCGGTTTTGTTTTGATTGCAATCGTTCTTTTGCCATTAAATTGTAATTTGTATTTTTGTTTACCGCTGTAAGTTTTGTACATAATATTGTAATTACGTTTCAAAGTCACTGTTTTTGTTTCAAAGTTCTGTGTGTATAATGTAAATAAGCTGTACGATTATTGTGATGCTTACTTATTCGTTTTTGTGAAACATTGGTTAAATGGTCGTCCTCTACTTTCACACGACTTAACTTTTTCTTCTTCAGATATCTGCTGTTCTTTTATGCTGCGCAATGGCAGAAAAATTGTTTGTGTGTAGCATGTGCTGCTTTCAGATAGGCAACTATGCCGAATTTAGCAACGACGTGGTGAGATATCACCGTCATTTTGTTGTCAACTGTGGGTTTCAAAATTGTTCATTTGTAACAAAAAGCTGGCCAGCATTCAAAATGCACGTTAAAGAACCACTGTAAAGATAAACGTGGAGCATAAGTTGTTGACAGTAATGGTGAGCCGCAACATATAGAACATGATGTTAATGAATGTCTGCCGACAATAGAATTTGATGAAAGCAATGATGCAAAAAAAACCACCAACAGAAATACTTTTGTCTGCTGCGTATTTGCTTTTATTAAAAACTAAGCATAATCTAAGCCAAAAAAAACATTAACAGTGTTCTTGTCACAACTGGGAATTTGCTAACACATTAAATTGCACTTTGTAAGTCTGAAATTAAAAAAAAAACTTTGTGATGCTGGTATTTCTCTTGACGTGCAAGTTTTTTTGGCAATGATCTGTTTTTTTCACGGGTCTGAAAACCTGCCACTTGCGTCGAAAATTTTACAGCCAGCACTGTAATTTAGTGGAACCACATTTAGTGTACCTTGGCAGAGCAGTAATAAAAAGTAAGGGGAAAATTACTGCTCAAAAACGATATGGAATTTGCGTTCCATTCAAGGAGACTGTAAAAGCACTTTTGTCTTTGCCTGAGGTTTGGCATTGGGTTGTCCGTAGAAATGCTGACAACAGTGGTTTTAAAATGCGTGATAATTGTGATGGATCGTATGTCGCCAATCATTAAGTATTTGCTGGTAATCCTTTAGCACTTCAAATAATGCTGTACACTGATGACATTGAAGTGGTGAATGCTCTAGGCAGTCAAGTCAAAAAACACAAGTTAACCATGTTTTATTACACTTTGTGTAACATTCCTCCTGAATACCGATCTAAACTTAGTGTTGATCAGCTACTTGCCATCGCCAAAACTAAAAATGTCAGAAAGAGTGGTGTACATGTTTTGCTTCGCGATTTTTTGCAGTGTGTGACACAAATGTCAAATGGCGGAATTAAGATTCATGTGAATGGTGCAGATCATTTAGTAGTTGGGTCATTGTTGCTGGTAGTCGCTGATACACTTGCTGCCTATTCGCGTGGAAGATTTAAGGAGGGTGTGGGATTTTCATTCAAATCTTGCCGAACCTGTAATGCATTTTGTTCTACTACGAAATGTCATTTCTCTGCCGACTACATTCGGCAGAGACGTCTAAGTAAGCATGTAGCCCAGAGCGATGTGCTGACCTCAGGTCCCTTTTAAAAAATGCTGCAAAATATTGGAGCAAACAATGGGGGATTAACGGCACAAGTTGCTTAATAGAGATTCCTCAATTTGACGTATGCACTTACCTGGTCCAGGATCCCATTTATCTCTTGCTTGAGGGGGTTATTTCCCACGAGTTAAAATTGCTTTTTTATCACTGCATTTTTAATTGCCATTATTTTACGATTGATTGGTTAAATTCACAGCTAAATTTGTTTTAGTACAGTTATTTGGAAAGCGACAAACCCGAGCTGTTTCTAAAAAGTGACCTACTGTCTGAAATCAAACTAAAACAAACTGCTGGTGCCACATTTACATTATGCAGGGTATTGCTTTAAATTCTGAGCTTGAAAATTTCCGAGAATTGTGCTGCATAAATCACTTTTTGTGTCTGCTGCAAATTACATTTTTGGCTACTTGCCCTGTCGTGACTGTGAACACTGCTGCACAGATTGCGCAGCTGGTGACAACCCACCATACTCTGTTTGCCGAACTATATTTAAAAACATTCATAACACCCAAAATGCACTACATGATACATTTTCCTGCTCATTTTTTTAAGTTTGGACTTTTTCGCCATCACTGGTTTATGCGATATGAAGCCACGAATGCTTTCTCCAAATCAATGAAGTTAAAATGCTTTAAAAATATGCTGAAATCTTTAGCTATCAAGCACCAGTTATGGATGTGTCATAAGCAACTTGGCCTTTTGGGATGTAGCAACAGATATTTTCTCTATGACAGCAACATCGTTGTTGAGGGTAAGAACTGTGCATTTAGTGCTATGTATCCTGATCTTGTTACGAAATTTGTTGACCTCATCAGTCCGGATCAGTATTGTGTCACCACGGTTGTGAATGTGACAAACAATGTTAAAATTTATGGACTAGAATTTTGTGCCAGTCTGGCAGCCAAAAAGGTCAACCATGTTTTGATTGATTGAGTTTTTTCTTTGCAGATTCCTGATGCTTGGAGTCCCCACAATAACACCTAGGGAGATGTGGAGCTTTCACCCCTGAGCATTTTTTTTCAAAATGAAAAAATCCAATATGGCCGCCGATCGCAGTACCGAAAACTTCAATCCCTTATAACATCGTTAATATTTGTACTAGAAACCTCACTTTTATGTCTATGCATATGTTTACAGTGCCAAGAAATGCAATAAAATGATCTTTTTGTTGACAAAATAACTTTTAATCACTCACTGAATCGCGATTTATCATGGGCCGTGGCATCAGTATGCCAAATGTTATACGCCCTTGGTATAGGTACACGCTCTACTAAATGGCCGTTCAAGTTCATACTTTCATACGTTACCTTCAACTAAATTTGAACAAATGTACTTTTTTAGAACAAACTTTTTTCTGAAAACTTACATAATGTATTGACATTTCAATTAAATTCTGGAGTGTCAATCGTCAACGACGCATTGTTGTTATCACACGGAGCCTCGCCTTTGCAAAAACAGAATGTGCTACACCAAAGATTCGCATTCCTGCAGCTGCACCGTTGTGTTCGGCATGGTCTCTCTGCTTGACAAGAACACTTAATAAATTAAATGAGTTCCCCGGGTATCAGGGCGACACCGTCGGGAACAGTGACGGGATACAGTGTGTCCGTTCCTTCACGTCGTGACCATCCATGCAATGTGACATCAAAATCTGGTGGTGGATCCAGTGCATGCAGCCAGATGGCGACCTGCAGCTAAGCACAAAGGTTATTCTGTCGGAAAGCCTCGTAAGTTGGTGATAGTGAAGACAACGGTGGAGCAGAACTTCTCCGTTAAGCGATTTTCTGTGTCCAGGTCTTTTGTCGAGCTTCAGTAAGGGACCGACAGCTTCCTTGGCCGTAGAATGCAAGAACAAATGCCACGGACTGTTTTTCAGCATCTATTCTCAACGGCTGCTCGTGCTAAACTAGACTCACTTGATCAAGTCCACACTTTTGGCTTCTCAGCACCTTCAGAGCAGTCATTTTGCCGATACCGTGGGGTGATGCCACTGTATCACACCCTGTGAGAGCATGGGCTGCCAACAAATCTGGTATGACTTGTTTGTGGGTTTCGACTAAAGCTTTGATGTCAAGAAAGAATTATTTTTCGACAGGGGATGTCATCAGTACTTTGCATGTTATATCACCCCTGTTGCAGTGATATAATAAAAGCAGAAACACATCTGTGTCGTCAGCCACAACCAGAACTGTTCCAGCTGTTACTTGGGAGACCTGCTAAATGATGATGTTGTCTGCTTCTTCTTGGGTTGTCCACAAGTCATTGCGCTAAAAGGTCTGTCCTTGGTAAGGTTTGGTAGGAAACGGATTTTTGCCAGTGCCAATAAGCCGCTTAGTCTGGAATTCGTCGGCATAAAGTCTGAGATTACTCACAATGATGTCAATCAGTTGGACCTTGTTCTTAGACACAGTCAGAACAACTGACTGTGCTGGTAGACGTGTTGTGCTCGTTATCGTGTACACGCGACTGGATTTGTTTTTTCTGGAAGTCCTTGTTGCATCTTTCGTGCTACTTTGAACATAGCAATTGAATACAAGGAACACATCAGCCTGTAACAGTCGTTTGTAAAGATAATTCTGAAATCTATCAAGGAACTCTTGCACAGATGATCCAGTGGGTGGCCACGGAATGACAGATGGTACAGCACATTTATCCAGCACGATCACGTCGATGGGTCCAGGCTGAGTTCTCTGAGCAGTTTTAACCTAAAAAGCGTTCTTCAGTGTGGATTTGGAACTTGTCAGGTGCATGTCTCCGTGGTCATTGAAGAATGCTGTAGGAACTGGAGACAATTCGTAGGACATTAGAGTAGTCGGTCCATGTCGCGAGAGGTGTTGTGTAGCCTCATTGCTCAAGCATATTGCATCGGTGTTGATGACATTGTGTTTCCCAACCTCAACATGTTTTTCGGGTTGTAGCCATGGTGTGGACCACCTTCGGAATGGTTCGATAGAATTTCTCTGGCCAGCTTTGTGCAAACTTGTCCCGTTGTTGTTTTCCGAGTTAAATAGCTTTGTCAGGGTTCACAGTTGCGTATTAAGCATTTTATAGCTTAGTAGTTTCCGATGCAGTTTTTAAAAACGAGAGCTATTAAATTACTGACAAAAAATAAAATGTGGATTCCTGCTATTCATTTATTCATTCATCCATTTATTCATTTTGTTTTTTTAAAAAAGCTGACAAACGCAGCTTATAAAACATATAGTCAATAACCAAGTATAGCAAATTTGACATAGGTCTAGTTTACAAAAATATACACATCAACAGCTGTCTCTGCCAACGCAAAAAATCTTAGATATTAATTACTGCATGGTGTGCAGAGAATTGTTGAAGTGAATGCCAAGGATATCTAAAAAATAAGGTAAAATTGGCATACAGCATCAAGTTTAAGTTATTCAGAGGCATTTTATCCAAGAAATATTTATTCCATTGCACTCCCTATCTTTTGAAACCTATGAGTAGACACCAAAATCATGGTTCTATTACAATATAAACAAAGTTATGGGCGATTAAAATTTTCGCTATTCCGATCAGCGGCCATATTGCAATTTTTCATTTCCTAAAAATTGCTTAAGGGTGACAGCTCCACACTTCCCTAGGTTTTATTGTGGGGATCCCAAACATCAAGAATGTGCAAAAAAACTTAATCAGTCAAAGCAAGGTTCGGCAAAAATTGCCTATTTGGCTGCCAGACTATGCTGGACCTGCTGATTGTGTTATTGTTGCTAAGTATGATGATACTGGACTGCCGAAGATGATAATATTATATATATATATATATATATATATATATATATATATATATATATATATATATATATAT
>Ga0056128_1009958_pt1 | contig 11874 bp, 3 predicted proteins | sample WorMetLIZISLAND2_FD_71113 | JGI IMG/M metagenome (GOLD analysis project Ga0056128, IMG submission 71113) | Marine gutless worms symbiont microbial communities from Max Planck institute for Marine Microbiology, Germany - Olavius geniculatus... ... | reverse complement strand
CTCGCCGGGGGTGGATAGGGTCAGGTAGCCGAGTGTCCGTTGGATTGTGAGTGCAGGTTTTTAAAGGGTGAATATTGCAGCACCCTGCTTGCATTCGTCGTCCAGTGTACATTCACGAACTGTTCGAATTTGTAGTATACGAGTTTTTAGGGACAGGGAGCAAAACATAAGGACATAAGAACCAGTAAGAAAATACGGGTTTGGCGAAAGGTCACAAACGAGATATACGAGGTAAGAACAGGCTAGTATCAACGGTCGGTTCTACTCCTGTCGTTGTCCGTTTAGTCGACTTGACGGAAGAGGCTTTGAGGATAGTCCTAGTGAACTTGCTAAAGCTGAGAACGCCGAAACCAGGACGATAGTAGAGGAGGCTTTGAGGGTTATCCAACGTCCTTGCTAAAGCCGAGAACGCCGAAACCAAGACGTTCAGTAGAGGAGAACTATCTTCCGGCATGTCTCAGTCTTAAAGACTGAAAATCAACGGTCGCATAGCTTCTTCTTTTTGCTGGTCGCCTTCGGAAAGGCCCTCGAGGAGCAAGCACTGGACATTCTCACCTTTCGTCTGGGGTCGGTCATGACAATGGACATGGCTTGAGACTAACCACCGGTATATTCCTGTCGCTCGTATATTAAAAACCTTCTTTTTCATAGATCGTTCGTTCATTTGCGAATAGGTCGTCGTCGTTTTCGTCCTTCCGTCGTTATTGATTGCGTGCGTCGTTTGGCCCCAAAAAAGCCCTCAAAAAAGTGCATTTAGGTGGGATCTTTATAGGTCTGTCGTCTATCATAAGGTCTGTCGATAGGTCTGTCGTAAATAGGCTCTAGAAAGTGACAGGGATTGTCCGTTGCTTAAGATATATAGCTTTAAAAACCGTGTGATAAGGTGACTGAAACGAACCCACACTAAAAACAACCAAATTGTCTTTTCACACAAAACAAGATATATATTTCTAAGAGCATAGACGGACAAGATCCGTAAACACTAACTGCCACATACCGGCCGACCGCTGTCTGTGAAAAAGTACTACAAGGAGAGATCCCGTATGGAACAATTGCAGCACAGCACCTAAATTGAACAGGACATTAAGGAGTCCTTGGTATCGAACAATATCCTTGCCGAACACCTTACCGGCAAGATCCCCTTCCCACCATGGGTAACCAAGTGACTTCTGCTAGCCAGTCACTTAACCCGTGGAAACGAGATGTGACGCCCGATAGGTCCTCGGCCCACCATGGGTGGAGGTGGGAACTGTGCCGTGGACACAGAAGTAAGTAAGCAGAGTAATGTAGGACGGAAAGAGACCATGGTAGGTTCGAGCAGAGTTGTGGTAGGTCACACAAGTACTATTTATTTGTGAGTTGTTGAGTAACATTACGTGATGTGTCGTGATATAAAAACAAAAACTCTTTTAAAAAATTGAATTAACTGCATGGTAATCCAACTTCTTTTATCAGTTATACTGACTGTTGTTTGTCCAGATGCTGTTTCTTCCGAAGGCGACGGACAAAAAGGGTGGAGCGTCAGTGACGACAAACGAGTTTTGTAGTGGCCCTTCCTTCCGCATGCAAATGTTGATTAACTGATTGTCTGTGAGTGCTGGGAGTTGGCGGAGAGAGTTTCCCGATGCTGTGCCATTGTTTTGAGTAACTCGTACCATTTGTCTGATCTGATGAAGCTATTTGCTGAAGACAGGTGTCTAAGTACACTGTGTTCGGAAAAAACACCCACTCACGTTTCCTTTTATATCTCCATGGAAAATGTTCAGATTTCCACGAAATTTTCAGCAAATGTCTATGAGGAAATTAGTATTCCACCAGTGGAAAAGTTAAATATTCTTTGCTACTGGTGACGCCATGCTGATGTCATATTTCCGCTTTTGTAGATCATGGGTTTTACCATTGAAGACAGACATTTGATAAAATGTTTGCAAGTCAGCAAGGGTTATGGAGCTGCAAGTTTGTGCTACATGTTTCTGGACTATACACACACAATTGAATACTGATGGAATGACACTTTTAAATAAAAAAATTGACATGTCTGGTAGTATCAAGCTGTTTGACAAATATCAGACAAGTGGTCATCCGTGCAGTGACACAGTGCACGTACACCTGCCAACATCAGCAAAGTTGAGGATCTCGCACTCAGCCAAGAAGATAAACCACGAAAACAGGTCACAATAGAAAATTGTGTGACGAATTAGCATATTTTTGCAGCCAGTTAACACAATGACCAGTTAATGTGTTTTGACATTTCATCAAGTGTTCGTCTTCAGCGGTAAAACCCATAATTTACAACAGCATGACGTCGTTGGTGGCAAAAATATCTAACTTTTCCATTTTTGGAATACTTGTTTCCTAATAAACATTCCCTGAAAATTTTGTGCAAATCTAAGCATTTTCCACAGAGATATAACAGAAAACGTGAGTGGGTGTTTTTTTCCCAAACACAGTGTACTGCTGGACTAATAGCGCTTGCGCTGTTTCACAAAGCTTCCACTGATGATGGCGAAGGTTGTGTTTTGATCATATGACAACACCTTGGGTGGTGTTACGTCACGCAATGTACGGACACCTTGGGTGGTTCCTTGTTTGGCAGGTGTGTCTTAATAAAGGTAGACATTAATTGAAACTGAATATTAGCTGGCAAGAATACTTAGAATTTAGACACCAGCGTTCGAATTGCTATAGCCAAAACTCTTTTTTGCAATGTCAAAATTATTATAATTTGAATTAACCGGTCATAAGTAATTACAATTAATTAACAGCCGGAACATGGGCATAAACATATTTACAATAATGGAAAAAAATAATAACAAGATAATCATTGTAAACAGAACCACACTACTGATCACACAGCCATTACTATACTTCTCTACCCACTGTCCGGCGATAAACTCCGCCCTATAAAAAATGTCTCGAACTCGATCTTGATGACGAAAAACACTGACATTACCCAAAGTTTCCGCCCCCAGGGAACAATAGAAATGACCCAAGCTGTTCGACTGCCATCTTTTCTAATCCATTGTTCATGCGTCGCACTGCATACTCAACCATTCTCGTCTGCTGTGCGGTTATCTGCGATTTGTTCCGTTCGCTTTTGCAGCATTTATGACAAAAATATTCACGTGAATGATTTCAGCGTTGAAGATTTCAGACTTTGTTGTGTCGGTTTGTTGGATAAGTAATCACATATGCGGGCGTATTGTTGTTATATCGTTGTATTTATGAGTGTAATTAATGTGTACTATTGTGTTGTAATGCTCCGGTTTTTAATCTGTTTTTGCGAATTACCGTGCTTCAGTCACGTGTGTACAGTGTGTATATTGTCCGTTTGTATAGCTCATTGTAAACAAGGATTTATATCACTATATCATGCTGATGTTGAGTTTTGGGGCGAGTGGATGTGTCGTTTGGACATAGCCTGTTGTTTCCCATGTCGTGTTGTGGTGTCTTTGTTATTAGTTGTTGTTTCACCAGGAATTAATGCATGCCAATAGAATTGGTACGTAATGAAACCCAGTTGTTTTATTGAACACAGCCGTCCATGTAACAGTAGACGTTCTGCAGTTAACTTTTTTGTTGGTCTTATGCTAATCGTCAGCGTACACAGCCACTATTTATGTCAGAATGTTGTGACAGTGTCTTCACAGACTTTCAGTAATAACGTACGGCCAGGTGTGGTATGGTAGGTAGTTTTTATATGGCTATGCATTGCCACACTGTGTTGGACCCTTGTGCAGCAAGCGGTCATACCACAACTTTACAGTCAGCCACTTTGGGCTTGATCCGCAAATGCAAAACCAGCTAAACTGCTACTTGGCGCTTGTCCCATCGAGGATGGAAGCCTGAGTTGACCTCTGCTGCCAGTGGATTAGCAATGACTTCTCACAAATCCAGTTTTTTTGTGACTAAGGCTATGACCCTTGACACGAATCAGTTATATTTTGTATGCAGGCAGCCTCGCAGCATTACCTGAAAGTTTCTTTTCATTTTTTATGAAATGTTTTGCAGTGTTTTAATGGACACATTGTTTGTCTGGTTTTCATGAGATTATTTGTATTATATCAATCTACAAATGCGGTCCAGAGTTGATGAGTAAGGTTTATAATATATTGCATTTGTTTTTATTGTCAAGCATACATAATGGGAATGTGTGACTTTGGTGTATTTGAGTTCATTGTTTGACAGTTTATATTTGAAGGCACTTTCTGTGAAGTTTTTCTGTACTGTCCAAGTACTTTTGAATGTTTTGTGCATCTTTTACTCCGATGTGTCTAACTGAAACGAGAACAAAAAAGTTTTTTGCCTTTATTTTATAAGAATGCAAACAGGAGTTTTGGGGTTCGAGAAAGATAAAATCTAGGTGAAATAAAAATTGCTGCAAGCAGAACGAACTGGTGAAAATTATTTGGCAGAATGAACAAACATGCGATTTCTGCGATGCGGATTTTTTAAGCAGTTTGTAAAACAGCAGTTTCTAGCATAAAACATTGAAAGATTTGTGACATTGGGCTCAGACGTTTGTGCCTGGTTATTGGCGAGATGATTTTGCATTTGCAACAACAACTGAAAGGTGGATACCTTATTGCCGCACACTGTGTGCAAATGTAACAAGTTAACAACTGCTCGGCATGCTAAACTCGGTCACTGTGATTTATGTGTGTAAATAACGAGTGTGGAGTTGTTGCTGATTGTTGCCTGCTGGTCATTGGAATCATGTTGATAGCAAAACATTGTATTTGGTGTTTACATTTGTGTCCGACCCGTGACAGCTTGCAGGGTCTGCTAAGAGGATGTTTTGGCAGTGTTTTTGCGGCTTCCTGTTGTATAATGCTCAACAGAATCATTTCTAAGCTTTAATCACTGTAATCCTTTGTCTTACTGACATCATTCCCCAGTACATTTTCAGAAGCCATTCCCCTAATGTCGCATATTCATGTGTACGTTAGCAGTTTTGGTTTTCAGTTCATTGTCATACTGTGCTTGCCGAGCTACATGTGTCTGTGTCGGAGGCAAATTTCTTAGCAGTTGTGCACGGGCCATAGGAAGGAGATCAGAATCTGAGCGTGACCAAATGTGATGAGTTTGGCTGTGACTGCATTTGTAGAACGTTAATACTTTTATGTTTTATACAACATACTGCTATTCCACTCCCGCAAATGCATTTCATTTTCGTGCTAGTGCAGGCCCATAGCAGCAAAGTTTGCATTGGTTTGTCTTTTATGGCAAGTGTGGGAGCGCAAGCCTATGTCGGGGATTTGGGGACAGAGGTCCCAATATGATCAAACATCCGCAGTTGTTTCTGTACGATATGTTTTCCCAGCCGTGCTTACCGTATGCAATATTTTCAGTATGAAGTGAACTAGAAACCGGCTGGCAGCTGGGTTTTACCCGCACCCACTGGGGGAGCTGAAATAATCCCCAGCCCTCTAGCTGTATGGGATGGGATTTAGCATACAAACTTTAGAATTTATGGCGCCACCACTGTCTCTTGCCCTCCCCCCTCATTTTCCAAATAGACAGCATTCTGTGATTGATGACTGAAGCATAAGAGGGAAGATTATTAGAACTACCATTACTGTTAATTACATATGCATGCATATAATTGAGAGTTCTTACAATTTTTGGTTTAGGTTGTTTTTTTTTGTGTTTTGTGTTTTTGTAATGGCTTAAGTTCTGTTTCATTATTGTAGAGGTTAACAACTTTCTGTTCCATTATTATCTATATGTGCATTGCCTGGGAAGGCCGTCCTTGAAATGACATATACTGTGTCGAGTGCGACATTAAACCCTGCACACTAGTCTCCGCCGTTTGCTACCGCCGTTAAGGCCTCTGACCGCAACCAACCGTTAAGTTAGCGGTAGCGGACCGCTAAGGTTTCACACCGCCGCCGCCGATAAGCTAGCGGTTTAAGAAAAAATTAAATCAAAGAATCTGTTTTGTTCACACTGCTGCAAGCAGAGCGCCAGCGTGAGTGCGCGTATCCTCGTCAGACGTCATCTATGGTCACAGTCACAGTGCCAATTACCAATGGTGACTGACAATCAGTGAATGAATATTAATGAGCATGACTAATGAGCATTAGATTGACGTGAACTTTCGATACTTTTGTATTATTTTTATAAATAACAGTGGTTTCGCGGAACGTTGAAAATACGTTCGTTACCGTACGACGTAGCCTACTTTAACACCTGATGAACTGCAGGACATAAATTCTTTATTTGTTGCTCACGTGGCAAGTCGCATGTGTGGAAGTATAACGGCCCGGGGAGAACATTCTCTCGGGGCAAATCTGAAGAAAAACATTTCGAATTTTGCTTTCTAAAACGGCGCATTCTGGTGTACTTTATACTTCTGAGCGATGCCAGGGTCTCCAAACGTCACAGGGCCTGGGGTAACTTACCCCCTTCCTTATTCCTTTTCTCTCGACGGACTGCTAAGCCGCCGCTAAGACTTAGCGGTCCAGACCGCCGCTAACTTAACAGCTTAGCGGTTTAAACCGCTAAGCCAACCGCTATGGCTTCAGACTAGCCGTTAAGACCTTGGCTTAACGGTTCCGGGGACTATTACACACTCACTCACTCATTGTCTGTTGCTGTATATCCGGTGGCTGTCAAAGTGCAACGGAACAGTTGCTTTCATGCTCGTAGTGAGTGCTGTAGAGCTGTGACAGAATTACGTGTTCCAATGTACAGCGTGCAGTGTACAGTTTTCGAGCGATATTTATTTGCAAGTAGCATATCTTTCGTTTTTTATCGTTATGGATTAGCAGAGTGAAACAGAAAATGGCTTATTGCAGTCACGTTACTGTCATCACCATCATCATCTTGACGTGAAGCGTTCAGTCGAACCGTCACGCCATTGCGATCTTTAGAGCGTCAGTCACCAGAATTCCCGTGTCCTGGCAGATCGGATGAATCCAGGTGGTAGGAGTTTGACCTCGAGCACGTTTCCAGTCGGTAAAGGGCCGCACACCATCTTGAGATTCGCAGTAGGTTCGAAGGATCTGGTTTGCCGGGAAATCATCAGCGAGTCTGGCAACGTGACCAAATTGTTTAAGCTTTCATTTGCGGATGATAGGTGAAGCCGCAAGAAGACCAGTATGTCGCAGGACTTCGTCATTGGAGATGTGGTCATGCCATCTGTTGTGAAGGATTTGTCTTTGACACCGTGTGTGGACGGAGTCCAATCGCTTTATAAATAAGGGCTTTATAAGGCTGTATAAGGGTCAAACTCTAAGAAGAAGTACAGTGTTGTATACTAAACAACAAGCCTGTTTGCAGCGATTATGGCGTATATCACTTTTTTTGCAAAATCTGCTTATCGCATATTTTCCGGCATTATAATGGCACATTCAAAGTTGCATATATCGATATGTTCAGATTTGCATATTTCTGCAACATATGCAAGTTACAACCGGATAATTTGTTGCATTATCTGTTTGTGTGGTGCATTTCTGTTTCAAGGTGGTTACTGGATTGTTGGCTTGTACGCCTACAGGTATGCAGACATTGTATACGCGAGTGTTTTATGTTATGCACTGCATATAGCACATATATTCAGCATCATTACCAAGGGGAGGAGGAATCGGGGGGGGGGCAGTTCCACTGCGCTAAATTTTGGGCTGGTGGAAAATTGTCGTCGGAGAGTCTTCTTGTCAGACAATTTTTGTCTGAAAGTTATGGTCCAAAAATGCAAAAATTTTGGTTGAAAACCTCCATTTTGGGAAAATATAGGGGCAGAATTGAATTTCTGAACATTAGTGATTTACTCTGTCGAAAATTTGCAGCTGTATGTTGGAATTCCATTGAAAGTTTGTAACATCTGTCGGATTATTGCAACTTCCTGCGTTGCCGACTTTTTGACCCTCGACACTGCTGTTATGTTTTTGTGCATTTTTGTATCGAATGACGCACGCGTTTCAAGATATAATAGCTATAAACAGGAATGCCTCATTGAGTTAATATATGATGGAAGTTGTGCGTTTATGTTTTGAGGCGGTTTGGTTGTGCAGCTACGTGGAATGTTTTGTGCTTAATCGTTGCATTGTTACATGACAATTTATATAGGCCTATATTTCGTCAGAGGCTGTGTTATAGCTAGGCTAGGCTATACGTAGGCCTATAAGGAAATACGATTACTGTTGTCATCAGCGTTAAAGTACAGCTTTACATGACGCTTTATTTAAAAACGCACATTCACTGCTAACAAAATACACTGATAAAGTGATAAACTCGTTAGAGACGGTATTGTTAAGACCAGGAATACTGTAGAGTTTAGTCGACTCATTTATCAAACTAGAAGGCGCTCGTGAGAGCGCATATCTCCGCCAATGTCGGCCTCCTAGAAGTTTTCACAGGAGGGCGCCACCGTTCCTGTCCAGTCGTCGTGTACACAGTCACATACACTGACGGACAGAACGACCACTCTCATAATCTCCTCCAATGTTCACTATCGTTCACTTGGCGGAGATGATAACGCTTTCAACTGTTGTTAACTCGGTGGTGTATTTTGTGTAATGCTAATCGTGTTTGAAATCTCAGTGCCCATGTAGCAAGCAGTAAATGATTGTTTGGCGTTTGTGTTGGTAATGGTTATTATGCTAAAGTCATATCGTTCTTTGGACGCTGTTATTAGGTGGCATTTGGTTACACTGTGGTATATTACATGGCCAACAGTCGCAAGTTGTATACAATAACCATGCTTCTCCGTTGTACCGTATCCCTTTCTCTATTTATGGTGATATTTTATGATGTGTGAGAGAATAATTATGGTGTTTTAACAGCTTTGTGACTTGTGTGATTTTGTTTTTATAGGGACATAGTGCACTCGATTAATGTCACTTTTAGAGGCCTATGTGAACGCTGCAGACTGGTCCACCATATAGTTGCCGTTTAGAACAAGAAAAGCCCAGCTAACGTAAAGGGGAACGCGCAACAGCTGTGCATGTTTGAAAGCCTGGTGCGAACAAAATCTAAGCTCACCCCACACATCCTAGCAAAGATGTTTCTTTTACACTCGCCACAGGGCACCAGACGGCACGCCTGGTCTCGCTTAGCCGTATTGGCTTTAAATCGCAAATTTTCCTTACGCCCACTTATTTATGCAAAAGCTTTACGGATCCTGAAACTAGAGTCTTCCAGGCAGCCGACGGTGAAGATTTGGTGATCCTAGCTTGCACCGTTTTTGACTGATCCACCCTTGTGACGTACAATACAGGCGGACAGACAGAATTGCGATGGCTATAAGACGCGCTACAGCAGTAGCTGCTGTTGCGTGTAAAAATTCACCTTTACAGCGTCATTCAAAGAAAAATGTCCAGTCTGCCTCTATTATGATGTAATTGGATCTATTTTAATTCAGTAAAAGCAGTTAAGGTTTCGCATAAAAACCAGCTGTTTTAGTAGGCCTACTTTGTTAATAACGCCTACCGGTGAAGTGACCCATTGGAGCCTTATGGCCGTCGCGCGAAACGGCTGTCGACTCGTACACGAAATTCGTTGAATTGCTTTCTGATAAGAGGCAAAACATTTCAAACAAAACATTCGCGAAAATGTTTTATGTTAAACGATGCAGTACCGATGGCCTTAGGAGCAGGTGCAGGGCCTGCAGGCCTATACTGTCGCCTCGAGGTGTGTTGCACGATGGCTTCTGGTTAGACGCGTTAAATTTTCACGCCGTCAATCTTAGATGTCATTATGGACTGGACTGATAGAGGTGACACCTGCCGATCTACTGAGCGCGATATATGAACAACGTTGAGCCGTTGGCAGAGTAAATTACGGAGCTTTATGCGGTTCATCCCGGATTACTGCACTCGCTCGACGTTCTGCATTAGTTCAGCTTAGTTCTACAAATCGGTCACTGTGCCAGCGGACAAATCCGCTATTATATCACTGCTCCTGTGAAATATTTATCAGCCGTGGCTGCGGCTGCTCTTTTGCAGATTAACCAAAGCCTCAAAATACATTTGAAAGACTAACTCGTCTCTGTTCTTTTTTTCTAAGCTGATGTTTCATCATATTTAAACTCGTTTGGTTATGCGTTTTTGGTTTGCTGTGAATTTGTGAAGACATCGGTACAAAATATTAACGCAAATTATAATTACACAATCATAGGCCTATGTGTAGGCTTATAAGAAAACTTATGCCAAACTCTTGATCTTTTTAACGCGTGGTCCAGTCACTCCAGTTAGGCCTATTGTACGGTAGTCTCGGTAGTTTCTAACAAAGCTCAAAATGACCGAATGAAATGAAGGAAGAATGACCGAACGAGCGAATTCCAACAAGCGGCCAATCAGATGGTGCGTCATACCAATTTTAATCCTTAACGCTCATCATCAGTGTCTGCTTAGTCTGACCGAAGAAAACAGCAGATCAAGTGATAGACCGAACGTTTAAGCCGCCAGCCAAGTAGATTTTACGTTTCATCAATCTCCCAAAATGTAAGCTCATTTGTATCCCCTTGGCGCAAAGTGAAAATTGTGAACATTAGTTCTTTTTACAAAAATAATGCATAAAACATAAAAACTTGGCTAGGTAAGACGTGCACAGCATATACAGTTCCTGTTGCAGTACTGACCTCCAAGGTCATCCAATGTCGATGATATTCATTTCATCTGAAAGGGCGTATGTCACTTCCTCTTAGTGCTTAATGGTAACCTGGGCCGTATCTCTCACCGTTTCCGAAATATGGACAGTTTTCCGTTGAAAAACGCACATTTTTCTTACCCACTCAATTCAAGTTCCCCAATTTTGAAAATGTTTCCCTTGCACTTGATCGCTGAAATTTTGCTACTACCCGTTAGCCAGAGCCGTTACAGACGGACAGACAGACGACATACGACAACCGTACCATAAACTCGACCGTTACTTAAGTACGGTCGGCTAAAAACGCATTAGTTTCTTCACCCGTTCACATTATATCCTGCACAACACTGTCACTAGGGGCCTATAGTTAGGGCCGGTACGTACAATTAGGTCTATATGCTACGAACAAACACAGAATGATGCCAACACCATTACGATACGCGGGAAGACGAGAGAATCCAGGTAACAGCTTCTACGTACATTAAGTACAATCTGACAGACATGATAAACACTTCGCCGTCATTACCCATACCGTAACTATGCTACAAGTAGTGCATACCGTTGTTGACTGCTGTGTCAATACAGCCATTAATGATTTCGTGGAAAACAGCGCACTCATTAGTTATGGGGTGTTTACACGATGAAGCAAACATAAAGCAGACTTAGAGCACATGCACGTCGTGCACGTGTATTTTCAATACATTTGCTAATGTTTGTTTATCGTGTAAACACCCTATTACTGAACCATTGCTTTCCTTAATTCGTCGGTAGCAAAGAGCATTGCGCAGCAGAAAATATTGCATTTCCGACATACGACTAGGAGCAACAGTGACATACGCGCTTGTTGGTCTGGCATGATGAATCATTCATTCCGACATAAAACGTTCAAAAATCATGCTTTCGTTCTTTCTTCGCGGAAACGACTTGCCCAAGAGATGTACGTGTCCGGATAGGCTTCGGGAACGACCGTACGACGTTTTTACCACCGTGACAATAATTGTCTCAGTTAGTGACAAATTACGAAAGTCGATGGCACCGATCTTTACCGACCAGCCTGCAGAAGAAGACCGGGTGAACTGATCCGTTGTTAAAGTCTATATTCTCGACGTGACTCGGATTGGTATGTTTGGGGTGGGCTGTAGGGCGGGACTGTGACGACGGAACACGGGACTTCCCGTTTTCGCCGGTCGGCCGCCGGCCAACAGGCACCACAGCTCGGCGCGGAAGATCTTTCCCGTGGCAACGTAAATGAAAATGTTGCCTGCGTAGTGTGACATTCCGATC
>Ga0056128_1009957_pt1 | contig 11874 bp, 5 predicted proteins | sample WorMetLIZISLAND2_FD_71113 | JGI IMG/M metagenome (GOLD analysis project Ga0056128, IMG submission 71113) | Marine gutless worms symbiont microbial communities from Max Planck institute for Marine Microbiology, Germany - Olavius geniculatus... ... | reverse complement strand
GTTGTCTCCAACCCCGAGCAGAGATTTCGCGACATCTACAAGTTTCTCGATGAGCCGATGCCGAATGCAACATTCAGCACAATGCAGAAGATGGCACGCAAAGGGCAAGCGATGAATCTATTGACAAAGTGGCAAAGCAACATGAAGTACATAGATGGAATTACAATTGAGCGTCTCTGTGCTGATTTTTATCGTCTGATAAACATATCATTAACTTAAAGTTAATGACATGTTATTTGTTATTGTATCAATCAGCGAGTAGTTGATTTTTTATTTAGTGTTTATTAACAACAGCTCAATACAAAAATGATGAAAAGGCGTCAGTGGACATTATGTTTTTTATTGTTGTACGTCATGTAAAGTTCTTCATCGGCAACAGCGTATTTTTATTATTATGACTCGTTCATGTAGACACTATTCAAGCGACTTACTGGGAAACGTCTTGTAAAAATCCATCAATTTTATTAGAATCAACCAAAACTTCTATGATCAATAACTCTATTTTAGAGTAAACATGGAGTGCGGTGAGTTATGGAAAAGGTGTCCGCTATATACCATTGTACCTAAATGTACAGGGTGCGGCCAAAAAAGTGGACCCCTAAAGTTTTTCGCCGTTTTCTCAGCAATCGTTTGGGATTTTAACATAAAATTTTACAGCTTTATTTAGTGAAACCTACTGCATTTAACTGCCAAGCAAAATTTGATTCTGTTGAAAAACGACGAAGTTGTAAACTTTTAACATGACCGCCTATCGATTTTTCAGCATTAAAAATGTTCAAGGTAAAAATGCTATTTAATTTTTAAAAGCTGGTTACACGTTACTGCCGATGACGTCACAGTGGCGTTTTGATAAATGGTAATTTATATTGTTTATGAATAATCACTAAATTGTCGTTCTTTTAAAGCAGTAGCCGGTTGCCCACCGGGTTCATCTTCCAGCAGGACGGCGCGCCAGCATACACAGTGAGCAGCGCACGGAACGGACTGCGGGCCAACTGTCCAGATTTCACCACAAAGAACCAGTGGCTTCCAAATTTGCCGAATATAAACTTAATGAACTATCACGTGTGGGGAGCTTAAAACAAAGCCAAAAACAATCGCCGACGTTGACACCAATAAAAAACTAGTCACTATTGCTTGTCTGTGCGTATCTGCAACCGTTTTCACGCTACACGAAATAATTGCAGTAAAATAACCACTTTTAGGGGGGATAGCTGTCTTTGACGCCCGCTTGCGCCGGCCTCCTCGAACCCAGGGATTCCATTCCATTCCATCCATTTATTTGAAAATCAGTCCATCGAGACTTGGACTGCTAAAATCTACGTTTAATGCTGAAAATTTCATACGCAGGTTCTCTTGGTCTATCTCCAGCCATTTCGTCGCAGTTCAGTGTTGAAACGTGCGCTGCATCCAAAAATTGCTAAAATTTACTAAAAGAGCCTTTTTTGGGGGGCTCAAGGTTGTTCAAGGTCATCGATGTTAATAAATCTAAAAAGTCTGTCACCACCACAGTGATTGTTATGATAAGCAGCATGTCTGTACCTATCTGCAACCGTTTTTACACTATACGACCCAATAACGGCAAATTAACGTTTTTAGGGGGTACCCTCTTTGACGCCTTCGTTGGAGGGGAACCCCCTCGCCTACAAACAGGAAATTTTGTCACGATAAACTAGAGTCTTTGCGGCAGCCCACAGTGTAAAATTTCGCAATCCTAGCTTGCACCGTTTTGATGCAGTCCACGAGTGTGACAGATGCGACATGTCGAGATGGTTTGTGTCCGCAACTTTCGTGATTTGTGTCGGCGACTTTCACCGAAACTTCATGGTTTCATGATTTGTCACCGTTTGTGTCCGCGACTTTCATGATTTGTGTCCACGACCTTCCCCGCGGGAAAGTTTTAGTGAAAGTCGGCGTAATGGAATTTGGGCTATATGCTGCTGGGCTGGCTGCTGTAATCGAAGCACTGTCTTTGCCAGGTATTGATCGATTGCCTCGACCGTCGACACGCACGACTGCATTCAGTGGTCGCAGGCTGCACTATACCTTTGCGTGCAGTGCAACGGCTCAGAACTAGGCCTAATTGCACGAAACGACCTGACCTATCCATAGGTCTAATCGATTAAAGAGTAGCCCTAGGCATACGAGTATTTTGTTGTGCCAGTGGCACTCTTTTGCTAGCATAGTGTACAACGGAATTGACTAGGATGGTCTATCGCTTGTCTAATCTGTCACCGAATTTCTCAGCGAAACTAACGGCATACTTATCACAGAAACAACTCATTTGAGCAAAGATCACGCGACGGGCGACAGCAGCGGCCCTGTCACTTGGGCAATCACTGTACAGACTGCAATAAAATAACAATGCGTCTTGAAGGAGTACTAAAATTTGAGGCGTAAAAACTCCTTGAATTTAGGAGATCGAAACGTAGATGGCTAAAATGTACGTTCTATGCCAAAAATTTTACATGCAGGTTGTCCAAGACTATCTCCAATTATTTCTGCGCAATTCACTGTTGAAATGTGCGCCACAGCCGAAAATTAAAAAAAAACATTAAAACCTTTCAGTTTGGGGGTTCAAGATCATTCATAGATATCGATGTTGACACAGTTAAAAAGCTCGTCACTACGGTAGCGCAGCACTGTTGTAAGAATGACCAGCCATTTCATTGGGAGAACCCACAATTTGACTCCCCCGTATATCCCAAACCTCTTCATTTTTCAGAACCAAAATTTGCACAGATGATTATGTCTGGCATATCTCCTGATGTGCAAAATTTGGTGAAAAAATACGTTCACGGGGGGCTTCCCCACGAACAGGTGAAATATAACGCTTTCGTGACTTTTTGTATCTTCCCTTTTTACGAGCGAAAGCAGCTACTGCTTTCAGCGCGTCTTAGCCATCGCAATTCTGTCCGTCCGTCTGTCTGTCTGTCTGTCACACGGGTGGATCGGGCAACAACGGTCCAAGCTAGGATCACCAAATCTTCACTGTCGGCTGCTCGGGAGACTCTTAGTTTCAGAAACCGTAAAGCTTTTCCATAAATTCGAAGGGGGTCACCCCGAACGAGGGCGCTAAATGAGAGGGGGTACGCAAAATTTGCGATTTTTGGTCAATAACTCGCTGTATCTCAGTAACGGTACGAGATAAGGCCTAAGTTACTATTAATCACTAATAGAAAATCGTATACTGGCTTTCGATTGGCGCCGAATTCAATGACCTTGGATGACACTGAACGCCAAAATAGGGAATTTTATGGATTTTTTGACGATTTGGAGCGGCGACACAGGTCTGTATCATTCACAAGGTGGCGCCACGGTACTGGCGTTGGTGGCGTGGCGTAGTTGGTAACGCGTTTCGGCTGAAACGAAGTTATTCTACGCCGGGCCCGGTTAGTACTGCGATGGGTGACTGCCTGCGGGCAGAAACTGCTATAGGCTTTCGCGCGTCCCGTGAGCATTAGCTTTCCGGCTGCGACACAAGTCTATATCATTCACAAGGTGGCGCCACGCAACGCGTTACGCTGGCCGATGTATACATATACACATGTACATGGCAGTAAATAAAATGTCGAACTTGATCGATTTCAAGCATCTACAAACCATTTTATTCTGTGGCTTAGTCTAGAATTAAGACTTTCTGCTCAATCGCCGGTATACGACGCCAAAATTATAAATGTTAAGACATCCAAATTTTGGCCGTAGGTGAAACAAGTAATCGAGCGTAAAAATGGTTTCAGATTGAATTGCGCCAAAATGGCTGGAGATAGACCAAGACAACCTGCGTATGAAATTTTCAGCATGTTATGTAGATTTTAGCAGTCCAAGTCCGGATCCTCTAGATTCAAGGAGGCCTGCGCACGTGGGTGTCGAAGAGGGGTACCCCTGTAAAAAGTGGTTATTTTTCCTCTGTTGGCTTGTTTAGCGTATAAATGGTTGCACATAGGCACAACCATGCTGCTTATCATAACAAGCACTGACGACGAGCTTCTTACGAATGTCAACATCGATGACCTTGAATGACCTTGAAGCCTAAAAATATTGATTTTAAGTAATTTTTTGGCGATTTTTGGCTGCAAAAGAGTGAATAGCGACGAAATGGATGGAGATAGACTACGATTACCTGCGAAGAGGAACTGTTATAGGCTTTCGCGCGTCTCGTGAGCATTAGCTTAAATTTATTGTTTCTTGCCGTCCTCTACAGAAACAAGTGATCTGCTAACGCAAACAGAAACGCGCAACGGCCGGGCATGTTTGAAACACAGTAAAACAAAGTCTAATTTATTCACCAAAGGGCGCCAGGCGCCAGGCGCCAGACGACCCGCGGCTATAGTGTCTATAGTGTTTTATTTACTAGAGGTACTTACTAGAGGTCGCCTCTGTCGCTCTGCTAACGTCGTATCGGCTAGATATAGCAAATGTTGCCTATCCCCTCTCATTTAACGCCCTCGTTTGGAGTGACCCCCTTCGAATTTATGGAAAAGCTGTACGGTTCCTGAAACTAGAGTCTGGGAATGGACCATCAAATGCTGCCAATTGCATTTTTTTCCGACCAACCGCCGTTGCCATGGCAACGAAATTTGAGACAGAATTGGCTATAACTCAGCTTGTGTAAGAGACATCTGCGAGATTTTATTTGCATCTTTGTTGGAGTTTTCGGAAATGGGCCATCAAATGCTGCTAACTGAATTTTACCCCGACCGACCCTTGTTGCTATGGCAACAAAATTTAAGACAAAATGGGCTATACCTCGGCTTGTACAACAAATATCACTAAGATTCTTGCATCTGACGGAGGTGCGGGTTGAGGGTTTGGCAATTAGATGACGTCAGTCGAAGTCTACCACAGCCAACCTTGATTTCCAGGTATAACGAGCAGCAGCGTAGTAGGAGCAACAGCAGTAGTAGACACATCCGACGTTCTGTACCCGACCGGAGGTATACTGCTCTGCCTTAAAAAGGTAAAAGGTAAAGATACGGATCCTGCTATAGCGCTTCTTACATGCGACAGGCTCACTCCCCGACTTTTGGCAATAAAACAGCAAATATATATGCAAAAAATTACCAGTTTAAAACTGTGTATAAGGACAATGTGATGATATCAGTCCTCTAAAACAGCAAAAATCATTTGGGTAACCTTAGATGGGGCTATGCATAGGGCGTCCTTGCAAGCTGACTTTAGTTGGTAATCACTAACGTAGTCTAAAGCCTTCTTCATTTGATGTTATTTGCCATATGCATACCCAAATGATTTTTGCTGTTTTAGAGGACTGATATCATCACATCGTCCTTACATACAGTTGTAAACTGGTAAGTTTTTTTACATATATTGTACGTTATATCGCAGGATACCGAATAGAAACAAGTCTTGTTTGTTGCCTCTGAATAAATCAGCCATTAATTTGTTGACGGTAAACAAAACAAGGGACTGAGAAACGGAAGTCCCCAGCGGGGGTCTAAGGGCAGAGATCCGGTGGGTCTGGGCCACTCTGAGGGCAAGTCACAAAAAGCTGGAGACACGGCTAAAAACACGGATCACATCGATTTCCTGCCGCACACACTTCAGTGGCATCAACGTTACGATCGTGTATCGATCCAATTGACGTGGCTGTGCGTGCACCAGAAACAGTATCCAAAGCGTGTCTGCATGCAACATGGTCGAGTAACGCAGAATGAGTATAGTTGATGTTGTGTCTAAAATGAAGGTTGTGAAATTAAAATCAATAAGACAAACGTTTATGTGTATGCTGCTCGTGTCGACCGGGTTTGGTGTAATTGTATTCTGTTCGAGAACTTTATTCGCACGAGATGTCTTTTATCGTACGTATCAACTTTCCATCACTATGCGAGTAGACACTACGTTGATTCAAAGGACTTTTCATCTGGTTCATATTGTCATTTTTATTTTTAGAATTTAAATATTAACTGCACTTAACACACTGCTATAAACACAGTCATAAACAAATTTAGACCTGCTTATCACAAGAGTATTAAAAAATTCTTTGGCTTCTCACGAATGGACAGTATGACAAATTTTTTACTTCTGTTGAAGTTGCCTAGTTTTGGAACTGTTATGCATAATGCTTCTGTATTAGCTCATGCGCAGCGTTTAACGGTTCAAAATAGTATTATACAATATCTGAATGAGATTCTGGTGTAGTTTGACTTTCTTTGTGTGTTTACGTGTGTTTGTGTGTTTACTTTAGCTTCTAGTTTTATTGTACTGTGTTTTCTTTTCTTTCTGTGTCTGTTTTTATGTTTACTGTGTATTGTTTAATGGACCCTTGTGGTCTGATTTCAAATAAAAATAAGACACTGCTATTTTAATGAAAACAACTTACGGACGCGTTTACACTGTACAAAAAACGTCATATTCTTTGCCAATTTTTTTCCGAGTTTGATTTTACCGGTATATTCTTTGATAAATTTGCAATAAGCGGTTAAAGGATTTCACCACACTTCATTCAGGCACAACAGTATCTCGTGAGTCAAACACATGCCAGGAAAGGGGTCATACAAAAAATATGTCACGCTTTTATCACCAAATTTAACTTCCCTTTCCCTCTGTCACAAACTGTCACACGTGGCCAACCTCCTATGAAAAGTGTCACAGGCCACAATACACCCCTCAACTGTACGCATCTTACCAAATTGTAGCACCGTAATTATTTTATTATTATTAAGCCAGCCAAAGGTATGTTATTCATTTACTCATAAATAGAATATATGCATTAATGCATCCAACTATCATCATAATCATTTCGAACCTTATTTTACAGTTTACATACAGTAGTTGGTAATGAAAGAACAGTTTGAGTCATAACAGCCAACGTTCTGCTGTATCTGAATTCGTAGGCATTTTATCAGAGACTAACAGGTGCGGTAAACATTGTTTAGGCCTACAAATTTTTTGGTCTATTTACATTAAACACCCCAAGTCACATAACGATGGAGTGTAAGCTTTCATGAACAAACAAATTAATTGATAGGCCAATCCACTTGGCCATCATGATGGTTTCGTTTTTGACGACTTTACTCGGTGGTGGCTTAGTCTACACCGTGTCTCAAAAAACATCCCTAACATTTTCGACTGTAACTTGAAAACCGATTATCAGATTTTGATAATTTTTGGTGTGAATATTTCTGACATAACTTGCCATTAAAGACCATTAAGTTTCCCACCTCTCCCAACATTTGTTTTTGCACTACCTGGGGAAAACACAACCAGCGAAATATCACTTTTTTGTCCAATGCGATATGATTGCTTAATTAACATAACGCATAAAACACATTTTGTTTACATTTCTGACACTGTGGCTGACATTTCATCCAGTTGTCCATTTTTCAACTGCCTGCAGTAAAATTGCTTGAAGTGTTGGCCCACTATGCGAACACAGGCAAGGAGACGCTTTCTCCATTCATTGACAGCAGTATCGATAAAGTTCTGCTCCAGTCCAATCCAGGCTGTACAGTCACTTCTTGACTTCACAAACATTCCTGAACTTTATTTGGTAGACACACTGCTGCATGACAGTCAAACCTTGTAACAGACCGGCTGTTGGGGTCCAGAGATTAGGACAGATGAAATTTATCGACGTTTTTTCATTCATTTAACACGTATTATGCTTCGCTTTCCCCAAGTAGTGCAAAAACAGACGTTGGGTGAAATGGAAACTAAAACACTTATTTAATAGCTAATGATTTCAGAAATATTTTTGCCAAAAATTATTAAAATCTGTTAATTTTTCTTTAAGTTACGATCGATAATGTCGGGGATGTTTTTTCAGGTTTTCTGTTTATTGTAACACATATTACGCTTGATCTGATTTCCCTAACGTAGTGCAGAAGCATACATTGGGTGAGGTGAAAAACTAAACAATTATTTGATAGCAAGTTGTGTCAAAAATATTCGTACCAAAAATTATCAAAATTTGATTATTGGTTTTCAAGTTACAGTCAAACATGTCCAGGATGTTTTTTGAGACACAGTGTAGTGATTGACACGCTGTGTTTGTCACCGAAACTACTCTATATGCCGACCCCGGTTAGCACTTTGGATGAGTGACAGTCGGCATCTCAGTATGTAACCAGTCAACTCAGCCTGTGCATTTCTTTATTTTTTTGTGGGTAGGCGCAAAATGGGCAATGAATACCAGCGCGATAGCTGGGACGTAAAGACACTTGGGCCTAATATTTCCGTGGTCTTGCAGTGTAAACTTTTGATGTCTGGCTGAAGTGAAGGCTAAGAAAACGGAGATTAACGCTCTGAAAGGATTTTACAATTATTTTTATTTAATATTTCGGCGACCGCTGCCGACTACTGGTACAGGTTGTGCCAAAAGTGACCCAACTTCTTTTTTGTCAGAACTTCGTCAAATCTCCACCAAATTTGATAATTTTTCGCACACAGATAGGCCTAGCCAAAACGATAGAAATATGTAAAATATGTAATTTTGGCTACATTCAGATGTCACTTAAAGACCCACTACTTTCAGTCAGCCTTTTCTGCCACCTAGCGTCCATCATCCTATGCGCCTTGATTCTTTCTGAGACTTTGGCGCTTCATAAATCATTTACTTACTTACACTTATTGTCCCTCTCATTTAATTTATGTCACCGCACTACCGTGTTAAAGGCAGATGCTTTAAATTGTTGCATAATGCTTATTTGTTGTCACCGTAAAAGTTTTAATGACTTAATTAAGCACACAATAAACTTAAGTGTGATTTATTTAGCAGCATTATAAGTTTGTGTAACAACTTGCTTCCAAATTATCAAGGTTTATGTTCAAGATGTACACAATGGCTTAGACGTCACGCCACGGGCCACGGCTGATAACGGCATTAACGATCAGCTGATCAAACTGCACAGCACTCATTAATGGATTAAATGTGTTTTGAATTCATTAGTCAGCTATTTTGTTGTCTGTTATTTTCAGCGTAAAATATTTCATACCACAAAATTATTGAACCACGTGGTGCCTTCTGTCGAATTGATAATGAAAAGGTGAACATTCTGATACTGATAATCACCGTGTAATGTAACAATTTGGAGCATCTGCGTTTTACACGGTAGTGTGCTGACATAAATTGGGTGAGATGGACAGTAAGTACACCTCACATATTTTTATTGTCTTGGCTATTTGTTTGTCGAAAATTATCAAATTTTGTGAAAATTTGACAAAGTTCTGACAAAAACAAATTGTGTCACTTTTGGTACACCATGTAGTAGAAAGCTTTTGAGTATTTTTTAAAATAAATTAACAACAACATAAAATGCCATTGATACATTGGTTAAAGACTTATGCTTAGGCTCGGAGACCTGTTAACAACTAAATGACAAACATGGGGAGTTTCTCATAATATAGGCCTACATGAACATGATCGTGTGACAATAATAATGACATAATTTAATGCTGAATGGTCTACATTCATCTGCTATTTTGTCATATGACTGAGTATCAGTTTAACAGAAAACGCGCATGATTTGATATATTATTGTGGAATTCTCGTATACTGTAGCCCTGGCATTAGACGGATCATCTCTGTCAGTCGCTCAATCTAACAGCAGCCTGACAGCGATACCAGGAAACATGCAGCATCAACAATTTCCAGCCACAGTAAGACAAAGACATCTACGTCGGTCTTATGTATACTTTGCTTTTGTTATAAATATTGAAGTATAGCTAAGTTGATCAGGTTGCAGGCCTACGCCCTGTACTGGTATCAGTAGTCTAACTGCATAATTATCATTAATAATAGTTGCAGTGGTCTTGTACGGTTAACACAATCAAACCTTAAGATACAATAATTAACTACAAGAGTAAAAAACTGTTATAATTATGTTAATTTATGTAAAATTGCCTAACTGACGCTTAAACAAGGTATTTGTGCAGTAGCTCATAACTTAACAATTTTCATTTTATTACAATCCTGCAATTTATATCTATCTTCAGCTACTCCTACTAATCTGTATATAGGGCTTAAACAGCAACTATTATTTGCATTTGTGCTTAATTTCGTATCATTTGATCAACATGCATCAACGACGTTTATTTACATCCAAAACTGTTCGAGACGTTCTGAACAATTCGCAGTAGGCCTATGTCTTTCCTGCGCCGCGTGAGTTAAGTTTATGTAGTCATGTAGTCAGCAGCATGTGCATAACATTATAACACACATGTGCGATCATTGGTGGGTTAACATCTTTCCATGGATGTAGGCTACTGTATCGTTAGGTGGATTTCTTTGAAGTGGCCGGCGGCGGGCGGACGGTAGCTCCGCCTATTGCGGGCGTGACAGCTGTAAGACTTAAAGATAAATTAAGGCCTATCGGTTAGTTTTCATGCAGTTGAATTGATACAGATTTAAATTTTATACAATTTTACACCTTAGAACCACGTTTATCCACGCTCGCATGTCAACGACTTGTCCGATCTGTTATTTCTGTCATGCCAATAAGCCACAGACTAAAAACAATCTTTCACAAACGCAGCATTTTTGGAATAAATCTATTGGCTAAGGCTTGAATTACATTTCAGTTGCTTGAAAGCCTGACACACTAAAGCTGTCAAAGTCAGTCAAATTGGCTAAAATTTATTTGACTTCCACTTTCTAACATGAAAATCATTTGAGTTAAGCTTTGACCTTGACTCAAGTCAAATATCACTTGACTTTAGCTTAAGGGTGATAAAAAGGTCGTCAATTTGTATAGCGCATCGTTGCAAACACGCCTCTAATGCGCTTTCGTCACTAACCAGAGCCGCCTGCCGCACGGCTACTGTGTGCAGCCTGCAGACACAGGCTGGTGCAGCGGCCGGCTAGGCAACCCCAGTCAGCTGTACCAAGGTCCCCACCTTCCGTAACCCATGTAAATGAGTTACTACTCATTTTACCGTCCCGCGGAGGTAGAAGGCTGAGTCGACCTTCGATGTTTCGGTGTAAAGTCTGCTCATTTCAGACACTGTAAGTTCACTTCCTTAATTCATTTACCCCGTTCCCAGCGTTGCTAAACAATGGAAATAATACAACGAACGAATGGAACGACACAAGACCGTGCGGATTATTTAGGCCTAGTCATTCATTTGCGCGTAATCACCAAGCACGAACACATGCGAAAGAAGCCGGACGCTTGTCATTGATAATTGATCGCGCGGCTTCTCTTTCTTGACATTCACACGGCGAGCACCAGTAGATTGATCAGTTGCGGCTGCCTTTCTGTGTGAAGGAAAAACCGATCGATCTACTGGTGCTCAGCTCACCTTCTTTGCCGCTCGTTGGCTATCAGTGGCAGAGCCACCGGTTTAGATCGTTCCTGCAACCTTATCAAAACTTCCCCCTTCCACCCGTCTAGATCGTTCCTGTTGCCAAATGCATCTTATTACAAATTTAGAACTTATGGATTTGCACGTTCTGCATTAAAATACAAAGTCGAGTGCAGAGAGGACGTCCGTTGAAAAATATATGTTTTTTCTCATATCTGCATATCGTAAGTATGAGAGTAAGACAAAAAACCTTGACATATTTCGTATGATCTATTACTACAGAAAACAAATGACAGTCGAGGGTTAATGGTCATTGGTCAATGGTCATGGCAACATAAAGATGAAAACAAAGTATTTAGGCCGCCTACAAAAAGCGTGGGTTGACAACGGTATACCTAAATTACAATGAAGACTGTAAGCCTATTATTATTTTTTAACCCTTATTATTATTATTATTTTTTTTTTACCCTCGGTACTTCGTTCCCGAGGGACCCTAAAAATTAACTACGAAATACAAAGGTGGGTACGATCGTCAGTCCGTGCAGTCAGCGGCCGGCAAACTGTCGTGCAACAAAACAGCATTGAAGCGCTGCACCAAAACAGAAATCCTCT
>Ga0056128_1009956_pt1 | contig 11874 bp, 7 predicted proteins | sample WorMetLIZISLAND2_FD_71113 | JGI IMG/M metagenome (GOLD analysis project Ga0056128, IMG submission 71113) | Marine gutless worms symbiont microbial communities from Max Planck institute for Marine Microbiology, Germany - Olavius geniculatus... ... | reverse complement strand
GTTTCGTGATTACCCATGATTTTTTGGCAAGAATAACAGATATATTTTTATTTCTTTGCGTTTTCAAATGGTAGAAAAGTGGGCAAATTTGCGGCTTTCATTAAACGTCTGAAAACCAAAAGTGCTTCACCTTCAAGGCCCCCTGACTCTCTGACCAGTGGCTCTGCCCCAAGACCCCGCTCGGGGCTCTGCCCCCAGACCACCGATATAGGCTCGCGCTACCGCGCTCGCCATGAGGCCATGCCCTCCCCCCAGATGTTGCGGGCTAGAACCGCCACTGGATAAACCGTAATTTTCTGATGAGCAAACGACACTTTAGCAAACACTCCTACCTTTACCTGCAGTTAGCAATTACAATTTTATGAACAGAGACAATAGGCAGCTTCCATACCGACCACATGCCGCATAGGTCTTACCTTTATCATATGCATGTTGTTTATTCCGCAGTTATTGACTGTACTGTTTTTATAGGCGATTTATTTATTTTCTTTATGTTTTACGTTGTGCAATTGCGGTCTGTCCGTTGTTTTATTAAAGAACTATTGGACTTGATTTGACTGTTTTATTTACAGCAATCCCGACCTATTCAACAATGGACAAGTGGCAACCGCAAGAGCTTCCTTGATCGTGGCTGGATCGTCAACAATAGAAAAGAACTCAACACGTGCGCGAAGTTCGAAAAATTGAGCAGAAGGCATAAATTACGAGAAGGTGCGTCGACGATCAAACGAAATCGCAAGTATCATTCACTGTCTATTGGCAGTCGCGTGTCCATACACGTGCGCCAGCGTCCGGGGAAAAGTTTTCCGTGCACCGCTCAGCGTCACATCAATCAGACTGTTGTGGTGCACGTGTATACGTGGACATGTAATTCTCCGCCGGTTGACGTATGCATCACACACCACCTGTCCAAGTCTCCGTCCGCAGCAGCGCGCCTACATTTCTGCCAACTGGAAATGACGACAGGCGCCTGCAAATGTTCCTGACCTTTGACCCCCGTCCAACTGACAACCATTTCATGTATATATCCCCCAACTCAGCGCTAGCTTGTAAGTGACAAAACGAATTAAACTCGTCAGCAACTTAGACTACTGTATTGTATTACAACCACTACGCAATCCACCGTGAAGCACAACACTTCATAAGGCCTACACAATGTCATTGTCTATTCGGGGTAGAGTACACATTTCAGATTATTTTTGGACATATATGTAAAAATACCACAAAGTTTAATTTTTTTATGAAACTACTAAAAACGAGAAGAAAACTTAAGTCCATGTTGATATAAAATAATGACGACGTAAAAAGTATGTTAGCAACTTTTTATCCATAGATTAATCGAATATTGGCCGATTTTTGAAATTCTTTAAAAATGACACTGATTACAAAATTTGCAAAAAAAAGCAATTACTAAATATCTCAGCCTACGTAAAACATACGACAATGGTAAATTGTCTTTATTTTACTGTTAGCCTACTTTTCGTTATATAAACTGCTAAAAATAAGCTAATTGTGTACAAAACAGTGGTGGTAGTCCTATAGTGAAGTAATGGGGCTAGAAAGAGTAAAAAAGATGAGGCTCGAAATATACAAAAGAGAAGAAATTAAGCGACTTGACCGTGCATGGGAGTTTGATCAACTTTGATGGTCGTGTATGCTTATTTCAGCGCGCGGAAGTGCGTGTTTACGTACTGTTTAGTGATGGTCGGAATATAATCGCATATTTGTCCGGAGGCCGTCGTTGTCGTCGTTGGCGGATCATTCATTCATTGCCTACGATCAGCTCACGCGAGGCGCCCGCCCGGTCGTAATCAAAGAAATTGCTTTCCGCGACGGTTTCGAGGCTGCGGAGCGGCGCATCACGGCACGCAATTCGTTGCCTGGAAGCCAAGCGCCGCAAACCCGCAACAAAATTGCGAAACGAAACTGCATCTATTTGTTCTCCTTCCGCATCCGCGTATCCGTCGTTATCCGTCGTCCCATGGCGTCGCTTTGATCGAAGGATTGACGCGATCTAAAATAATCAAATTATCCGTTTACGTTCACAAAATTCCAAACATATGTACAGCCAAAGCCCGAGCAACTTATAAACTGAGTTTGTAATAGTAATAGTCGGCAGAATATTTTACCAATAGCCTGTTCTAATACAATCGCATCATTTTGTTTGGTTGTAGGCCTACATGACAATGAATGAATGTCGTGACAAAGTCTTTCGCCAAGTCTGCCGCGAAAACAGTCAATAAAACTGTGCTGCAAATAATGGCGTGGCCAAGGGGCATAACTGTTCTGTCATTGCACCCTGCCACAAAACTTTCGTCCCACCCCTGTCCCAGCAAATTTCTGTCTATACGCCCCTGATATGCAGGACTTTTGTGATCACACAGAAAGACCGAGCAAGCTGTGCACGGCTTAGAACAAACACAAAACGAGTTTTGCCTGCGGAGTGAGCCACGGCGATGAGTTGTGTGCACGGTTGCGACACCCACAATGCGTGCGATGTCGCTACAGCTTTGCGCTGGCAATCAACTTATACGCCGCCGTGGGGGAGCCTATACGAGTTGCGGCGAGAAGTTAGATGATGAGCGCTGCTAACTGACAAACAGCATTTAGTCGACCGACGACCGACGTCGCCGATCGGACTCTTGGTCGATATGATTGCGTTCAACGCTGCACGGCCTGCGGGCGGGCGGACCACACAAACACACACGGGATGAGTTAGCCTGTGGCTCGGACTGAGTGGATTAGAGGCGACGAGACAGTCGACCCGGCTGGTGTCGCATTAAAATGTCTCCCCCCAAAAAAAAATCCGCCCGGGAAAAGATAATCACAGAATTGATATGTCTCCCCCTTATTAAAATATTGCCGGCTCCATAAAAAGTCTTTCCCCAACATAGGATCGCCCCCCTCAGAAAAGTCTCCCTCCGGCCGACAATTTACCGGCAAAAATCCGTCCTGTCCGGGCGGCCGCCGGACAAGTCGGATTTTGCCGGTAAATTGTCGGCCGGGGGGACTTTTCTGGGGGAGGGGGCGATCCTGTAATGGGACACCGGCGAGGTACGCTGACGACTGGCGGCAAGTCATTTCGGGCGATTCGGAGCTGCTAGTAGCACACCACACATAGCCTCCCTGCTTCCAGGCATCACAGCCGCGACGACGTCACTCAGTCGATTAATCAGCCACACGCGAAAACGACCGACGCGCGGCGCGCCATAAATCGGCCGTATGCGCGCGTCCGTCCGTCGCAGCCCGGAATTAATAATCATTTTGACGCCGCCGGCGTGCCATCCGACGCGCAGTCGCAGACGGCAAATTCGGCGCGGCGCCGGGCGAACATTAAAAATCCTGATCTGAACCATAAAAGAGAATTATACGGATCCGACGCATCCGTTGAATGCTGATGAGGAGGCGAATGATCTCGGCGACGCCTGACTTTTGCCGTCCTTACAGACCTGCGAGTCGCGACGTTTATCTCGCTCTCTGCACGCTAACTGACTTCATAACGATAGGCCTAATCGCAGTCTAAACGCAACGTAACAGTGATGGTACTTTGTTAACGTTCATGAATACGTGTTGAACGTTCACAATCTGTGTCTTCAACTGCTTGAATATTAAGACTACGTGAAAAAAACAGTTTAAAATCATACAGTATAATTCTTAATTTCTCGTAATAATGACAAAATTAGTAAGGAAAAGCGATGCATGGTCGTGATCAGCCAGTGTACAAAATCTAATCGTACGATTTCGGATCACGGAAGACAGACAGAGAGAGAGAAAAGTGTGAAATATTGAAATTATTCGTACTGTGATTAAGATCGTTTGTTAACGAACGAGCACCATCGAACACCTTTATCTTTTTTTGTAATTTTGCCATCGTTTACAAAATGCTAAATTTACATACTTAGGCCTACTTATTCGCAAGTCTCAAGAATCAACGTCAAATGGACATATCTGTATATGCTAGTTTTAACGACAGAAATACTGTGCATTGTTATTTAGTGACTCTAGTTTTTTTCTTTAAAAACTAGAATCATTAAATAACAATAAGCATGTAATAAAAAAATTTTTATCTACCACAAAACGGTAGCAAAACCAACAGATCTAAAACAAAAGCAAGAGTATATGCAACATGGCCAATGGCCATAACTAATGCCAGCAGTCGAAACAATAGTTAGTCCAATATCCTACAACATTTCTAATTTTATTATTTTTCACTACAACTATTTTAGTTTTTGTACCGTTCATATAGGGTTTATTTAAAACGGAGTACTGTCATTGCTTGCAAAAGCCACGAACTATATATAATCGCTGTAACCATTATAGCAAAGGGTGAAGGGTTAACGGTGAATTGAAATCGGCGTCACGTCCAAACGATAGAAAATCGCGCGTCACTGCAGGCACGACCGCAAACATCGCCGTTCGTCACAATCCGCCGCCGACGTCGCCAAGATCACGTGTATCATCCGGGTCGGCCCGGTTTGTCCGCTGCCAGTTCGGCCCGTATGAGCGCCGCCGTCACAGACGGACGGACAGATCTACGGCGCATTTGCGGCGACCGTAAATTGTCGCTAAGTCTGTGCTTGGCATGCAAACGCTCAACCGCATCAGTAGCGTCAGCGTCAGCAGCCACGCATCACGGATACAGTGAAAGAGATGTAGCAAAGAGACTACGTGCAATATAAGTCTTTACTTGGGCATCGTCAGGTGATATCGCTGTTTCATTTTGATAACAGCCTACCCGCGTAGTGTGTCTATAGATAGTGGTCGCCATAATTTTTCTTTCAAGAGCTTTTCGTCGACGTTGCCGTTGTCACGAGTCGCCGCCATGCCGCTCTGTCCTGCGCGCATCGCTGTGCCGTCGCCAGGCTGAGATTGAGTGCATGGGCGCAGGTTGGTCTCCACTGTTCTGAGCCACGACTGTCTGGGACAGGCCATGGCGTCCCAGATTAAGCTAGTACTCCATGGCATGCAGGCCTTCGTCTTCAATCTACAGCAGTATGTGAAGCGCAGGCCTGCAGAGCTCGGTAGTGCTCTTGACCTGAGTCAATTCGCTTCAGATGACCAAAGAACGACAGACAGCGGCTCCTATACAGTGTTTTACAGCAGTGATTGCCTAGTACGAGAACAAACCTCATCATTAGTAACAAACTCTGACCAGTGGATACTGAGAATGCGCTGAAAGCATGTACCAATTATCCAAGAAGTCTATCTTCTTAGATAATACGTGCATGCTGCTATAGTTATCAAGCAGATCACCCATTATACGTATCACGACTTATGGGAGTGGGAACAGGAAGTGTCTGTGTCTGATGTTGAGCGAATGTATCACGCCTACCGCGCATCGTACGTCAGTAACGCCGCGCAGCATATTCATTCAATTTTCGACACCGCGCCCGATGACGGTTTCACTAGCCACTTGATCACGGCATAAACCGAGCTCGTATAAGCGTTCTGCGGTGCACTCTAAACAAACATGAACCGACGAGCCGACTTGAGGCGCGTTTCCGCCGAGTCCTGTTCTGTTCTGCCTGCGTCGTCGTCGTCGTCGCCTCAGCGAGGGATCATCTCTTTGAGATGTGCGAGCGGGCCGATTAACTCTCATCACGCTGTGCCATGTTTCCGGCGCCGCACCAACGCCGCCGACTGAAATATAACGTTTCATGCATCTCGCTCGTCGGCTCTGCACTTCTCTGTAATCGGAAATCGCGGCGACTGACTGCGGACTGCAGTGTGGAGAGTGGGAGGTCCCTGGAACGTTGGACGGCGTGTTTGTACAGCGTTTGCCAATGAGTGGTGACGATCGACGCCCGGCGTGCTAATTGATCAAACGTGTCGACATAACTCTAATGAGGTCTGCCAACCGCGACCAGCGTGGTGCTGAATTCTCCGACGTCTTCGTTGCTTCGGCAAGTAAGCCGCCGCATGCTATGTCCGATGCCGCCCGCCTTCTTACACATCGCACTTGCAGTATAGTGTATTAATGTTATTCTTGAAGCGTTCGAAGATCTTCCTGTCCACAGTACGAACGACGTGGCGGTCACTGGATTGTTTTCTTTCCTTGTCTGCATGATATTTGACGGGCAAATATTTTGACACCGTTCGAAGATGCAGCTATAGGCTTATTGTAATCGTCTTTCTCTCTGTCTGTCTGTCTGACAGTTAACTGTCTGTTCTGTGTTTTTCTATCCGACGTCCCTTTTCGGACGCTTCTTGTTCAGTTAATCGAAGTCAGATCATTGAAAAACAAAAATCATGATGATACTACAGTAAAGTTCTGTCTTGACGACTACATTGGCAAGCTATGGATATCAATATAGCATCTCGGAGTTCACGCACGAGTAGCCGATGGCGTCAATGTATGCACGGGACGACGAGTAATATAGAGAGTTTCAGGACACGCAGATGGACGTGCTGTAACAGATAGCACGCACTAATGACTCGACCAAATGATTCAGGTACTGACTGTGGCGCCCGGGATATGCTTAGGTCATTAGGTGCACTGCGCTCATGCACGATGTGGAATCTGGTTGTTAGGTCTGTCTGTAGTATTTCTTATTGCTGGAATGCACTGTGACTCGGGCAACTGCCAGTATAGACTGTGCGTTTCGATAACGGTACTATATATTTAATAACCTACAAATTAGTGAATATGCAAATTACAAAACTTACAAAAGAACATCTCGTCAGTTTCATGTATTATATTGTTTTAAATAACATACCCGAAGTCTTAAAACTGCCGTCTAGTTATCATGAATGTCAGCGCGACATTTACCTATCACGAACACTTGTTGCGGTAGATAGGCCTATAACCCGCTGATGCAAGATTACAAAGAAGTTAGGCCCTACCGCATTAGGATGAGCAAGCGTTCTTATAATATCACTGTAAAGGCCTAGAGAGTAGAGACGCATTTCTTTATCGCCGACAGAGTTCGAACTTAACAGCGCTGAAGCCTGTCCGCCAACGTATAACGGGCAGGCGCTACAGCAGAGATTAGAGATACCGGACTAATGACCCATTTTCTTCACTGATGTGACTTCAGCAGCACTCCAGAGTTCGGTCGACAGTTCGCAATGAGCGAACGATGATGAAAGAAGACTTGTTACTATTTGCCCGCCTCCCGCATGCAGTAAATTTCTACAGATACCCCGGCCGGCTCTGCAGCTCAGCTCAGCTGCCGCTTTCTTCACAGATGCATCAGTGAGCGCCATTTCGTGAACTGACACGCATGCTCAAGGCGATTAAAATGCAATTTGCCGCCCCGATCCGTATCAGTTGAATGAACTAGAACTGCGAACTGTTCTGCAGTCCACGGTCGTGCGGCTTCTGTTCCAGATGGATAACGTAGTCCCCCGATCCCCGACTTTCTTTGCTGGCAGCCTACATTCGATGCGATAACGGCTTTACCGAAGCAATAACATCTGCGATTAAACAAGTCAAGTGTATAGGCAGTCATTTAGAACGCGTCACAATGTTACGCCCAAGCGAACTGAAGCTGATAAGTATTGTGATCAACGTTGAACCACTTTTGCTTTCGCACTGGCCAGGGTCGATGTGCAGCTAACCTTGTCCGCTGGAATCAGGCTTCAGAAAAATCAGATCCGTCTTGTTCCTGTGGCGCACCTTCACAAACTATGCCAGGCATTATGAACGATTGTCCAGATACTAAAATTTCCCGGCGGTCTGTCAGCTTTACATTTGGCTGCTGAAAAGGCTATTGCCTGGCTCGGCATGCAGAACTTACGCTAAGAAGAAGTATTGCAAGCTTATGTACCCGATATGCGAATTGCAAACGTGGTTACGCACTACAATACGAAATACGACGACTTATGCTTTGTAACAGTGGCAGTTATAAAGTGAAACTACTACTAAACTTTTTGCATGAGCATCATTAAAAACTGCGACTCGAATCAACTTCGTGAATTAATCACTTTGAAAAATTACTGTGTATAACTGTTTTGTCGTTTTCGAATACTGAAATTTGATTATTGGTAGTACATGTACTCGAGGAGCACGAACCATTTTTATAGATTCTTTGCAATTTAATTGTTTCTCGGGACCTAGCGATGTTACGCGCATGCAGAAAATCGCCGAAATCCTTTCATAGTTTCTGAGTTTAACCTTGCAAACAGACAGTATTGCGCACCAGACAAAATACTAACTACTAACGCTTTTCAGTGAGTTAACGTTAACTTGGATCACCGTGATCATTATCATCATCATCCCAGTCTCACAATGCCTAAAATATTTGCCTAAAATGGCAGTAAAATGTTAAAATGTGTAATACAAAATGTGATATTTTGAAAGTTGTAGAGCTTGTAAGGCATTCAAAAAGTTGATTGCATGCACGCGTATCCCTGCAGAATGTGCTAATGCCGAAAGCTCGGTGAAGTCGTGTCCAATAATAGCAATCCGGAAACTGAAAACATAATGCATCAGATCACAATACTTTGGCAGAGGCATAAAAATCGCCAAGCTTTTGTTGGGGGCGAGGGCAGGGTTGATTAACGAGATAAGAACGCGGCAGTCTGCGGTAGGCCTGCGAAGCAGTTGGAATCATCGACGAGTGAAGTGAGGTGAAGTCTGCTAAGCAGCTCAGCCGAGAACGTGAGGGCGTGAACATCGGCTGCGACCGACAAGCGACAAACGCACGGCGGGAGGCGTGGTCGTGTCGGTCCGCCTTCCAGGAACATTGCGCACCAGCAGCAGTAGTCAGCAGCGCCGCCGGATTGGCAGCTGGCAGCGGGCAGAAGTAGATATTACTGCTGTTTGTACAGCGCCGCGGCCCTGCGAGCGCTGGAACGAACGACGGCGTCTAGCGCTGAATGTCAGTAGATCGTCGAGCGCTGGCAGTGAGTGACACTCGTCTCACCTACAGCTAGTTGTTGATGATCTTCGTTGTTGTCGAGTGGTGCCGACACACCGCCACACAGACGTTCTTAATCCGATCGACTGCATTTGAACGAGTTTTTGCTGTTGTGGAACACTGTTGTGACTTTGAGAACTAGACAGCATTTCGACCAAAAGATCAAGTGACGTGACGTAGAACTGATAGTGGAGAGCGTACGTTGAACGACCTAGTTGGCTAGGGGCAGAATGTCATCGGTCGTGGACGGTTCGCTGCAGGCTCTTGGTCTGGGCGTCTCGCGTCATCACCTGCAGCCGTCAATGACCGCACCGACCCCCGCCTCCCCGCTTGACCGTCCTTCCAGCCTCACGCCGCCGACTCCCATCTCGTTCCACTCTGCCCATCACCGCGCCCTGCTGCTGGACCAGCATCATTACCAGTCCTCCGCCGGATCCAAGAAGATGGCGTCGTACGGCAGTGCCGGCAACATGTCAGCGGTCTGCCACTCGCCGCCGCCCGTATCTAGCAACCCCGAAAACAACGCATGTCGACTTATTGACTACCGCGGAGCTCGCGTCGCCGCGTTCAACGTCGACGGGCGTCAGCTCATCTGCCTGCCGCAGGCGTTCGAGCTCTTTCTCAAGCACCTGGTCGGCGGCCTGCATACGGTCTACACGAAGCTGAAGCGACTCGACATTACGCCGATCGTCTGCAACGTGGAGCAGGTGCGCGTTCTGCGAGGTCTGGGCGCCATTCAACCAGGAGTCAACCGGTGCAAGCTCATCTCTCCGGCTGAGTTTGACGTCCTCTACGACGACTGCACCAACTCCAGGTTTCACCATCTTTATACCAACTGTACTACTTCTGTTTAAACTACTAGTGACATAGGTTTTCTCACAGAAGAATGTATGCGAGGACCATTTTTAGACAGAAACACCGTGCAAACCGCGGACGTACCAAAACATGTACATGTACATGTAAACAGATTACGTAAGAAGAAATTCTTCTAGAAACAAACTTTTGATAAGCGGAGACTGTGGACGATATGCACAGCGACCACCGCAGTTCGTATATGTAAACTTGTTGAAAGTTAAGTAATGGGGTGTCGTGCGGTAACTTGAGATGCTGCGAACTTTTGTTAGAAACTAGTCAGCCCGAGACGGACGGACGGGCCTGTCACGAGTTCTGTGATATTTCTTAAATTAAGTATAGCCTACATTTGCCTAGGAGGATGTACAGATATAGCGATATCCTATGCTCTGGGGATTTGTGCGTCGAGCGATTGCCCATGGAGCTCGATGGATTGCCGCGGGTGACGTCAGCTACGATCTGCAGCGTCCAACATGTTGTCTTGTCTCGGCTGGTGGTCTGCTTGCGATGCCGACCCAGAGGCACTGGAGCGTCGATGCGTGTCCACAACGACAGATAAATAGTGACTGACTGACACGCGCTAAGGCTGTATGTGTATGCTATTGATGAGTAAATCGTTCAACTGCTGTCTACTAACTGCGTGTTTCCGTTAATTGCAGACACACGCGAAAACACAAAACAGACCAAGATGTTGAGATTTGTGTAATATGTAGCATCTACGCGGCCTTTAAGTCTTTTTGCAGTTTTTTGCACGTTTCAAAATGTGATCAGCAACATTATTTTGTATTACTGCGTATCTTTTGGCCAGCTAATGCAAGTTTCTTACCTGCCAGATGAGCCTATTTTATTGGAAGTTCTCGGAAAGTTTGGCGTAAATAAAATAAAATTTTAATATATAGTGTTGCTTATTTCCAAAATGATAACGTCATTACCTCAAAGCTCAATTTGGAGTTATTGAATTACGACAAAAATATCTACATTATACTCTATACTAGTGTACTTGCATTTATTATGCAGAGAAGCATAGTTAGTATGAAGTAATAAACGTCCGAGAATGAGATATTGCAGTGTAATCAACACGTATATAGGCCTGCTGTCGCTAAGTTGATAACAAAAGTTGTAGAACTGTAGATAGTGTACGAAGAACATTATACTTGCACTGTATAACAATTGATGTCTTATCTATAAGCTTACGCTACACTTGTATAAGTCACGTGACTGTCAAGTGTCCGTGTGACGCATGCATGGGGTCAGTTATGTCTCCATTCCTCAATGAAATTAAGTGATTTCACGTTTTGCTTTCCAGCAACCCCTTTATTAACATTTTGCTCTGTAGGCTATGCTGTCTCTGTAAGGGTATCAAAAGTCGCCGTGCTCCTCCCCTATGGCTACGCTAATGACAACACCGTATAGCAGTAGTTTATATAGATTTAATTGAGAGTAGCATTCTTCTTCGGCGGAGTCGGTTATTAAGGCAGACTTTCAGTGCTTGTTAGATTGCTACCCAGTAGATCGGTAGTATACGTCGAGTTATCGTCGAGATATTGACATGGAATGTGTGGGTTTCGGCGACCGAAAACGACTTATATACGATAATGCATCGCGCTGCTGTGAATTCACAATGACGCTTATAGCTTATCCTTAAAGGAATACAGTTGATCTCCATGATCTCCCACGGAAGCCAGCAAAACAGCAAAACCAGAAATTAGGAAAACTATAAAACCTTGCACGTAGACAAATGTTTGCCAAGTTTTTGAAGTCAAAGTAAGTGTTTATCATATAGTTAAATATATACACTATTACATTAATATATTGTCTCTCGTAAGTTAAAGAGTTAGCTTACGGCCATCAGTATGCCGAGCCAGTCATATACCAGGACAGTTTGATTTGACATGTCGCGTCTCGACAGCAGTCATTAACGAGTGCTTTATTTATGCCGTATAGCATATATATTCACTGTCGGCAATGTTCTTTAGGGAGGGGACTGAAAACGCAAGACTGGAAAACCCGGCACCAAATCACAGGGGCGGAAAACGCGGGACCGGAAAACTCGGCACCAACTCGCAGGGGTGGAAAACGAAGGAATAAATTGTATGGACAGCCAATGGGACAATTTTTGCAATTTATTGAAATAACAGTAAGTCTTATATTGTAATTCATA
>Ga0056128_1009955_pt1 | contig 11876 bp, 4 predicted proteins | sample WorMetLIZISLAND2_FD_71113 | JGI IMG/M metagenome (GOLD analysis project Ga0056128, IMG submission 71113) | Marine gutless worms symbiont microbial communities from Max Planck institute for Marine Microbiology, Germany - Olavius geniculatus... ... | reverse complement strand
TTTTTGCGTTCAACGCGGAATTAACCGTAGTTGATAACGCCGTTTACCGCTTGTCGATATCTCTATCCAGTTCAGAGATATTTGCGGTCAAACTCGACAGTCGTCGTAAATCGCACCGATTTTTGAACGTTTGTTGCCCTCCCAAATTTTAAGGGGGGGGGAGGAAAGCGGTGCCCCCAAAAGTTGTATCTGCGTTAACACCCCAACCTAGAAGCGCGCCAAGTTTCAAAGTGACGTCGGGCTACACCCCCAACTCCAAAGTTATAGGCGCTCATTTATTGCTTATTAAGCCAATTTTTGACCCCACCCTCTAAAAAAAGTTGTAAAAAAGCTCCCGTCTTTGGTGGGGGGTGCGCTAGTAAGACTTGGTCATTCTCTAGCGCGTGTAAAAATTTAGAGGCGCAGCACCCCCTAGGGGCGAAATATGTTTTTCCGAAAAATGCGCTTTGGGTGGGTACGATTTCACATCTAAATCTCCAAGGTCACTAGACCGAACTTCACCTGACTTGTTTTGTTTAACGCGGGAGGAATCGCGATAAACAATAGGACTATCCAATTTTGAATACCTTTATCCGTTCCGAAAATATTTGCCGCCGAACTTCAAGGTCGACCGATATCGAGCCAAATTTTGCATGTTTTTGTCCCCTGAAATTTTTTTTGGGGTGTGCCCCCCAAAATTTTGGACCGGCATTATAAAATAGCGCCTAGTGTTGACCGTCGTGCAAAATTTCGCTTCGATCGGCGAACGCATCTCGGAGATTTCGCGCGAGAAAAAAAACTAAAAATTTAAGAAAAAGCCTAACGTGAATTTGCCCGGCGCTCTAAATCTGACTGGGGGTGGAGTTAGCGGAAGTAAAATTTCCCCGGCATCAAAGTGACGTTGCCCGAACTCAAATGCATTGGCATACGCCGAACGCGCATTGTCGACTTACGGTAGGTCAACATGAGCGCTTATAACTTTGTTTGTGGTAGACAAAATGTCACAATTTTTTTTGTTCAACGCCGAAAGGATTTTTCTCGTCAACGCCTTTTAGACTATGTTGCTATTTTTATCAATTTTAGAGATATTTGCGCTCAAATTCGAAAGTTGTCGTAAATTGCAAGATTTTTGATAGTTGTTTGCCTTCCAAAATTTAAAGTTGGGCGGTGCCCCCAAAATTTGTACATGCGTTAACACCAAAACCTAGAGGCACGTCATGTGACAAAGTTTTGTCGGGCTATATTCATTAACTCCAAACTTATAGGTGCTCATTTATTCATTTTAAGCCAATTTTTGACTCCCATTTTAAAAAAAAAGAAGTTGTAATGGGGGCCCCCGTCCCCGGTGGGGGTGCGCTAGTAAGACTTGGTCATTCTCTAGCGCGTGTAAAAATTTGGGGGCGTTACACCCCATAGGAACCAAAATATGGTCTTTCGAAAAATGCGTCTTGGGTGGGTCAAAATGACCGCTTATAATTTAGTTCGTAAAAAATTGAAGTTTACACAATTTTTTTTTTCAACGCAAAATTAACCGCCTTTGATAATGCTTTTTACCGCTTGTCGATATCTCTATCCAGTTTAGAAATATTTGCGGTCAAACTCGAAAGTTTTCGTAAAACGTACTAAACTTTGCACGTTTTTTGCCCTGCAAAATTTTAAGAGGGGCGGTGCTTTAAAAAGTTGTACTTGCGTTAACACCTCAACTAATAGGCGCGTCAAGTGCCAAAGTTTCGTCGGGCTACATTTTTTAACTTCGAAGTTATAGGAGCTCATTTATTGCATTTTAAGCCAATTTTGTACCATCTTTGAAAAAAGTTGTAAGGGGGGCACCCGTCCCCGGTGGGGGGTGCGCTAGTAAGATTTAATCATTTTCTAGCGCGTGTAAAAATTTGAAGCGCACCACTTTCTTGGGTCTGAAATATGTTCTTCCGAAAAATGCGTTTTCGGTGGGTACAATTCCACATCTAAATCTCCAAGGTCACTTGATTGAACTTTACCAGACTTGTTTCGCCTAACGCGAAAGAAATTGCGATGCACAAAAAGATTATCCAGTTTTGAATATTTTTATGCGTTCCGGAGATATTCGCCGCCGAACTTTAAAGTCGACCGAAATCGGGCAAAATTTTGCATGTTTTTGGCCTATGAAATTTTTTGGGGTTTTCCTTCAAAATTTTGGACCGACATTATAAAATTTAGCCTAGTACTGACCACAAAGCAAAATTTCACGGGGTTCGACCCACGCATCTGGGAGGGGGGTTCCTGTCCTTGGTGGGGGGTGCGCTAGTAAGACGTGGTCATTCTCTAACGCGTGTAAAAATTTGGGGGCGCTACAACTTCTAGTGGCCGAAATATAGTCTTTTGAAAAATGCGCTTTGAATGGGTTAAAATAAGCGCTTATAACTTAGTTTGTAAAAAACTGAAGTTTACACAATTTTTTTCGTTCAACGCGGAATTAACCGTATTTGATAAGCTTTTTACCGCTTGACGATATCTCTATCCAGTTCAGATATATTTGCGGTCAAACTTGAAAGTTTTGGTAAAACGTACTAAATTTTGCACGTTTTTGCTCTACCAAATTATAAAAGGGGAGGAAGGGCGGTGCCCCAAAAATTGTATTTGCGTTAACACTCCAACATAGAGGCGCGTTAAGTGCTAAAGTTTCGTCTGGCTACACCCCCTAACTCCGAAGTTATAGGCGCTCATTTATTCCATTATTAGCCAATTTTGTACTTTTCTTTGAAAAAAGTTGTAAAAAAACGCTCGTCCCCGGTGGGGGGTGCGCTAGTAAGACTTGGTTATTCTCTAGCGCGTGTAAAAAATATGGGCACATTACCCCTTAAAGGCTTAAATATATTTTTCCAAAAAATCCTTTTTCGGTGGGTACAATTCCACATCTAAATCTCTAAGGTCACTTGACCGAACTTTACCGGACTTGTTTCGCCTAACGAAAGAGAAATCGCGATACACAATAAAACTATCCAATTTTAAATATAATTATCCGTTCCGAAGATATTCGCCGCCGAACTTCAAAGTCGACCGAAATCAGGCAAAATTTTGCATGTTTTTGGCCTCTGAAATTTTTTGGAGAAAGGCCTTCGAAATTTTGGACCGTTGTTATAAAAGACAACGACACTCCAGTCGGCCCACGCATCTCGGAGATCTCGCGCGGGAAAAATAAATAAAAAAATAGAAATTTGGGGCAAAGCCCAACGTGAGTCTGCCCGGAGCTTTAAGTCCGACTAGGTCGAAATTAGTAAAAAGGGGGTAAAATTTCTCCGGCATCAAAGTCACGTGGTCCGAGCTCAAATGTATTGGCATACGCCGAACGCGCATTGTCGACTTACGGTAGGTCAAAATGAGCGCTTATAACTTTGTTCGTATTTGACGAAATTTCAAACAATTTTTTTTCTTCAACGTCAAACGAATCCTGCTCGTCAACGCCATTTAGCTTATGTCGCTATTTTCATCGTTTTCAGAGATATTTGCACTAAACTCGAAAGTTGTCGTAAATCGCACCGATTTTTGAACGTTTTTTGCTTTCCCAAATTTTAATGGGGGTGGTGCCCCCAAAAGTTGTATTTGCGTTTATACCCCATCATAGAGGCGCGCCAAGTTTCAAAATGTCGTCGGGCTGCATTCTTTAACTCCGAATTTATAAGCAGTTAGTTATTGCATTTTGAGCCAATTTTTGACCCCCCGTTGAAAAAAGTTGTAATAAAAGCCTACGACCCGGTGGGGGTGCGCTAGTAAGAATTGGTCATTTTCTAGCACGTGTAAAAATTTGGAAGCGCTGCACCCTTTAGTGCCGAAATATGTTTTTTTGAAATATGCGTTTTGGACGGGTACGATTTCACATATAAATCTTCAAGATCACTTGACCGAAGTTCACCGGACTTGTTTCACCTAACGCGGGAGGAATCGCAATATACAATAAGACTTTTTGATTTTGAATATCTTTATTCGTTCCGAAAATATTGGCCGCCGAACTTTGAAGTCGACCGAAATCAGGCAAAATTTTTGCATGTTTTTGGCCCATGAAATTCTTTGGGGAGCTTCCCCGAAAATTTTGGACAAACATTATAAAATTGGGCTTAGTACTGACCGTCATGCAAAACTTCACGCCGGTCGGCCCACGCATCTCGGAGATCTCGCGCGGGAAAATAAATGAATACTAAAAAATTGGGGCAAAACCCAACGTGAGTCTGCCCGGCGCCCTAAGTCCGACTGGTGAGAAAGTAGGGGGGAGTAAAATTTTCCCGGCATCAAAGTGACGTGGCCTGAACTCAGATGCATTGGCAGACGCCGAACGCGCATTGTCGACTAACGGCAGGTCAACATGAGCGTTATTAACTTTGTTTGTGGTAAACGGAAATTTTTTTATTCAACGCCAAAATAATTGTTTTCGACAACGCCGTTTAGATTATGTCGGTATCTTCATCGGTTCCAGAGATATTTGCAGTCAAAGTCGAAAGTTCTCGTAAATTGCACCGATTTTTGAACGTTTTTTGCTTTCCTAAATTTTAAGGGGGCGGTGCTTCCCAAAATTTGTACATGCGTTAACACCCCAACTTAGAGTCGCGTCAAGTGCCAAAGTTTCGTCGGGCTACACCCCTTAACTCCGAAGTTATAAACGCTCATTTATTGCATTTTAAGCCAATTATTGACCCACTTTAAAAAAGTTGTAAAGGCCCCCCGTCTTCGGTAAAAGGTGTGCTAGTAAGACGTGGTCATTCTCTAACGCGTGTAAAAATTTTGGGGCGCTACACTTTCTAGGGGCCGAAATATAATCTTCCGAAAAAAGCCCTTTGGGTGGGTCAAAATGAGCGTTTATAACTTAGTTTGCAAAGGACCGAAGTTTACACAACTTTTTTCGTTCAACGCGGAATTAACTTTTATTGATAACGCCTTTTATTGCTTGTCGATATCGCCATCCAATTCAGAGATATTTGCGGTCAAACTCGAAAGTTGTCGTAAATCGCACTGATTTTTAAACGTTTTTTCCCTCACAAATTTTAAGGGGGGCGGTGCTATCAAAATTTGTATTTGCGTTAACACTCCAACCTAGGAACACGTCAAGTGCCAAAGTTTCGTCTGGCTACACCTTCTAACTCCGAAGTTATAGGCGTTCATTTATTGCATTTTAAGCCAATTTTTGATTCCCCCCTTTGAAAAAAGTTGTAAGGGAGCCTTCGTTTCCGGTGGGTGGTGCGCTAGTAAAACTTGGTCATTCTTTAGCGCGTGTAAAAATCTGGGGTGCAGTACTCCCTAATGGCCGAAATATGTTTTTCCGAATAATGCGCTTTGGGTGGGAACGATTCACATCTAAATCTTTAAGGTCACTGGACTGAACTTTACCTGACTTGTTTTCTCTAACGCGGGAGGAATCGCGATACACAATAAGACTATCCAATTTTGAATATATTTATTCGTTTTGAAGATATTCGCCGCCGAACTTCGAAGTCGACCGAAATCGGGCCGAATTTTGAATGTTTTTGGCCCTTGAAAATTTTTTTAAGTGTGCCCTTTAAAATTTTGGATTGGCATTATAAAACTCAGCTTCGCAGTACAAAACAGGACTATCCAATTTTGAATATCTTTATCAGTTTCTAAGATATTCGTTGCCGAACTTCGAAGTCGACCGAAATCAAACTAAATTTTGCATGTTTATGGTCCCTGAAATTTTGGACCGACATTATAAAATTCAGCTTAGTTTTGACCATCGTACAAAATTTCGCGCCGGTCGGCCAACGCCTCTCGGAGATCTCGCGCGGGAAAAAAAATAGAAATTTGGGGCAAAGCCGAACGTGAGTCCGCCCGGCGTAGGTCAACATGAACGCTTATAACTTTGTTCGTAGTGGACGAAATTTCGCATTTTTTTTGTTTAACTCGGAAAAGATTACTCTCGTCAACGTCTTTTAGACTTTGTTTCTAGCTTCATCGTTTCCAGAGATATTCGCGCTCAAACTCGATAGTTGTCGTAAACCGCACCGATTTTTGAACGTTTTTTGCCCTCCCAAATTTTAAGAAAAGGAGGGGGTGGTGCTTCCAAAATTTGTACTTGCGTTAACACCCCAATCTAGAGACACGTCAAGTGCCAAAGTGTTGTCAGGCTACACCTTCTAACTCCGAAGTTATAGGCGCAATTTATTGCATTTTAAGCCAATTTTTTACCCCCTTTTTGAAAAATTTGTAAGGGGGCCCCAATTTTTGGTGCGAGATGCGCTAGTAAGACTTGGTCATTCTTTAGCGCGTGTAAAAATTTGGGGGCGCAGCATCCCCTAAGGGCCAAAATATGTTTTTCCGAAAAAAGCTCTTTTGGTTTGTACTATTTCTCATTTAGATTTTCAAGGTCAGTGGACCGAACTTCACCGGACTTGTTTTGCCTAACGCGGGAAAAATCGATGTCGAACGAGTAACTTACCGATTTTGAATATCTTTATCCGTTTTGGAGATATTCGCCGCCGAACTTTGAATACGACCGAAATCGGGCCAAATTTTGCAAGTTTTTAACCTCTAAAAATTTTGTAGGAAGACTTCCCCAAAATTCTAGACCGGGATTATAAAACTGAACGCAGCATCAAGCATCGTGCAAAATTTCGCGGCGATCGGCCGACGGAGCTCGGAGATTACGCGAGGAAAAAAAAAGAAAGAAAAAAACCGCAGCAATACATAAGTCCGCTCCGCAAGTTATCGCTTCCGGGCGGACTAAAAAATAAAAAAAAACATCTATCGTTTCCGGGCGGACTAAAAAAACATTACGGCTAAAACATAAGTTCTCCCGAAAACTATCGTTTCCGTGCGGACTAAAAACTAGAAATTTGGAGCAAAGTCCCCAAAATTTGTACTTGCGTTGACACCCCAACGTAAAGACACGTCAAGTACCAAAGTTTCGTCGGGCTACATCTTTTAACTCCGAAGTTATAAGCGCTCATTTATTGCATTTTAGCGCGTGTAAAAATTTGGGGGCGCAGCACCCCCTGGAAGCCGAAATATGTTCTTCCGAAAAATGCGTTTTCGGTGGGTACAATTCCATATCTAGATCTTTAAAATCACTGGACCGAACTTTACCAAATCAAACGCGGAAGAAATCGCTGTCGAACGAGTGACTCACCGATTTTGAATATCTTCATTTTTTCCGTAGATATTCGCCGCCGAACTTCGAAGTCGACCGAAATCGGGCCAATTTTTGCATGTTTTTGGCTTTTAAAAAATTATGGGGAGGCTTCCTCAAAATTTTGGACCCGCATTATAAAACTGGGCTTAGTGCTAACCATCGTGCAAAATTTCACGCCGGTCGGCCCACGCATCTCGGAGATCTCGCGTTGACAAAAGAAACTAAAAATTTGGGGCAAAGCCAAACGTGAGTCCCACCGGCGAGGCTTCCCAAAAATATTAAACCGACATTATAAAACTAGACCTATTACTAACCATCGTGCAAAAATTCACGCCGGTCGGCCCACGCATTTCTGAGATTTCGCGTTGACAAAAGAAACTAGAAATTTGGGGCAAAGCCTAACGTGAGTCCGCCCGGCGACCAAAGTCCGACTGGGGGAAATTTTGGGGGGGGGTAAATTTTCCCCGGCATCAAAGTCCCATAGCCCGAACTCAAATGCATTGGCATACGCCGAACGCGCATTGTCGACTTAGGGTAGGTCAACATGAACGCTTATAACTTTGTTCGTATTGGACGGAATTTCACAATTTTTTTTGTTCAACGCGGAAAAGATCACTTTCGTCAACGCCGTTTAGATTTTGGCCCTAGCTTCATCGCTTCCAAAAATATTCGCGCTCAAACTCGAGAGTTGTCGTAAATCGCACCGATTTTTGAACGTTTTTTGCCTTGCCAAATTTTAAGAAGGGGTGGTGCCCACAAAATTTGTACTTGCGTTACACCCCAACCTAGAGACACGTCAAGTGCCAAAGTGTTGTCAGGTTACACCCCCTATCTTCGAAGTTATAGGCGCTCATTTATTGCATTTTAAGCTAATTTTTGACTCTTTTTAAAAAAATTGTAAGGGGGCCCCCGTCACCGATGGCAGATGCGCTAATAAAACTTAGTCATTCTCCAGCGCGTGTAAAAATTTGAAGGCGCAGCATTCTCTAGGGACCGAAATATGGTCTTTTGAAAAATGCGCTCTCGACGGGTACAATTCCACATTTAGCTCTCCAAAGTCACTGGACTGAACTTTACTGTAGTTGTTTTGTCTAACGCGAAAAAAATCGGTGTCAAACGAGTAACTCACCGATTTTGAATATCTTCATCTCTTCCGGAGATATTTGCCACCGAACTTCGAAGTCGACCGAAATTGGTTTAAATTTTGCATGTTTTTGGCCCCTGTAATTTTTCGAGGGAAGGCCCCCCGAAATTCTGGACAGGCATTATAAAACTCAGCTTAATACTGACCATCCTACAAAATTTCACGCCGGTCGGTTTACGCAGCTCGGAGATACCGCGTTGAAGAAAAAAAACATTTGGGCTAAAACATAAGTCCGCTCCGCAATCTATCGCTTCCAAGCGGACTAAAAATAAAAAATAAACATCTGAGCTAAAACATAAGTCCGCTTCGCAAGCTATCGCTTTCGGGCAGACTAACTAGAAATTTGGGGCAAAGCCCAACGTGAGTGTGCTCGGCGCCCTAAGTTCGATTGGGGGAAAATTTAAAGGGGTGAAATTCCCCCGGTTGCAAAGTCACGCGTGGGAAATTTTTTTCGCGAAATCTCTGGTGTTAGTAGACTAAAATTCACTCAATTTTTTTATTCAACGCGGAATTATCTGTGTTTAATAACGCCGTTTACCGCTTGTCGATTTCTTTGTCCAGTTTGAAGATATTTGCGGTCAAACTTAAAAGTTGTCGTAAAACGTATTAAATTCTGCACGTTTTTTGCCCTTTAAAATTATAAGGGGGAGCAGTGCCCCCCAAAAGTTGTACACACGTTATCATCCGCATTTAGCAGAACGTCACGTGGCAAAGTTTCATGAAGCTACTGCCTTTGGCTCCAAAGATCCTTCGTCTAATACGCTACATTTTAAGACAATTTTTGACTCTTCTTTGAAAAAAGTTGTAAGGGGGCCCCAGTTTTTGGTGGAAAATGCGCTAGTAAGAATTTGGGGGCGTAGCACTAACTAGGGGCCGAAATATTGCCTTGCAAATAATTTGATTTGGGTGGGTAAATATTAGCCACGTAATGTCTGGTATTAATGGACTAATGTTCACACATTTTTCTTTATTCAACGCGGAATTAAATGTGTTTGATAACGCCGTTTACCGCTTGTCGATATCAATATTTACGTCGGATATATTTGCGGTCAAACTCTAAAGTTCTCGTAAAACGTACTAAATTCTGCACGTTTTTTGCACTCACAAATTTTAACTGGGCGGTGCCCCCTAAAATTCGTACCCGCGTTATCACCCCAATCTAGCAGCACGTCACGTGGCAGTGTCATGAAGCTACTTTCTGTGGCTCAAAAATCCTTTGTCTAATTAGCTACAATTTAAGCCAATTTTTGACTCTTTTTAAAAAAAGTTGTAAAGGGGCCCCCGTTCCCGGTGAATAAAGCGCTAGTAAGACTTGGTCATTCTCTAGTGAGTGTAAAAATTTGGAAGAGCAGCACCATCTAGAAACCGAAATATGTCCTACCAAAAATGCGCTTTCGGTGGGTACAATTCCACATCTAGATATCCAAGGTTATTGGACCGAACTTCACCGGACTTGTTTCGCCTAACACGGGAGGAATCGCTGTCGAAAACATGTTTATTCGATTTTGAATATCTTCATCCGTTTCGGAGATATTCGTTGCCGAACTTCAAAGTCGTTCGAAATTAAGCTAAATTTTGCATCTTTTGGCCCCTGAAATTTTTTTGAGAAAGGCCCCCAAAACTTTAGACTGGCATCATAAAATTCGGCCTAGTACTGACCATCGTGCAAAATTTCACGCCGGTCGGCCCACGCATCTCGGAGATATCGCGTTGAAATAAAAAATAACTGAAAACATTTGGGAAAAGCCCAAAGTGTGTCCGCCCGGCGCCCTAAGTCCGATTAAAGGAAAATTAAATAAGGGTGTAAAATTTCTCCGGCATTAAAGTCACGTGGCCCGAACTCAAATGCATTGGCATACGCCGAACGCGCATTGGCGACTTAAGGTAGGTCAACATGAGCGCCTATATCTTATTTCGTAGTTGTCCGAATTTCACGAGATTTTTGTGTTCAACGTCGAAAGAAACGTGTCGTCAAAGCTGTTTAGATTTTGTCGCTATCTTTATCGGTTTCAAAGATATTTGCGCTCAAACTCGAAAGTTGTCGTAAAACGTACTAAATTTTGCACGTTTTTTGTTTTTCCAAATTTTAAAGCAAGCAGTGCCCTCAAAAATTGTATTTGCTTCATCACTCCAACCTAGAGACACGTTAACTGCCAAAGTTTCGTCGGGCTACACTCTCTAACTCCGAAGTTATAAGCGCTCTTTTATTGTATTTTATGCCAATTTGTGACCCCTTTTTAAAAAAGTTGCAAGAAAAGCCCCCGTCTCCGGTGGGAGGTGCGCAAGTAAGACTTGGTGATTTTCAAGCGCGTGTAAAAAATTGGGGGCGCAGCACCCTCTAGGGGACCAAAATATGGTTTTCCGAAAAATGCGCTTTCGGTGGGTAGAATTCCACATCTAGATCTCCAAGGACACTGGACCGAACTTCACCGGACTTGTTTTGCCTAACGCAACAGGAATCGTTGTCGAACGAGTAATTCACCGATTTTGAATATCTTTATCTGTTCCGGAGATATTCGCGCCGAACTTTGAAGTCGACCAAAATCTTTCTAAATTTTGCATGTTTTTGGCCCCTGAAATTTTTCGGGGAAAGGCTTCCCGAAACTTTGCAACGGCATTATAAAACACAGTTTAATACTGACCAACTTGCAAAATTTCACGCCGGTCGGCCCACGCATTTCGGAGATAATGCGTTAAAAAAAGGTTGTAGCCGCGTTATCACCACAATCTAGCAGCTCACGTGGCAGTCTCATAAAGCTACTTCCTTTGGCTCCAAAGATTCTTTGTCTAATTAGCTACATTTTAAACCAATTTTTGACTCCCCTTTAAAAAATTTAAAAGGGGGGCTTGTCTCCATTGATTGGTGCGCTAGTATAACATGGTCATTCTCAAGCGCGTGTAGTCTTTTGTGGACGCAGCACCCCTTAGGGGCCAAAATATGGTCTTCCGAAAAATGCGCTTTCAGTGGGTACAATTCCACATCAAAATCTCTAAAGTTACTAGACCGGACTTTACCGCACTTGTTTTGCCTAACGCGGGAGAAATCGCTGTCGAAAACATGTTTATCCGATTTTGAATATCTTCATCCGTTTCAAAGATATTCGCCGCCGAACTTCAAAGTCGTTTGAAATCGAGCTAAATGTTGCATGTTTTGGCCCCTAAAATTTTTTTGGAAAAGGTTGCCGAAATTTTGGACCGGCATTATAAAATTCGGCCTACTGCTGACCATCGTGCAAAATTTCACGCCGGTCGGCGCACGCATCTCGGAAATTTCGCGTTGAAATAAATTTCCCCGGCATCAAAGTCACGTGGCCCGAACTCAAATGCATTGGCATACGCCAAACGCGCATTGGCGACTTAGGGTAGGTCGACATAAGCGTCTATAACTTTGTTCGTAGTTGACCGAATTTTACACGATTTTTTTGGTTTAACGTCGAAACGACAATTTTCGTCAACATTGTTTAGATTTTTTCGTTATTTTCGGTCGACCGAAATCGGGCCAAATTTTGCATGTTTTTGGCTTCTAAAAAAATTTTGTGGAGTCTTTTCCAAAATTTTGAACCGGCATTATAAAACTGGGCCTAGTACTAACCATCATGCAAAATTTCACGCCGGTCGGCCCACGCATCTCGGAAATCT
>Ga0056128_1009954_pt1 | contig 11876 bp, 8 predicted proteins | sample WorMetLIZISLAND2_FD_71113 | JGI IMG/M metagenome (GOLD analysis project Ga0056128, IMG submission 71113) | Marine gutless worms symbiont microbial communities from Max Planck institute for Marine Microbiology, Germany - Olavius geniculatus... ... | reverse complement strand
CCAATCGAGAGCCAGTGTACGACTTCCTATTAGTGATTAATAGTAACCTAGGCCCTATCTCGCACCGTTACTGAGATACAGCGACTTATTGGCCAAAAATCGCAAATTTTGCCCACCCTCTCATTAAGCGCCCTCGTTCGGGGTGACCCCTTTCGAATTTATGGAAAAGCTTTACGGTTCCTGAAACTAGATTCTTCCAGCAGCCGACGGTGAAGATTTGGTGATCCTAGCTTGGACCGTTTTTGCCTGATTCACCCGTGTGACAGACGGACGGACGGACAGAATTGCGATGGCTAAGACGCGCTGAAAGCAGTAGCTGCTTTTGCGCGTAAAAATTGTTTGGATGGTGCAATCCAATTAAATACAATTTAATTAATATTCCGCTTGCACGTGCAGCCATTAGAATACTGTAGACCCTGAGCCTTTGAACAGGGAGTGTTCATGAGTCGTTTGTACGTACGGCTTTGTCAATGTAATCGTCTCTTGCAAGTAGATGAGTTTGCGAAAGACTGACAGCTGACATAATGATGTGAACGTGCAAGTCTTTAGTGTGTGTCTTCCGTTCTACAAAAGAGCAGCAGTGGATGGTAACGACACAGGTCAAAACAGTTTTATCAGTAATATTATTCAGTAAAAGCTACTGTCTCTTACAGCCATGCTGTCATTGACTACACACGGTTTCTTTGTTCTACATTTTCAGTTACAAAAAAATCTTCATTTTCAACGGTAGTTTGAAGCTGAACTTCCAAGCTACCCTATGCGGATGTCACTGACCTCAGATAAAAAAAATGAAAAAGTCTTTCTAATTACATGTAACATGATAAGGATTACTGAACTATGAAACTACTTTGTTTCATAAGGCTTTACAGGAAATGAAGAGACAGTGCCGCCAAAAACACTCCGGTTTAGTCCGGTAAGCCTAGTCTGTATGGTCTGTACTCTGTACGATATAGCGTTGTAGTCGCATGCGTTTGTAATGGTAAGCGACGTCACACGAGCGTACAGCATACCTCATGTCATTACCTCTGCCGCCTGGTGATGTCTTCTTGGTCGGAATAGGTGGTACCTTACAAAACAACATTTTCATTGCCAAATGTATCATGCTATTAAAATTTTGAATTAACGTAGCGCATATACGATCTATTCATCATCGTCATTTTGTCTCAGAAACTTTTTACGCACTCCAAACCAGTCAGCTAGCTAGTGAAGTCTGGCGCGCGGAACGATATGCGGAAAATAACAGATTTAATTTTAAAACTAGAAATACGTTCTGTGGAACAAGGTATCTGTCCCATTGCCACGCTATATAGACTAGCAGCTGCGTATAAGGGGGTAGGTACAAACAGGGCGCAATTATCTTTCACGGGGGCCGAGTTGTAGTCAATTTTGTTCCAAAATTCGTTGTCATGGCAACAGGGGTCAGCAAAGGAAAAAATTTTAACGACACCATCGGATAGCTCGGACCCGAAAATAGGGGGAGGTGCAAACAGCGCGCAGTTATCTTTTACGCGAAACGAGTTATACCGCTTTGATATCTCCATTGGATGTAATGCACGTAATGCAGAATTTTGCAACTTTTGAATGGTTGCTATGGCAACAGGGGTCGTTAGGAGGTAAATTTAAATTACACCGTTAGATTGGCCGACTCCGAAAATAGGGGGAGGTAAACACAGCGTGCAATTATCTTTTACGGGGACCGAGTTATACCGTTTTGAAATCCCCATAGGCCGTAATGCAAATTTTTAAAAATTGGGGTAAAATAGGAGAATGAGTTATCAGATTTTTATCCCAAACAAACTCGATCTTACATTTCGGGCCCCAAATCACTGTGCAAAATTTCATCAAAATCGAATCAAAATTGCGGCCGTTGGAGTGTTTAGAGACAGACCGACAGAATGACAGACAGACGCAAGTGATTTTATAATCTGTTCCATGCTATGCTATAGCAATGGGACAGATAAAAAGGTCGTCGAGGAAGAAACCACACGATGCCGCAGTCTTCTAGCGCGATAGTCTGAGAAAGCATAGAAGCAAAGAGTGCATATTGGCCTTTCAATATCATCCAAGGTCGTTGATTTTGGTACCTCTTGAAAGGACGCGTGCGACTTTTTATCAGTGAATGCAGAAACAATCATCAAACGTCCCTGCAGTGAACGATAGCGATGTTGATCCTACTTGCACTGTTTTAGAGATATATTGCCAGATTTTTTTGCTGAAAACAGTCACCAACTTGTACATTGGCCGAAATTTGTTGATGTTTTTTTTTACTCGGACTAGTCGCTGACCTTAAGCAGTTCGTGTAATTATCTCCTATAGTTATAAATTTATAATAAGTTATAATTGAGGTGCACACATGTTCACGTTTATTTAATAATTTCCGGCTTTATGTCCTTTAAGACAATTTGCACATTTCCTTTGTTCAGTTTTATCTCAATACATGGTTTTTCTTGTCAACTACATTGCGTAGGCTTTATAAAAGGAAACAGACAAGAAGCCCATGCAGCTTTCGCTAGGAAAAGCCGACCGTACCGCCTACATGTACGTCCGAAGCCCAGTCGCAGCGTCCGACTTCCAATCACGGAGAGAAAGCGATTTGTCAGAAATGACACAGTTCCATGCACGTTATGTTAACAGAACGCTGTCTCGAAAGCTACAACTGATGCTATCATAACACACGTCGCATGCGGTGACACGCGGTCGTCTCGCGAGGTAAAAGCTACAGTCGCCTGGTGATGTGGTAACAGCAGAAATATCGGACGCAGGTTTCGCCAATTTTTTTCACAATTAAAACGCCTTGCTACAGAAGACGCGCTGCAGCATATACTGTTCCTGTTGCAGTATACTGACCTTCAAGGTCATCTAAGGTCAATGATTTTCATGTCATGTAAAAGCCAATATGCGACTTTCTATAAAAAAAACAGACAAGATTAATTGTAACCTTAGTCTTATGTTTCACCGTTACATAGAAATACGACCATTAAAAATTGCGGCCAAACCGCTGCAGATGGAGACATAGTAACTATTGACAGCCTATACGAAGTTGCACCGCTCTATCCGACGGTACCATCGCCGACCCCCTACGACTTACCGTTTAGCCATAATACTGCAGGATTGGCATACCGTAGTGCGTTATGACCCTTTAAGGTCATCTAAGGTCAATGATTCTCGTGTAATCTGAAATGGCGTATGCCACGTCGTATTAGTAATTAATATTAGTAACCTAGGCCCTATCTTTTTTTCCATTTCTGAGATATAGCCAGTTTTCTATTGAATTTTTCTACCCCCGTCTGTTCAAATCCGAATTTGAAAATGTTTCCTTGAAGTAGATGGCTGAAATTTTGCACGCCAGAGTTTAAGACACACAGCTAAAAAAACTAGTAAAATTTTTCCCTTACGCCCAGACATAAAGCTTAGCCACAATACATCCGTTACAGACGGACAGAAGACAACCATGCCAATAGCTTGACCGTTACTTAAGTACGGTCAGCCAAAACCCGATGCCGTAGAGTGTAATGTCGAGTAGATAGATACAAATGCCATTAAGCTGTATGATTAGCTGTTCGGCTAAGCTCATTACTGGCCGAAAGCGTGGATAAGTGCTGCACTGCTGCATATCGCTAGAGGCGGGTTGTCTATTGCATCTAGATGTCTATGTGACTATCTATATGCCTGTTGTCTAAGTTGCTGTTTACGACATGCACGAACACTTACACATCGCTCAGTGAGTGGTACGGTTGTCACCTTCGACAAAGCGTCCGCTTTACGTTGTATGACCGGCAAATCACTCTGGCTCAACTCTGCAGCAAGGATTCAACCAAACAGCGGCTGGCATTAGGTTACATTGTCAAAACTGAAAGCACGAATTAGGCATAAATGACACAATCACAAACTTCGATGTAAACGGCTGGTAACATTTATTCGTCAGTTACGACTTCGCATATGTTTGCTTGTTTATTCATCATAGGCCTACCTTTACGAGTATGATAGCGATAACCTACCAATGATATCGACTTATGCTGTGTAATAGGCCTACCTGCTGCATTAGCCGGCCAATGCGATGTCTTCGGCTTTGCAGGTTTTCGTGGTGGGGCTGGAACAGCTGGTTTCTTATAACCAGCAGGCCGACACACAACTCGGCGTGCGTTGGACGGCGACGTTGCTGCAGGTGATGTAGCGGAATGTTCTGCTGCAGCTTGTCTCAGCGGTTCAGGCGTAACTTTTATCTTCGGTCGCGGCGTTACGTTACGCGGAGATTCGGCAGTCGATTCGGTGCAGTTCGAATGATTTGTGGGCCTAACAGTTCTGGGAGAAGACGCGGCAACATCGTCACGTTTGTGGTCGGAGTTTGCCCACTGTAGCGCTGTGACCTTCTTACATGTCGCGGCGTCGTTCGAGGTCAACTCTGGAACACGTCGCAGTTGACACCCCGGTCGACTGCTGGGGCTTTCAGGGCTGGGACTTTCGGGGTTCGGTAATGCCAGTAATGGCCTTTTATCTTTAGGTATCGGGGTTGTTGGCACGGGCGTTGACAGAGAAGGCCGAGGTGACACTGGCGGAACTGTTACAGCGTTACTGGGGCACTGCCGCGGCTGCAGCGGCGGCAGCGGCAACACCCTCTCAGAAACATTTACAGTTTGTGTCGGCGACGACGACGAATCCACCGTGTCTTTGTAGTTTAGCTCAACTGCAGTAAAATAAAACACAAGAAGAAACTAGCAGCAATGAGCAGTAATAAAAGTAATTTTAACTCAATGGTGATCATCAGTAGTAGTAGTAGGCTTGCCATAAACTTCAATAAAAACTACCTCATGTAACCGACAGCAGAAGTTAATCTGAATGATCTACTTTATTTGACAACTTTAAACGATGTACGAACACTTCATCACGCGACAGTTAATCACGCAACAATTAATCACCGATATATAATAGCTTAACACACGACATAATCACAGTTACACGTATAAAATCATAATTTATAAAAACATAAAGGTTACGGACACGTTAACAGGTTGACACAATCAATGGCTTTAGGACAAAAGATTTTGGCATTTTGTTTTTATTTTACTGCCTCACGTTCTACACGTGCACCAGCAATTCCTTGCAGAAATGACGAACGTTGCATTTGAAGATCTTTTTCGATCCCTTGCACGAAAGGAGACCTATAATGTTGGACGGTGACACTGAAAAGTAGCCTACCTGCAGACCAAAATGCCGACCTTTAACTGCATTCGTTGTTTTTTTTTCAAAGCTCGCTGTCCCCGTTCTGTAATGTCCACGTTCTTTCCACGTTTTTATGGAAAACATGGCTGAGTCGTAATATTCGCCATGCACGTCTGTCTCTATAGGCATGTTCGAAAATGCACAATTGATCACAGGTTGGTGATTAACTGTCGCGTGATTAAATGTCGGGTGATTAAGCGTCACCAAACCCTTTAACGCACTTTTTATTTCGCCATTAAATAGCAGTATTACAATAACATCAATGAAGAATCTTAACATCTGCTAGGGACTTATTGAATACCGGTAAGTATGTTTTGCAAAGATTTAATAATATTATATAGGATATAATGAGTGTCAGTAAAATACCATTTTCGTAGTCTTCATCTGAGTCCAAGCCAATAAAATAGTCGTGTTCATCTGAGTCTAAACAACCATCACACAGCAGCGTGCAGGATTTTAGCTTTGTGTCAGCGAACTGAATGGAACTGCATGTGACTTGCATAGGCTAGTCGTGTTCATGATAAAGAAGTGAACACGTTTTACACTTAACGGCAAGACACTAGTCTTCATTATACTATGTATCTTGGTTTATTCATGTTCGGTTTATTATAAGTAGAAAACGCACCGGGTTCTTGTTCTAGATCGTATGCAGTCGAATTTCGAATGTCTTCCTTTTCTTTTCTAGTCAACTTGCACAGCGGACGACTACGATGCACACGTTGAAAAATTTCACATAAAACAGTTTCCAGTTATATAATAAATACGATACGAAAAACAAAACTATTTGCACTGGTAATCGGTTAAATATAACGACAAAAATAAAAATAGTCTGCAGTTATAACTAATAATTGTATAGCAGCAATTAAAATACTGAAAAATATTGTTCATTTTCAGCGCTTTGACACTGACGACTAATCCGTAAAAAGGCATTCGTTCAACTTTTTGGAACTTTTTGGGACTCGTTCTAATTTTTGGTAAACAAACTTCTACAAAAAGTAATAACAGTGCTAGCATATAGCGAAAATAAACAAACAAAGAAAGTACAATTTTTATCATATTTCATGTTTTTATGCCTTTAATTCAGTATAACGCGCCAAATTTCTGTCTGTTGATATAATCTGAAATCGGTTTGCGACCGCAGTCCATCTAACGAAAACACACAGATAAAATGTTAACCTCGCTTTAAGCAACAATAAAAATTTAGTAGCCCATAACGAATATTTGTCTAACAACGTGTCGTACTTTAGTTCGGAAAACTGTTAAACAACAGTTTATGGGACTAGGCTTATTGTCCTGATCTTGACTTTGCAGATCGTATTTTTAAAGTGTACAGTACAGCAATATACCGTTTTTTTTACCGTTTTGCAATTCCACTGTTGGCGGAGCTCATTTCTGACCGAAACGTCGCCATCCATTCCTGAAAATGAACCAAATCGAAAAGAAAAACAGCATTTAATAATTTTGAAGCACGGTGTAGCTACTCAATCAAAAACTTGGCAATGATTTGCAGTGCATAGATTTCCTCAAAAATCAAAGCTCCGATTTTTACAAACCTTTCGTTCTTCTTTCGATGCTGCAGCAAAAGACATGGACTTTTCTTCGTCTTCTAAGTTGTTAGTAATTCTAAACGCCCACGGCATAGAATTCGCAAAGTTCTCCTCGCACACACTGTAAGTCAATTGACAACAAAGCAGTATACGTTGGTAAAAATTGAAACTTGATTAAATTTGCACTGACGGCAACTAATACAATGATATGACAGAAAAAAACTCTAATGATAAGTTACAAATATAGAACATTTTCTCAAATAAATTAAGAAGCAGCACAACTCTGTCAAACAAAGTTCTAGGCCTATTAGGATGCAATTTTTAGCGACCATTTCGTATGCAGTTAGCATTACGTAATTCTTAATGACCTTGACAGCTGACTTTTACTTCCAAATTTTAATCACTACTTCACGTTTCAAAAAAATACATGCATATGCGAGAATTTGAGCCTACGTCAAGAGTCATTTCAGTGTGGTAAAATATAATCCCAGACAATGTGCGGCAAAAATACGTTTAGGCTTACATAATACCATTTTCCTGTGCAATTGTTTAGCATTTTGACGTAAAAGTGTACCAGTTTATTTGTTGAAATACATACACAAACGACATTCAATTATCTTCAGTTACTGCAGATTCGTCAATCTTTCATGTGATTGATTTTTACATGTTAAAATTCGTTGCAAGCTTACTGTAAAAACTAATGCAAAGCGACAAAAACTAACCTGGTAACAACGTGAAGGACGCCGGATTGAAGTAAGCTTTGTACATAACGTATGTTTTATTTTTCATTTATCCACAACTTTTACTCCAAACCAGTGTTTTGGCCCTGGCGCCAAAGGCCTTGACTGTAGCTGCAAATAGGCCCTATTGCGGTCTTATTAAATCATTCATTTACAATAAAACTTACACACCCATCATATCCGAAGAGAGACAGTGCCTTTTCCCGTGTTACAGCCATTTCCGACTTGTATATATAAAGACATCCACTGCCGATGACTACGAATTTACGCGGCCCTGCAAAACAAAAATAGTATACACAGTGCCCGGAAAAAGTAACCCCCTAAACGTCATAGAATAGAAATGTCAAATTTGAACGACTTTAAATAAAATTTTGTATGCTTAATCTCAATAAACTGCTGATGCAACCACTAAATTTCGTTGAAAAATACTACTTTAGCAGAAATATTAATTGTTGAATATCCATAACAAAATATCTCTGTTACTAATATGGCGTTACATAAGTGAACCCCTATGGTCTAATTTATGTTTGCGTGACAAAATTTTACATCAACAGTGCGACGTCTATTAGCAATCAAATTGTTTAATTTTAGTTAATCTGCCAAAGCAAACAATAGTTACAGCGGCTTTTGCGAGGTCACCCCAGAATACTTTAGTTTCAGGTTTTTGCGTCTGACGTTATCCACAGAGAACTGAAACTGCAGTGTTTTGGAGTGACCTCACAAAAGCCGCCGTAACTATTGTTTACTTCGAGAAATACAACTGAACTTTGGCACTTTGATTGCCAATAAATGGTGTATTGTTGATGTAAAATTTTGCTAAAATCGGATGTTGTTTGTTGAAGTTACGGAAATGTACATTAACAGAAAGGTTTACTTATGTAACGCCATATAGTTAACAGAGATATTTTGTTATCGATATTCAACAATTAATAACTCCGCTAAGAAAAAAATATTTTTTAACAAAATTCGGTAGTCGTTTAAGCGATTCATTGGAGATTAAGCGTACGAAATTTTATTCAAATTTGTTCAGATTTGACATGTTTATTGTATAATGTCTAGGGGGTTACTTTTTTCGATGTACACTGTTGAGCGCGAGTAGCAAATGCAACATCAAGTTGCTACGCGCACTATTTAGGCTGCGAACATGCACTTAAAGTGCAAATTGTAACACTTAGCTTACTCTTAAAAGTTATTGTAAATGACAAGGTATGTAAAAAATGACAGTACCTCTGAGTTGAAAATTTGAAAGATACGTATGAACTGTTAAAAATTATCTTCAATAACGAAAACTGCGTGTACTTACAAGTCTTCAAGACCTTTCCAATAAAAGAACCATCGCACCACTTTTTACGCAGAAATCCACTCCGAACATGAGACTTTTTCAGTAGCTCTTGACACGCTGCAGTTGAAAACAGTTTAACAACAATTGTAAAATGCACCTTTGTTTGCATGATGCAGATCTAAAAATGCAAAATCTGTTGATGCCGTTACGAATAATTATTGCAAATGTCATCAAATAGGCTTGTAGGCCTATCGAATGTAAACAAGAGCCGTACCGGTATATGACCGTTTGCTGTTTACCATATTTATCTGTCGTTATAGAAACACAGCGGTTTTGTTATACTTACGTATATTTTTATCCGGCTTTGGTATTTTCAGATGTTCGGATTGAACTGATGACGGACATGCCATATCATTTTCCCAACGTTACAGCGTTCATGTCGATACCTGTTGAAAAATCTTTAAATGATTATTATCATTTCAGGTCAACTCAGTTTCCTGCCCTCAGCGGGACGGGAAATGTGTCGTATAGCTTACGAGCATACGGAAGGAAGGCCTATTGTGGCTAATTGGAATGGTGGGACGTCCGCTAGCTGCAAACCGCTGGTTCACATAATTATTTGCTGACGCTGGAAATGGTTAGCCGCATAGTGCGCTGCAGTTTGATTAGCTCATGGCAACCTGCTGCCACTTCTGAGTTTGTAAAGCGCTTTTGATCGCGAGTCTGATTTATGCAAAAGCACTATATAGCAAGTACCGGACCTTTGCCTTTACCTTAACAAGAAATTTGAGCTAATGCTCACGAGACGCGCGAAAGCCTATAGCAGTTCCGGTTCAGTCGTTTACCTGAAAATTGGGGTGTTCACGCTAAGTTAATATACAAATACCAAATTTTTTATCTGGATCGCATAACGATAGTTCCGTGGCGCCACCTTGTGAATGATATAGACTTGTGTCGCAGCCCGAAATCGCCAAAAAAATCCGTAAAACCCCCTATATTTTTGGCGTTCAAGGTCATTCAAGATCATTGAATTCGGCGCCAATCGAGAACCAGTGTACGACTTCCTATTAGTGATTAATAGTAGCCTAGGCCCTATCTCACATTGTTACTGAGATACAGCGACTTATTGGCCAAAAATTGCAAATTTTGCCCACCCTCTCATTTAGCGCCCTCGTTCGAAGTGACTTTCTTCGAATTTATGAAAAAGCCTTACGGTTCATGAAACTAGAGTCTTTTAGGCAGCCGACGGTAATGATTTGGTGATCCTAGCTTGCACCGCTTTTGACTGATCCACCCGTGTGACAGACAGACGGACAGACAGAATTGCGATGGCTTAGACGCGCTGAAAGCAATAACTTCTTTCGCGCGTAAAAATAACGCTGCAACGCAACTGAGGTATAATGTGTTCTGCCACCGCCAAAGTTTTAAGCTGTTTTAATTCTTGGATCTAACCTAGCTGTCGCTGTTGGACATGATAGTTTTCTGTCTAAAAATAGAGTCTGAATCGTAAACATACGAAATGGATAGACAAACGACCGTTGCACGTAAATTAATAAAAGAGTCACAAACGATCAGCAAAAACCACCGGGTATAGATTTTTGGACAAGAAAAATTAACGCATAGCTTTGCTTCACTTCCTGGTTTCTTATCGTGGTTGCAAATAGACCTTACAAGACTTACATTGCGAGTCAAAAATAAAAACATCGTAGTTCGTAAACTTATTATTTTTAGCAAATGTTGAGCGACTTTGAAAATACCTTCATCGGCATTTTTAACATTAAATTTAAAAATTATTTTTTGTTTTGCCTCAAACGTGTGGCGACATAAGTGATTTGGTAAATAACGGAATCGCCGCTCGATTCTGGCACCTAATCAATCATAAATCATATTTTTGTATGTCGGAAATAACTGCATGTTTTGGCTGGGGGTTCGACATCTAAATCTTTTTATTTCCTCGAAAACCAGGGACCTCCATTTGGCACAGTGCGGCATTTGCGCTTTAGACCCCAGGGCTGAACCTTTATGTCGTCTAAATCCATCGAATGATTTATGCAGGGGACACGAATGTGACAGACAGACCATGCTACGGAAAATGCGCAGAAATAAAAAGAATCCTTTGCTTTGCAAAAACGTCCCATTTCACCCAATAATGCCGGAAAACTGGCGAGTCCTGAATGCTGGGCCACTTGCCGATATAGCAAAAGATGCCGGACAAGAGCTGATTAAAGAACGATATCGGGTATACTGTGAACGTATTTAAATTAATATATTCACTGAAATGCAACAACTGATTAAAATGACACAATGCGATTAGACAAAACAAGACAATATAACAAATCGTCACGAGTTTTAAACGTCAATATTGTCCAAACTATAAACGAATGAAAATTTTAGTCTTAGTTTAGTCTTGTTTGGCTTATAATTTTAAGTACAGTGTATGCACTTTGAGCGATGGCAGTTAGCGTCTTTACAAAAGTACAAAAATTGAACCAGGAACTAGATGTAAGTTTACAAACTGCAAAAAAAAGCCAACTGTCACCTGTTCGCAACTTCACAGCCGATGGGATTGGCTCCTTGATGTTCAAGTGTTTCGACAACAATATTAGCTACTTAGAAATATAAACCACTGTGGAACAGAAAAATTCACTTAATGATGTCCAGCTGGAAAGCCGAAAGCTTTCTCAGAGTTTTGTCACAGCATGCATCACTCGTTAACCATGATTCCTACTTCGCTGGCAGGCCGCTGGCATCGTTCGCAACGTTTCCGCATTTCATACAAGCATATAGGCATTACATTCAGACGTGTCAGCAGACATTATTTAGGCCCTCTAGGTCGCGTCTGTTGCGTCTTGTAACGGTTCAGTGGCGTTAATATATATACGTTTATTCACCACTCAGGTAGTACAAATGAAATGACAGACAAATAGACAGGCAGGCAGACATACAGATAGACTGACAGATAAATGTTCAAGTCAATAGATATACATGCACATAAAATAAAATAAACTAGCCAATGAAATTTAAAATAAAATAAAAGCAAATTTATCAACCTTCACACACATACTTAAACTTAGCAAATACATCAAA
>Ga0056128_1009952_pt1 | contig 11877 bp, 10 predicted proteins | sample WorMetLIZISLAND2_FD_71113 | JGI IMG/M metagenome (GOLD analysis project Ga0056128, IMG submission 71113) | Marine gutless worms symbiont microbial communities from Max Planck institute for Marine Microbiology, Germany - Olavius geniculatus... ... | reverse complement strand
CGGCAGTCGTCGAGCTGCTCTTCGGCGTTCCACAAGGCTCTGTCCTCGGCCCGTTGCTGTTTCTGTTGTACACCGCTGAGTTGTTCGACATCATCTCGAGTGCGGGACTCGTCGGACACTTGTACGCCGACGACACACTGGTGTACATCAGTGCTTCAGCCGCATCCGCGTCGGTTTCAACGCAACGTTTCATCGCCTGTGTTGAACGCATCGATGCCTGGATGCGTAGCAACAGGCTGAGGATGAACACCGACAAGACACAGCTTGTGTGGCTTGGAACACGACAGCAGCTTGCCAAGTTGACCACTACCGGGCTACCATTACTGTCTGCCCTCATCAAGCCGTCGTCCGCAGTGCTCGACCTTGGCGTAAACATTGACGGCCAGTTCACCATGGCCGACTACGTCGCCGCATTACGCCGGTCGTGCCTGTTTCAGCTACGCCAGCTACGGATGGTCAGATCTTCCCTGATTTTGGAGGCTGCGAAGACACTGGTGCACGCATTCGTCAGCAGTCGTCTCAATTACTGCAACAGTCTGCTGTACGGGATCGGTGACGGCCTGCTGACGAAACTGCAGACTCTCCAGAATGCAGCAGCGCGTGTCGTGACCGGAACTAGGAAGTTCGACCACATCACTCCACTGCGTCAACTTCACTGGCTTCCGGTCCGCCAGCGAATCACCTTCAAGCTAGTGATGATCACCTTCAAGTGCCTCCATGGTCTGGCGCCGTCATACTTGGGAGATGTGTGCACCCTGGTCTCGTCTGTCGTCGGCAGGTGGCAGCTGCGGTCGGCAAACAGCGGGGCACTCGTCGTGCCGCGCACAAGGACCACGATCGGTCGGAGAGACTTTGCCGTGTCTGGCCCGGCCACATGGAACAGCCTCCCCGTCGACCTGCGGACTTCATCACTGTCCAGAGATACATTTGCAAAAAAAACCTCAAAACTCATTTATTTGGCTGCGAGCGCTCTTGAGGTCTTCTCTAATTGGGCGCTATACAAATTGACATATTCGTTCATTCATTCATTCATTCATGCGTTTAAAATATGGCTTGAAAATTTTTAGTCTGTGAAAACACAAACACTTTGGGGGGGGGGTAAAATTTTCTGACTCACACTGTAGGGCGGCGATTATCTCCTGTCTTGCTGCTGACACGCAGTGCCACGCAATTGTCGTACCAGTTGCCAGCCAGCAGAGAGCCGTCCGTCTGTCTGCTGATCCACCATTCGTATTCATTAAACGCCGTGCGCGTGCGTGCTACTGGGCAGCATGCGATACGCCCGACCGCTAGGCCTATAGGCCTGCACGAACCTGTCCCAAGAAACGTGAACCGGGCTGGTGGATGAGTTGGCAGACGGACGGACGTTATTAATTTTTCTCCGAACGGTCACAGATATGCGGGCGGACGACGACACAGACGTCGTAACGACCGACCGACATATTCCAGATAGGCGCCGGTGCCACATTAATGTCTCCCCCATAAAAAATCCGCCTGCGAGATATTATCACGCATTTGATATGTTTTCCCCCTTATTAAAATATCGCCTGCCCATAAAGTCTCCCCTATAACGAAAAGTCTTCCCACGACAGACAATTTACCGGTGAAAAGCCATCCCGCCCTGGCGGCTGCCGGGCGGGGCTGATTTTTGCCGGGAAATTGTTGGCCGAGGGAGACTTTTCACATGGGGGCGATCCTATAATGGGACACCGGCACGGTCTGCGATGTGTTGGCTGGCTGGCTCGGCGTGTGGTCTGTGGATGATACGGTGCGTGACGACCAGACAGACAGACAGACAGACAGTCGCCGATCACGTGGCCGGTAAATTGTCTTATTTCCAAGCTGCTACAGCACGGGCGCCGCAGTCGCCGTCGTCGTCGTCATAGCGTTCGATCAACGCCGTCGCGTTTCGCATCACGATATAAACTCAACCCCATAAATTGTCTCCCCATAGTTACCTTACAATCTCCCACCAAAAAAAACACTCGCCCAGCTAGACGTCATGTCATTACATTTGTTGTTAGAAAAATACTGACGTGCTCTGCTGCTGCCAACTATGTCACAAGCAAGTCAACTGCGCTACATAACAGTTTCGTGTTGTAGCATACTGCAAGGTATGGAAACATCACAGGCTTAGGGGTTTAGTCGTACGGGGTTTTGTTATAGATGGAGTTTGTCGCTACGGGTTGCAGTTTTGTTGCCGTTGTGCTTAAGGATGAGTATTTGTCATATTTCTAACGAGAAAGTCTCCGGTCAAAAGCATCTCATTTCTTGATTTTTTTGCTGAGTGTAACACTCAAAAAACTATGAATATCGGTCAACGTTTGGCAGAGATAAAAAACACCAGAGTTCGACGTCTTGTTTTTCATGGCTCGTGGAGTAGTTTTGCTTAACAAATGTTATATGTAACGATAATGTACTGTATTTTACTGCCAAATTAATTTCAAAAAGACCATTTTTGTTAAAATTTTAGACAGTTTGAAACCACAACCCGTTCCGTTCATCTGCGTACGCCACTGTGTTGCAGAACGTTGTCGTGTGAACTGAGCAAATCACGCCGCGTATTATTTTGTTGATGCCATGGTTTGCCGGACTGAGCGATGCGCTGGAGTGTTGCATGGTCAGACGTATACGAATGCCGAGAAACGACGACAGCGCACGCACGGCACAGACGTCCGCCCCATCAGTGAATGAACGCCGGAATCAAGCGCTGAACCGGTGGACGAACGACCGCCGTTAAATGATCCGGCGACAACGACAGTCATGGATCGACCATAAACGTCCTCGTCCGTTCGTTCAGTCTGATTACCACCAGCCATCGCTGCCACGGGTCCTGAAAAAACTCCCCCGGTCGCATATAACTGAACCCCCTCCCCTGTCAACCGCTTTTGGACTTTATGGCGTGCTCAGTCATTTAATGTGCTTATAAACCGTTCTCACGACGACAATCTTTTATGCCAACTCCCACTGCTATTTTCAGATTTGTCTGTTATGGTTAAATGACAAGTGGAGCTGGCTGCCGATGCGTGACAAAAATATGAACTTTTAGGCATGGAGATATGGCGCAGAAAAGGGTTTTCGCCATAAAGGGAATTTGTCGTACAGCAGTTTAGTCGCAGGGGGATTTATCGGCGGGATTTTTTCTGCCTCTCGCCATCATCATCATCATCATCAGCTGCAGCAGACATTTTTGTTTGTACCATTAGGTATGGTGAAAAAATGGAATATATTACGGCAGAAAAATGTGGGAAAGAAGAGGTTGTCGCTACGTGGAGAGACTGTGGCAGTGGGTTTTGTGGCAGTGGGGTTCAGCTATGAGGGGTTTGCACCAGCAGCAGCGTGAGCAGCATCAGCAGCGGCATGCGACGGCTCATGAAGCACGCGGGCTGCGAGCTTGACGTCAGCGACAGCTGCCCGCCGATATGCGCCGCCCGCCCGCGTTACACCTCAGGGGCCCATCACATTATTATAGCGGCTGGGCGGCAGTCTGGGCAGGCAAGGGTCGTTGAAAGACGTTCAAGGGTGACGTTGCGCGGTCTGCCCGGCAGGCCCCGACCAGCCAAACCAAGTCGATCGAACTCGCCGCCTCTGAACTGCTCCTTGGTGAGCTCTTGGACGTCGGGCCGACGGCGGCCCAACGCCGCTCTCCACGCCACTGCTAGGCCGTCAGGCCGCGGTCTGTCGACGGCTAACTCCCTCGACTGTGCCAGGACTGCGCTTAGCGGCATTTTTCACGGTAGCGAAGCGAAGCGAAGCCGCGCTCGACCCGGCTGATGTCTGCACGACACACCGTGCGTCCGTCGGTCCGTGGACCGTGGATATCTGGCGCAGATCGGCGACGCATATCGAATGGTGCTCTGTTGGTGTCGTTATCGGTGGTGGCGGCGACGCCAGATGCAGCCACTGCGCTGAATTGTCACGATGGCATCGCTATAGCATCGCATGCCGCAGCAGCAGCAGCAGCATAACAACATTGCATCAATCCATTTATATGTCAGATGAAATTACTGCCACCATGCACGACTCGGCAAAACTTGCATAACTTTAGCTGCTGCTATAGAACGTCGCCTCGGCCCGATGACTGAGACGATGTGCGCAGCTCTCACATAGTCCACCGACTTCTCCAGCTTATGTCTCTGGCAGTTAATAAGTTTCTTGTTTATTCGATGTTTCTCAGCAGCTTCATTTAGAGTTGTTAAATTAGCGGTACCAAACGTCGCTGGTAACTTACCGGTAATTTTCATGTATCTTACGCGTAAGTTTCCGGTAAGTTACCGGTAACTTATCGTTAGCAAAAATATATTTTTATTTTACCCGTAACTTGCCGGTAACTTACGGATAACTTACCGGTAACTTAGTGTAATTTACCGGTAAGTTACCCACGACTCACAACACTAGTTTCAGTACACCGTTACAGCCGATCGACACCATGCACACAATGTTGCGCTTAAGGTTCTCAACTTTGAAGTGACTGCGCTGTCCAGCACCGGTTTAAAGTTCAGTTGACAATTTCAGCCATAACTGGACCTATACTTCTGCAATTTTATTCCTGTTTTATTACATTTTTGCTGCAAAAAGCAGCACGATCCAGTTCTAAACTGACGCATCTTACTGGTGGCCAGCTTTTCTGTCTTTACATATCTAGCAACTCATCAAAGTTATTGTTTCTACTAACAAATTGGCAAAATATTTCCCATGTGAGCATGTTTGAATATTATCTTTCCGACATAAATGGCCAACATAAATGGCCTTAGTACAAGAATCTCTAGTCAAAACCCGTCCGTCAACTGGTCACTCGCGAGTGACACAAACAGACGAAACCGTCGCTATTATTATCTGCTCTAGATGTGAAAAAATAATATGCCAGACGATTTTTGTGTGTGTAGCAATGCGAATATTATAGAAAACGTGAAGCAATATTTTAAAAGCTAAGACTACATGTGCGTGAACTCGCAAAATGCGAAACAAAGCCATGCTTGACATGCAGTCAGATGTAGACCGTACAAAGCCATACCGTTGTCGTAAACATAGCCCATCTGTGGACAGATTCATGGAGCTCTTCGTAGATAGCAGGGCCGCTATCTATGTACACTTCCTTGATAGATTAATGATTAGTTAAGACGCACTGCACGGTAGTATACGAGTATCATTTGCAGAGTGCAGAGGGTGGCCAATTACCATGGATCAGAGTATCGATATCGAGACAGAAGAAGCTGGCTGTAAAAACAGGAAACGCGGCAGCGGCATTCGTAGCCTATGCTGTGTGACCGACAAAGCACCCCCACTACAAAAACTTTCTACGATAAACGACGATAAACGGCGCTTCTTCTGCGACAAAATCCTCTGCTTGTTTTTCACTTTGTCTGAGATGATTAAACGACGAACGGTTACGGTGTTGTTCGAGTTCTTACGAACATCGTTGCTGAGTAATTGAGTAGACCTGCTGTTTTACGTACTGCAGTTTACACACAAATATACGCACGTTGTGAACTTTTCATGTTCATACGCTCTGTCTACGCATTCTTGCGTTTTGTCAAGTTGTGCCAATAAACGAACTGCGTGAGTGCGTGGTGTATAAACATATGACTAAAATAGAAATAGCATACAGGAAGTTACGGAAACATAGCATAAAAAGGGTTTTGTTTTGTCATAAGAGGTTTTTGGTGGGTGGGTTCATCGAACACTCTCAGTGAGTGTTGTGTCGTCGTCGTCAGTGCTACGAAAGGCTGCAGAGCGGCGTATATACGGCAGTGCGAGCGGTCATCAACCAGCATTAGTTGTGACACAAGGAGCAGATTCTAGTCATGCTGTGTGACAAATCACTCAGTCACCTATAAGTCCTCGCCCGGCACGACGACGACGACGCAAACAGTAACGTTCTGTCTCGTTTGCAAACAAGTCGCCGCTCGTTCGCTCTCTACTGTACTCGTTGCATCCCAACAAAAAGATTCCGCCGTCAGAGGCGTCATTTACGGGGGTGGGGGAGGGCTGGAGGATCTACGGACCCCCCAAAGATTTGATTTTAGTTTTTCCCTGTAAATCGTACCTCCGAAACAGTGTTACTGCTGCAAGAACAAATGAACAATATGTTACGTAGACTGAGACCCAAGGATAACTGAGACCCCCAACGATTTACTAAAATAACGTCACTGTTTGCTGTGATAAGTTTTTGTCCTTGAAATAGTTAATTTTTTATGAGTGAGACAGCGTCGTTACAATACGACTGTTACACGGTAGACCTATGCACAAATGGTGCGACTTTGATTTTTTATCCGTTATTTTCCAGTGCAGTAAACGCGCCTCTGCGACTTCAGTTCCGGACAAACTGCAAAACAAACGATGATCAGGTTAACGATGATGTTCTATTTATGTCGTCTTTTTGCAAACAAATTATTGTTGTTTCATTCTTGTTAATTAGGCCTATGCATACAGGCAGGATAACTGTGATTGAAAAGATTAGCATTTAGACTCGGCGAGAACGAGGTCTGCAGATTCAAAAATTGGGATGCGAAAAGCTTATCTAGCGCAGACACTAACAGCTGACACTGAACATTTACTGTAAAACGGAATTTCGTAAATGCCATTTGCTGCTATTAGCGATTGCATTATTCTCCGTTCCAAACCTGACATGTTTAAAATGTGCCTGAAACGTGGCTTTTGTCGTCATTTATATTCAAATCTATTCTTTGTAGTATTATAAACCACAAATGGGCGAAACCGCAAATGATGACTAATTATCTTTAAAAATTTTGCCAAAAACATTAGTTTGAATACAATAATATTTACACAAGGTTTTTTTTAAAAATTCTGTTGTGAGTGAAAAAATAATTCAACAACAATGTTACTCATGCCCCATAATCGCACAATCATATACCAAAGATTCGAACTTTGAAATTTACCGCAACTTAGTTACTTTAGCACCCGGTTTTTGGTACCTGTTTAGTGCTTACTAAGTCTGATATAAGGACATTATAATGTGTTCCTGGATAGGTCTGTCCCGCTATTTTACCAATATTGCATCCGTGCAAGCAGCAGCTGCAGTCGCTGTAATTAAGTCGGTCACTCAGTCAGTGGTTTTATAACCGGCGCAATTCAATCCAGAAACTCACAATGCAGCCTCAGTCGAGCAAAACATTCTCAGTAGTTGTTTAAACTGTTCAGAACTAATGTTCTGGCAGATTATTCCACAATTCGGGTCGGTCGATGCAGCTAACGCGTGAAGCTGTAGTGTAGGATCTATATTTGTCGCAGGTCGGCCAACCATTTGCTGGTCATCGATCTGACACTTGATGGAAATCGACGGACTACGGCAGCCTCCCAACCACGTCGTCGCGCTGCTCGTCCGATCCGGCTCAGCCCTGATGAGCCAACGAAGAACAACTCTTCCCCACCGGAGATACCCCTCCCAAAGCAACCCCTTTCCATTACCGACACAGACAAAACCCCCTCCATAGGCTACAACTCATTTACTTGATATTAGCGACCTCCTGCAACCCGTTTGGTTTATGAAAGACCTTCTGTGCAGTTATATTGCTCTAACTGTCTCCGTTTTATTCACAACATTTATTTACCGCATTAGGGCGAATAAAAACGAATAGCTTATACATTCATTTAGCGACTCAGTAGTCGGCGCAGTACATATGGTTAGTGGTAGCTTAGGGGTTTCTGTTCGCGAGGGGTTTATGCCCGGACACCCGGATTATCAGCCAGAACCGTCATGGTCGACGCGTGCGGCAGCGGATTTGGTGTAATAGTGTGACTGACTATTAGCAGGGATTTTACTGCAGGCGACGGTGCAGGACGGGCGGGCGGCTGTTGGCAGAGTGGGTGTTATCGAGACACGGTCAAGCGCCTTCGAGTCCAGGTCGATGAGCCGCTAGAGGCATCAACTAACAGCTGCGACTGTCCACTCTGTACTATAGAATCAAGGCTATAGTTTGTTAGTTCCTATATCTTCAGCGGCCGTCCTACCATCCCACTGCTCCAGTAGTCGACGAAGAAACCGCTGATAACAAGCAATAACGTGGCACGTCTATGTGCCGAGTGCCGACATGTATGCGACCATCCGTGTAGTTATTACGTTTACGCACTCATTGCACTGCGCCTAGTGTGCTGTGGGCTAAGTCGTCGGTATGCCGCGTGAGCCAACTGGTCAGCGCGTGATCCGCCAGCCCAAAGTAAAGACGTCTGAAAGATATAGATTATTCTCAGTAGTCCGATGACCTTAAACTTCGACTTATTGAGTTGAGAATTGAAACACCGGTTACTCTTCACGATCATGCTAATAATATTTTAAGTTTTTAAGCCATTTTGCTACGGAGTTGACGTGTGTCGCGAGTGTTGAAATGGCATCTTGTTCCCAGTCTGGAAGATAAGCTGCGATTCAGTGAGCCGTGAATCGAAGTTGCCGCCCCGCGTTTCATGTCAGGTGACGAGGGACTAAGTGTAAGCCTGAAGCAGCTAAGGGAGGGTGGTCGAGAAATTGAAGTAGAGTGGGTAGGAAGGAAGGATGGTTAGAGATACGCGTCCTTCATCGATCAGGCTCAATACACGAGGTGTTCAATCGTGCTGCCAAGTGCTATACAGGGGCGTCGTAATTCGCCAAATCCACGTAACTGTGAACTATTCGACGTACGCATGCCACACTGTCAACTGATCGATCGAAAAAGGTCTGCAGTGACGTGGACTTGCGGACTACTAGCCAGCACGGCATCTAAGCTGAACTTGGAACGGCCAAACAGAATAACAGACCGACAGTTTTTGCAATAACCGACACAACATCTGTCGACCAAAAAATCCGCTCTGTCGCATATTGTGCTGCCGTTCTAACTTGCCGCAACACGCGTCTTGCCCATTCGTCTGTTTGGCTTCTAAACTAGAAAGCTAAAAAGCGCATAAAATTGGCATAAACTTTTTTCACTACAAAAATAATAATGTGTCAATTATTAGTTCAAAATATCAGCGTTAGAGTACTGGCATGGATGGCGCATAGAAAGTGGAAAACAGATGCGCTACGTAAATCAAGCAATCCGACAATTTCGGCAACGATTAGTTCCGATCATTGCAGTGAAAGATGGAACACTTGAACATAGTGACCACCATTCACTGCGATACCGAGGCTAATAAACTGTCCAATTACTCAATCTATGCAAAGCTTGTATCACTGTATATTACACATTTTATGCGCCGCCACTCGCTGTTTTACCAGCTAGATGACGTTATGTCCATGCTCTGCAGTCAGGTTCTTTTCTTTTAACCACGAGATGAACTATTTACAAGTTATTCGAATGCAGATTCTGAGTTAAGAATGTCGTACACTTTCTTCGGCTTTGTTTGTAACATCTTAATTTGTCAGTCCGAAAAGACCTTCTCGTTGGCGCAGCAAAGCAATCATTTGAACGAGGGCAGAAGCAGCAGCAAAGTAGAAGCGGAATGGATAGCGCCGATGTCGAAGAGCGCGAATTGTGCAGATCGATCGCAAACGAGTTACGCATTCAGCGACGCAAAACAGCGCGCGCCTTTGACCCCATGTTCTGTATAGAGCATGTAAACACCGTCAACAATTGACCACTGTATCATAATGGAAACATTGGTTCTTGACAGCTAAGTAATTACGTTCAGTACAGTGAGAAAAAGCTTGTTCCTTCCTCGCTGACCAAATCAACCGTTGTATTTTTCTTGTAGTGTCCGTTAGGCCTACTTTGTTGCATTGTAGAAATGCCTGTATACGGTAAACACAGCTGTACTCGCTGTTATAATTCAAAACAGTTAAGACCAAATGCCATTAAATGTTGGCAAATCGAAGTGTTGATCAGCTGACTAACAATCATTCTTCTAATTTGATTTGCCGATTTGAATTACAGCTTTGCGCTTTCATCGGCCATCGTAGAGCCAACAGTTAAGATACAAAATGACGAGTAGGCCTACGCTTAGGCTTACATGTAGAAAAACCTGTGTTTTTAACAACCTGGCGTTCGTCAAAACCTACTGAAAGCTCGAAATACATTAGTGAGTGAGTGAGTAAGTGAGTAGGGTTTAACGTTCCACCCGACACAGTATAGGTCACTTCGGGGACGGCTTTTTTTCGATAATGGTAAAAATATTTTTTGAAATACTAAAATCAGCAATAAAGCCTGAAAATAGCAAAAGTCATAAAAACGACGAAGATGACAATATACTATAACAATACACCATATAATATACGGCAAAAAAATTCAAAAAATATAGTTATGCAAGTAAATACTTGCTGGACAATGATAATATTGAAGAATGAATGCAAAAAGTCAATTAAACTGCGATCAGCTCAGTTGCTATATGCGCTGAGCAGAAGCCTTAGGGCCTAACCTGTTTCATTCGGCGACTTCATAAAACTTTCTAACTCAATCGTGTGCTCAAAGAAAAAGATTCCTTGCGGCGTTTCTATTTCACGTCCAGACAACACAACAAATAGGATGTTATGTGGCAGTTGAATCAAACGACTTACACTACACCGAGAATGATAGATAAGCCACGAATTTTCACATTATGATACGAATATTTTGCGACGAGTTCATTGGCGTTTTTAAAGCACAGCGCGCTATCAGTCACAATAACACGCACGGACGGCGCCGTGTCACAACCGTGCCACCCAGGTCTCAAATCGAATCGAATCAAATAGTTCTTTAATATAACTATATTTGCCAGACCGCAACTGCATATTGTGAAAAAAGAAGGTGTAAAACGAGTGCAGTCAAGAATTTTAATAAAATAACACGCGACGTCAGGACCGTGCCACACAGGCCGCTAAATTCAGGTCACTTGATGTTCTACGCTCGAGTCTCGAGGTCCTCGTTGTTCTGCGGCAGATCGCAGTGACGGCTGCGGCCATGCATGAGAAGTCATCGACTGACTCTGTGTGTGACTGCACGGCCGCAAGGATGACAACGACTGGTTGGAGACACGTCGTTCGTTGTTTTACGAGCGATGCGACCGCTACGAGTGCAGCCCGTCGTAGTCGTCGTCGTTGTCGCCCGAGAGTTTTCGTTCGTCGGCGCCAACCTGAAAGGACGACGTAGTCGCAGTTGATAGAGATGGTAACTGGGGGGTTGTAAAACAGCCAACCGGCTCGGCGCACACAGACGACATGTACGCCAAATGTTATCATGCCTGTCAGACGCACGACACTATCTTCTCATAAGCTGCTTCACGGAATTCGCACCAAAGCAGAGAGCAAGACAATTTTTCTGCATCAGCCGTGTCGTTGTCGTTGAGACAAATTTATCTCTGGTTTCTAGTAATTATCAACAATAGAAACATATCTGAGGTTTTTCATCAGGGGTTTCAGTAACCCGTGTCCTGCCCGATATTCGTAGGCTACAAGAGGTGAATGTACAGTATGCAGCGCCGACGTCTCACATTGCTAACAAGACTGGCGTAGCGGTTACGCAAATACGTTTTTTTCATCGAACTTCTGAATAAATAGCACGGACAATAGTAATCGGTTATACCCCGTTTACACGATAAAGCAAACGTGAAGCAAACGTATTCAAAACTCACGTGCACGGCGTGTGCTCCAAGTTTGCTTCGTGTTTGATTCCATCAGGCCTGCTTGATGAGAACTTCGTGTGTGCTTCATGTATGCTTTCTCGTGTAAAAGGGGTATTATTAACGCGGTTTGTGACAGGTAATGTATCGAGCACTCCGGTGCCTGCTCAGTGCCTGTTGAACTTGCTTGTAACCGTACTAAACATTCCGTCATCGATACAACCTGTTGTCATGTAGGGTCATCATCGACAACCGTGGGCTCAATGCCCGTTGGTGTCTGACGCCATTCTTACTATCGCTGCCCACCGCTGCCTATCTAGGGCAGCGTGGCTTAACTCCTGCAGGGTTGTCCCA
>Ga0056128_1009951_pt1 | contig 11879 bp, 10 predicted proteins | sample WorMetLIZISLAND2_FD_71113 | JGI IMG/M metagenome (GOLD analysis project Ga0056128, IMG submission 71113) | Marine gutless worms symbiont microbial communities from Max Planck institute for Marine Microbiology, Germany - Olavius geniculatus... ... | reverse complement strand
GGTTAATTCCGCGTTGAACAAAAAAAATTGTGTAAATTTCGGTCTTCTATGAACCAAGTTATAATGGCTCATTTTGACCTACCCTAAGTCGCATTACCTGGAAGACCATATTTTGGCCCCGATCTTTTTGGCGTTGAACAAAAAAAATTGTGAAATTCGGTAAACAACGAACAAAGTTATAAGCGCTCATGTTAACCTGCCCTAAGTCGACAATGCGCGTTCGGCATATGCCAATGCATTTGAGTTCGGGGCACGTGACTTTGATGCCGGAGCAATTTTACCCCCCCCCCTTTATTTCCCCCAATCGGACTTAGGGTGCCGGGCGGACTCACGTTGGGCTTTACCCCAAATTTTTAGTTAATTAATTTTTGCATGTGTAATATTAATCAGATAGTTGAGTTGCTGCTTGCTAAACATGCACCTGTTTGGCTCATTTTTGTGCTACTGAAGTTGATAGTTTATTTAACCATTTATGTACTGCTTAATAGTTTACAGTTTATTTTCTTTTCATATCTTTTTGTTTTAAATTGTGTCTTTTGGGCGATTTTTGTATTAAATAAATAAAAATACCTTTGTACGGCACACTATATAACGATGATTGAAAGGTATAAGTGAAATGTTGTCTTGCGTGTAGTTATACTTGTGTACTGCGTACTATATAACAATGACTGAGAGCTACACAATCAAATGGACGACACCTCACTGTGTTCTCACACTACGTCTGATCGGTCTCGTCTGGGACGTTTACGATGGACGAACTAAACCAGTCAGTAATGCTGTTGGTTTCCGTTTTTTTTTCGGTTGTACTGGTTGTCTGTAGTAGCATTATGTCTATACTGGTATGACCTTCTTGGCTTAATGCTTCGTGATTTTGAATCAGGCTTCTCCCGAGTGTTCTGTTTTGAGCAAGTCTGTTGGCTTCTGGTGCTGAGAGATGCAACGTCTCACAGTCTTCTGATATGTTGTCCAACCATCTTTTACGTGGTCTTACTCTTGAGTGGATGCTTGCAATATGACGTCAAAATTGTTGTGGAGCAATATGTGTGAATATCTGCTTGAGTTCAGTGGTGTAGACCAAGTATAAATATAAATATAAATATATTAACTGCGTAGTAGCTGCACTTCAGATTGCCGAATTGCTTTTAGTAAATTCTGTTTCTTTTGACTTAGTTCGGTGAACTGACGATAGTAATTTTAGTCACCAATCTTTCAGTTCGCTTAACTGACCACAGCAGTGAGCTTTTTTAGTAGTTAACTTCGCAAAAGTTAATTATTAGTTAATGGTTAATTCTGATTAGAAGCTGACGATGTATGGCAAAGTTTTCAGTTATTGAGCCATAAGCTCTCAGAGATGCTCCAAGACACAATTATTGAGTATTTTTTTTAAAGTCCAGTCCCATTGACAGACAGTGTTAAGCATTTCGGGAAAAACATTAGGATGATTGAGATGATTTCTGATGCTTGTTATGATGCCATTTTATCAAGTTATTGATTTGACTTTAACAGAAATTTTAACGATTTCGGTGTTATTAATTTAGTACGTTAAATTTATATAGGTAGATGAGACTGTTTTCTTACATGCGCCAGATTTTTTTGATTTCGATAATTAGAACACTTGACAATTTGAACATTTTTGGTGTTTCTCTTATTAGCTATTTAGATAGGTAACTTTTTACGCATTTTTTATACCATACTATGATTACTATCATGTTTAGTTAGCTTTATCTGTTTTTCTAGCGTGTGTGTTTGTTAAGTGCACTTTTTGATACATTAATAAATAACTGTGTGTTTAGGAGCATCAGAGTGCAGATATCAAGGAGACTGCGCTCGTTCGGTCTCCATCTTTGCTCGAGATCTGCGGTCATTCCTACTTCTTCGGTGGCTTCCTTGTTGGACCACAGGTCAGATCAGCTTTTTCTCGTGCATTTGTGTCAATCATATTGGACTTTTTTTTATCTTTTTACTGTTCACAGTAGTGATGACAGTATTGTTTTCAGCATTGTCGCTAAGCTTTTTCATTTGTTTGTTGTTTTCTGTGTTAGCGCAATAACACACGAACTGCTGCACTTTGCTTGATGAAATTCCACATTTAAAATGTGTCCTGACAACCACAATAACTCTATTGAACTTTAAGGTCAAAGGTCAAGGTCACTAGACCGGATTTTCACTTAACCGTTGCATATAGGACTTTGTTGCTACTGTTAACCTGTTATTCAGTCCCAGATAGACACCATCGTCATTGCTGTAAATATGACAGCATGCTACCATGGCTACCCCAGACAGCCTTAGCCTTGCACGAGGCTTGACAGCTATGGTAAGTTAGGTGGTGAACTTTGGACTAAAGCAGCATATTGCTCATTTTGGGATTTCTGAGCTGTTTTTCAATAACTTATATATAATTAGCAGTTTTTACCAGTAATTTTTTATTCAGTGTTTCAATACTTTCTTTCATGACGCTGTCAAATGTTAGTAAATTTACAGTAGATTTTTAGTAGCTGTAGCTGAAATAATTAATATTTCAGTGTTATAGACTGCTTTTCTGTATATTGATGTTATTGAATTGATATAAATTGATTGAAGTGGTGTGAATTGACTAACTCATTCAAATCTTGGGACTGACTGCAGTGTTTCATGTATAACCGGTAGGGCCCACAATTTTCCGCGGGCCGCAGAATTTCAAGCTGAGCTGCAGAATTTGCTCTTTTCTGCGGAATTTTGATATTGCCGCGGAATTTCATGGAATTTGACAGAAGTTAAGAAATGCTGAGAAACGACCGATGATTACTGCGATCGTCGGATTTAAACCAAGTATATATCACGGAGAAAAATCAAACTGAACTGCCTAAAACTGTGTCCCTACTAATAATTACCATCGTATACGGCACAATCATAAATTAACACAATGCGACTAATTGACAAATTGCATTTTTGAAAAGAAATGAAGATCGATAATTTCCTTTGAATGTTGCTAGGATAACTGAGCACCGTGCCAGCATCCGAAAACTGAAGTTTTTAAAACAGAATACATCTTAGTTTATGCACAAACGGAATGCCACAGTTAGCCGCAGAATTTGGACATTTTTGCTGCGGTGAGTCACGGAATTTTGCAAACTGGCCCGCGGAATTTGGCAAAATTTACCGCAGAAAACTGTGGGCTCTAATAATCTGCTGTAGTTTTTTTATTACATGTAATACATGTACATGTAATACTTAAACTGTTTGCAATGTCTGATGTATTTGCTGGTTGTCTGTAGTTTCCAATGAAACGTTATCTGGACTTTGTCAGTGGAACTTTCACAAATAAACGTGATGGCATTCGACCCGAGAGGTCTGCCAGACTGTGCTTGATTTTGAATTAGCACATTAACTTAACGCATTAAAGAATTAACATTGTTAAAAAAATTAATCTAATACATAAATTCTGCAAAGTACAAGTTATTTGATGTTGAGTAATATTCTGTGATTTGCTACTGTGTTGTGGTTCCATTGCTGCTTTAATAATTTTCTGTTGACAAGCTATCAAAATGAAGTTTGACAGTAGTTGCATCTTGTAGATAAGATTTGTAGTCGTTCACTGACAGTAACCTAAAACATAAATAGTAATATGTTTAGGTTACTGTCAGTGAACGTTGGTTGAAGCATTGACATAAGATTAAAATAATTAATCGCATACATAAACACAAACACGATTAAAAAGTTAATTGCTCGACAGCACCAATCAGAGTGCATTGCATTGTCTATTGTATTTGTACTGCATCGCCTTGTACAGTGCAGCGTTGGTGACTTCATTTTTTCACTCGAGACTTTTCCTGAGCCAATTCACTGAGCTAAAGTTTGGTCTAAGTACACACTGTGGCCAAAAATTAAGCGATTTTGCTGAGTCTTTGCAGAGCAAAAATGTTGCTTTAAGTCCAAAGTTTCTGCTCAGTGAATAGTCTCAGTGAAAGTCTCAAGTCCAAAAGCATGGCCTAAGTACTTAGACACAAGTTTAGTTGAACTTAGGTCTAAGTACATATTTTAGCATTTAGCTTTACTTTTCGCTCGGCTAAATCTTAAAGTCAGAAGTGAAGTTACCAATTGTGTTGCCTATAGCGTGGGCATTCATTGTGTTGTATCTGTGCAGCATACATCCAGCGTTGCTCAGGTTGCTGGCTGGAGGAGTCTACACTCTCGTCTTTCAGCTCGGATATCTTTTCTTTCCAGACTCCGTCTTTACTTCTGACAGCTTTCACGTACGTGAGCTATCTACACCAATCACTCTGTCAAAGCTTATAGGTTCAAGGTGAACACACACTAGAAAACTTGGAGAAGTCAGGGAATTGCAAAGTGGTCAGGGAAAAGTCAGGGAAACTAAAAAATGTCAGGGTAAACTGGAAATAAAGATATAATGAAATTTGAAACATTGGGCATATTTGCACTATATGTTTTTTATTTTACATTAAATATAAAAAACTTACCAGTTTACATTACTCTGTAAGTGCGACCAAATCACACATCCAAAACAGGAGAAATCATTTTACTAGGACACAGAGTGATAGAACGACAAACTGGCTGCCCTTACAAACCATGTGGCATGACCCCATTTAACCTTTTCCACTCCAGCATTATCTCGTAAGCTAATAAACGTAGTCAATCCAAATGTGATACAAATGTTTTCCAGCTGATTAAATGTACTGCTGGTCTGTAGCTAAAAAATCGAATTGAAAACAAAGTTGAATTTAGTCTTCCAAAAGCGATTCAACTTTGTTTCCAAAAAATCAAGTAACAACAAAAAATCTATTTAATTAATGTGCACAACTGTAGTTGCCTAAAGTAAAACAAAATCTCTTCTCACTCTTAACAGTCATTAATGGCGAAATAGATGTCGACTGACTCAGTTGCTTGGCACATTTAAGCCAAAAGTGGGTTAAATACAGCTCAACAGTCGTGATTGAGCAGTGATACTGATAGCACAGGGGCTACCTGGCCTGTGTTCGGCTGTTGACCTTAGCATTAAGCAGTGTATAGATTAATGTTTGTCTGTCTTGCAGAGTGCTAGATAAAACTGGCAGCTTGTTCGTTAGTTATTCAGCACAAACTCTATTTGTATTGTACCAGAATCATGTTCTTGTAACTGTTATTGCTGTTGTATGTACAGAGCCGGTCACTGGTGACAAAGTGCCTTATCATTGCGATGTGGGGTAAACTGACATTGTATAAGTACGTCGCCTGCTGGCTTATTGCCGTGAGTACTTTCTTACTTACTATCTATCTGTCTCTCTCACTGACAACCTATCTGTCTGTCAGTCTGTCTGTCTGTTTGTCTTACCATAATCTAGGTCCTCAGGCTGTGACCAGTGCTCTTCAAGCTGGTTCAAGTGCAAAGATTGCAATTAAAGAGTGACATGGGGATAAACTAGCATCCCCACACATGATGTCCCCATCCCCACCCCATCCCTGCACACTTTGTCCCCATTCCCGTCGTTATTTGAATGAAAGTGTTCGCCTTTAATTATCTGCACATTTTACTACTTTTGGTTTCTGATGTACTGCAAATTAATAACGTTTATAAATTCCACAGTTGACCAGTCAAGCACAGAGTTATAGGGTGTTTACACGATTCAGCAAACGTCCAGCATTAGCACGTGTATTTTGAATACATTTGCTGGAAGTTTGCTGGATCGTGTAAACACCCCATTAATCATCGCAGTAAATGACTAGCGTTCAGTTCATTTCACTAAATACTATATGTAGACCTTACTCTAGCTGCAGAGAATATAGGCCTGTGTATGTAAGTAACAGAAATATATGTCTTTAATCAAAATTTATCTACGGATAAAGTTGTAGTTGTCCTCATTACCGTGTGTATACCGCAAATTTTATTTCCGTCCCCATGGTATTACTGTGGCTCTTATCCCCATTCCCGCGCAAATACTGCCGTTACTGTACCCATAACCGCGGTTACCGCGGTATTACCGCTGTCCCCATCCCCATGTCACTCTTTAATTGCAATGCCATAGCTCGTCAAGCATTTATCAAGCACACATTTAGCTGGCTTTGCAATCTGTGCACTTGAACTGGCTTGAAGAGTGCTCAACAATGGCTTTTTGATCCAGCTTGATGAGCTGGTTCGTTGAGCCAGTTCATAATATAAACAGGATATGACCAACCATCTGCGTGAGCCACTCACTGACCAACCATCCGCTTGTGTTGTCATGCAGGAGGGTGTAAGTATAATGACTGGTGTAATGTACAACGACAAGGATATGAATGACAGTGCATTTGTGGGACAGTTTTCTGACCGACCGATCGAGTGACAGATTGAGTGGTTGTGTTGTGTTGCAGGAAGGTGTGAGCATAATGACTGGTCTAACATACAACGGCAAGGATGAGAACGGCAATGCATTGTGGGACAGTTGTGCTAACATTCGCATTCGTAGATATGAGAAAGCCTCAACGTGTGAAGAGCTTATACTCTCTTTCAACATCAACACTAACCGTTGGATGGGCAAGTGAGTCTTACGTGTCAGAATCTCTTTGTTTTTATACGAAGGTTAATAGTAGAGCTGTCAGCCATCAGGCAATTATTTTTTTTTGATCACATTAATGCGTACGAATTATTACTTCAGTCACGTGCTAACATGTTAAATTGTTAATTAACCTATAAATTTGACCATACTGTTTATGTTGTTGTTGACGTTTGTAGTAGTACTAGCAGTAGTTGTTGTTGTGGTTTAGTTGTTGTAGTTGTAGTTATTTGTAGTTGTACTCGCAGCTGTTGTAGTAGTTGTTTTAGTGAGTAAGTAAGTAAAGCTTAAATTTATCGAGCATACTTTAAAAATCTCTAATGCATATGATACATTTTGTTGTCAATATTTTACAAAAAATATGTCTTTAGCTGACATTTAAGAGTGTTGAGACTAGTAGTACTTGCCATAATGCCAGAATCCATAGGGTGCTCGCCGCCAGTGTCAACCAGTTCCAGCGCTGGCAATGTGATTGGACCAGGGACCAGTGCGTTACGGTGGCCCAGCTATGCACTGGTTATTCTCCGTTGCTGGCAGGATATCTGCACCATATCTGGTGCCAGGACTCTGCCACCTGTCCACACTGCAATGGCGCTGACGAGATAGCAGAGCACCTGGTGTAAAGAGTGACATGGGATGGGGAATGGCGGTAATACCGTGGCAACCATGATAATTACCATGGTAATGCGGACAATAATGGCGGTATTCCCGCATGAATAGGGACAGGAGCCATGATAACACTGTGCGGATGGGGATAGAATTAGCGGTATACCCGCAGTGATGGGGACAACTACAACTTCATCCGTAGATAGATTTTGATTAAAGACATATACCTGTGTTACATGCATAGGAATATATTCTTTGCAGCTGAAGTAGGGTCTACATATACAGGGTGGACCAAAAAATGGCACAACTTGTTTTTGTCATAACTTCATCAAACCTCCACCAAATGTGATGATTTTTGGCACACAGATAGCCAAGACTATAAAATTATGTAAGGTACACTCCTTGACCACCTCACTTAATTTGTGTCAATGCACTACCGTGTAAAACGCAGATGCTCCAAATTGTTGCATACTGCTTAGTAACGTTGTCACCGTAAAAGTTCTAATGACGTAATTAAGCACACGATAAACTAAACTGTGATTTGTTTAGCAATGAAATGGGCGTGGCAGCGAACATGCCTGTCTTTTAATCTTGTCACATTAATCGTGTTTTGATCAGTTTTTAAAGTGATTTTGTCATAGTTTTAGTGCACAACAGTTGAAAACTGGTCGACTTCGGTGAATGTTATATTGCATGACCAAATTACCTGGAGTTATATGCCGTGAAACAAGTTTAATTGGTCGACACTTATAGTCGTCATCTTGTGAACTGATTTGAAGTCATATGAATCACTGTATATCAGTCGGGAAACAACTTATATTTTTTCACAAACCAACAGTACTAAATATCGTCATCAGTACTATCAGCTACACCTTCTGTGAAATTGATAATGAGAAGATAAGCAATATGATACTGATAATCATCATGTAATGTAACAATTTGGAGCATCAGCATTTTACACAGTAGTGCGTTGACATAAATTACATGAGGTGGACAATGAGCATTGAGCATACATCACATAATTTTATCGTCTTGGCTATCTGTTTGCCAAAAATTATCAAATTTGGTGAAGATTTGATGAAGTTCTGACAAAAACAAGTTGGGTCATTTTTTTGGCTCACCCTGTATTTAGTGAAGTGAACTGAACGTTAGTCATTTACTGTGATGATTGATTGTTACTCTGAGCTTGACTTGTCAACTGTGGTATATATAAACGTTATTAATTTGCAGTACATTAGTAAACAAAAGTAGTAAAGTGTGCGGATTATTAGCGGCAATCATTTTCATCAAAATAGTGATGGGGCTGAGGATGGGGTATGGCACGGTTGCAGATAGGTACAGACATGCTGCTTATCATAACAAGCACTGGTGACGGGCTTTTTAGATTTATCAACATTGATGACCTTGAACCCACAAAACCGGGGTTTTTAGTGTATTTTTTACAATTTTTGGCTGCAGCGCACATTTCAAGAGTGAACTGCAACAAATGGCTGGAGGTAGACCAAGACAACCTGCATATGACACGTTTTTTGAGCTATCACCCATCACTATAGGCCCACAGGTTTGTTTACTGTGGTGTGAAAATCTTCCCATTGAAAATTCATTGTGCGAGAAAATGGGGCAAAATAGGGGAAGGAGTCATCAGATTTTTACCCAAACAAACTCTATCTTACTCTTCAAGCTCCGAATCACTGTGCAAAATTTCATCAAAATTGAGCCAAATTGCGGCCGTAGGAGTGTTTACAGACAGTGTGACAGAAGTGATTTTATAACCTGTTTCATGCTATGCTATAGCAATGGGACAGATAAATTACTTGTTGTTGTTACAACAAGTACGTGTCAAGAGGCTAGTTTCTAGGCAACAATGACCTAGCACAGGCTCTCACCTGTTCTATTTACTTGTACTAGTTGGAGTTGTAGTTTTTGTTGTTGTTGTTGTTGTTGTATTAGTTGTGATTGTAGTTGTAGTTATTTTTAGTGGTAGTTGTAGTTATCGTAGTAGTTGTTGTGTCCGTAGTTGTTGTGTTCTTATTGTAGTTGTTGTGTTGCTGTTGTACTTGTTGATATAGTTGTAGGTCGTTGTAGTAGTTGTTGTTGTTTTGCTAGGTACGTGTTCAAGCGGCTAAAGTTTCTAGGCAACAGGGAGTTATCGCAGGTTCTCACGTTGTTCTTCCTGGCTCTATGGCATGGTCTTTACTCTGGCTATTTCATGAACTTTGGACTGGAGTTTTTCCTGGTCGCTTTTGAAAAACAGGTATGCAGACCCACATGTCCCTACTTGTGCTTACTTTTTAGCTGGCATATTGTAGAACTTCTAGTAGAAATCGTGGCTTATATTAGAACAAATTACTCAGAACTGACCCCGGCTTGTATTAGACACCTGGCTTGTATTTTAGACTCAGCTTGTATTAGAACATTGTCAACTTGCCATACTATGGTAATAAACTTTTTCTATATATATATAGAATGTGCAGTGCTACTCCTCCTACTACTACTACAGTACTTGGATGTCTGGTTTATATTAGAGACCCGGTTTTTGTTAGGGCCCAGCTTCTTTTAGAAGTTTTACAGTAGCTCTTCATGCAAAACTTCTCTCAGAGCTATGGAACATCACCTGCCATATTGGATCACAGAGTGTTACCTGCCACACAACACAGGTGAATGCACCCCATTTTTACCCCAGCCAGAAAAGCCGGTAGTTGACTTACTTACTCCGTTTGATGGGGGGTCCATTATCCTCCAATGAAAGGGGAGATTTGCAGCCAAACCATCATCCTTATGCTGCGACCTGGAAAAAAAACAAGGACTTGGGTGGACAGCAATTCCGCCTTTTGCCAAATTACTTATAGTCTTCGTTGCTTTTGTGACTGTGCCTTTTTCTTCGTAGCAGCTGTGCCTACATATGTTCTACCGTCCTTTTATTCTGGTGAGTAGTAGTAGTAGTAGTAATAGTGTGAGTATTATTGGCATGAGTTGTAGTAGTATCGCTATGTCTACTGTCTAGTAGTGGTAGCCTCTAGTAATCTGTATTAGTTACGTTTATGTTCAGGCCAGTGCATTGCTGGGGCCACTCTCTATTGTTAGCTACCTGAGCTCACTGTCAGTCGGCCGTCTGTTGATCTGGTCTGTTAAGAAACTCTACGTGCAATTTGTGCTTGGTTACGCACTCATCAGCTTCTGCCTATTTACCTATGAGCGATACAGCGTGGTACGTAGTAGTGATAGTTGTAGTAGAAGTAGTAGTCTGCAGTATGAAGCTTCGAAAAGTGAGCAAAAATCGAATTGAGGTCCTCAACTTTCTTCCTACAAAAACTTGTGTTAAATGTGTTCATCATTGTAAACTGGTTATAAAAATCACATCTTTATGTTCCAACAGTTGCACATTAAGTACATAATAATGAAATGCCAATTAAGCATTAATTAAGCACTAATTACGGAATGTGCCAAAATTTGACCTGCCACAAAATTCAAACCCTTCAACAAATGTTAATGTAACTTAGCACAATGATTACGTCGTGAAAGGGAAAACACAGACCAAAAATGGTACAAATCTGTTGCAAGAAGTCATCATGTCTTTTTAGGGAGTACCCCTCTTTCACGCTTTCGTTAGAGGGAAACTTTCTCACCCAGTCGCACAAAATTTTGTCACAGTTTTCATGATCCTAGCTAACACTGTTTTGATAGGGTTGCAGAGTGTGATGGCCGCACACACATCTAACACAGATACATACAGACATACAGAAGCCTATACGATGGCTAAAACGTGCGAAGCATTACATGCTGTTGCACGTAAAAACTAGACAGACATTCACAGAACGATAACTCATGCCCACCAGGTATTTTTGTTTTTCACCCTTGTTGACCCTGTGACCTTGACCTTCAACATTTTGGGTCCAACGACATAGGTTACCCAGGTTTTCTTGAGTTCATCATGTGGACCAAATTTGGTGACCCTAGTTTTATTGCTTTTTTGAGTTGTGCGACGGAATCACAGACAAATGCACTGGGTGTGAATAACAATGTTGCATTGTATTATTTATTGAACGAGAAATCCCAGTTGTCGCTAGGGAAGACGCGCTACATACAGTCTGTACTGTTGCTGTTGCAGTGCCGACCTTAAGGTCATCCATAATCAATGATTTTCGTGTAATATGAAAGGTAGCATGCCACTTCCTGTTAGTGATTAATAGTAACCTTGGTCCTATTTCTCACCGTTTTCCAGATATGGCCTCTTATAACTTCAAACTTTCCATTGAAAATTGCGGCTAAACCCCTGCAGATGGTTACTATTGACAGCAAGCCTATATAGGAAGTTGCCAGCGCCTTATCCAATGGTACCATCGCCGACCCCCACGACTTACCGTTTAGCCACAATGCCGCATAATTGGCATACCAAAGGTCAAAGCATATTACATTTCTCAAGGGGTAACTGTTAAGATTTCTAAAAGGGGTAGTCGTCATTGCACCAGAAATGTTCTGTCAGGCTCAAAATGCACCAAATTTATTTTCGTCCAGGGGACCCCATTGATGGATTTTATGACGCTCCTTAGATCCCCTAATAGTCTACGTATGGACATATCCCTCTCATTTCTCACTTCATTCGACACCTGCGCACCCTAACGTCTTCCACCATTGAAAAATTTTCTGTGGGCGCCTATAAATACAAATGCCATCAGCTATCATTCATGGGGGGAATGCAGCACTTGACTAAGTTTGATCTGGGAGGGGTCGACGTTGAGGGGGGAAGTTAGAATAAGACATTGGGGG
>Ga0056128_1009949_pt1 | contig 11880 bp, 8 predicted proteins | sample WorMetLIZISLAND2_FD_71113 | JGI IMG/M metagenome (GOLD analysis project Ga0056128, IMG submission 71113) | Marine gutless worms symbiont microbial communities from Max Planck institute for Marine Microbiology, Germany - Olavius geniculatus... ... | reverse complement strand
TAAGGTTGTCGCTACACTACCTTGTGAAATGCAGAAGTCGTATTTTGACCATTGACAACAATGAATTCATATTGGGCAGTGCATGCGTCAGCTCAGAAAATTACTGAGACCACAAAATCAATTTGAAAATTTGTTGCTTCGTCTTTATTTTAAAATTCTAAGTCGACAAACTGAAATGATGCATCAACAGCGTGTGGGCTGCTTGAGTCGTGCAGTCACTCAACGTGCTGTTGGCAAATGGTGTCAACGTCCACCGCTTGCATTTGTGCTGCAGAAAGACATTTTGAGCACATGCTGAAATAAAGATGATGTGATGTGACGCGTGTGATTTTTTAAGTGATAATAATTGCTAATTTCTTTTGTCACTATTCACTTTATAATGTCTGAGCCAACGCATACGCTACCGATAGGAATTCATTGTTGTCAATGGCCAAACAGCGACTTTTGCATTTCACACGGTAGTGTAGTGACAACGTTAAGGTGAGGTGGCCAAAACTACAGACCTTTACATCAAACTTTTTCTTAATGTCGCATGCCAAAAATTATTGAAATCGGCCAATGTTTCACGGAGCTATCGAAAAAATAATAGTGGCATGTTTTTATGGACCAAGGTACATTGAAGGTAATTCTGTTTTTCAATAGTTCACTTGCCAGCGGCAATACAAAGAATATTTAATTGCTGTATTTAAACACTGACTTTAGTCATGTACAGATTTTCTTTCAGAACATTTTGCTGAAAACCGCATGACTCTGTGATGTATGGTTGCAAAATTATGGTGCCATAAACTTTGTGCAGTTTTTTTGGACCACCCTTTATTAAAAGCACGTTTATACAGCGACATATGTTGTGAAAGGATCAAAGTTGCAGACCTATCTGTCATCAACCAATTATGCAATAATTAAGCAATAACTAATCAACATTAATTAATCAAGATGAATATCATAACACAATGATAGACAATCACATCTCTGGCACAATATGCTACATTAATCTTATTTTATCAATTTCTTATCAATCACGAGACAAACAAAACTTTCGAATGATTAATTCCGTCCGATTTATTTGAAGCAAAACACAACTACATACTTTTGGATTTTCACAGGTGACACATCTTTCAAACTTGTCGGCCTTCGGGACGAAGCTCTTGGTGGCATTTCGACGCAGCTTTTTGAGTTTATTACGAGATAAAGTCATTTCACTGCTACTGATAACATCTTTCATGTGACGCTTTAAGGCTTCGCGCTTGATGCTAGACGTGTTTGGATCCGAACTTAATGAGGACGGGCTGAAACACACAATTCGACACACCACAGAGACACATATATCAACACTACAGACATTTAATTTATAAGACAATAAGACGCACTGTCTACACGGTGTTTCATAAAAAGGACCCCTTTTTGTTTTTTTTCATAATTCACTCAAATGATGAGCAATTTGAATGAAATTTTTACCAGTTGCAGCTGAATAAATACTAATTCAACACGTTTTATCAAAACATGGCGGTTGATTAAATATTCTTTGCTAGTCGACTAGCAAAGAATATTTAACCAACTGCCATATTTTGTTCAAATATTTCGAATTAGTATTTCTTCAGCTACAACTGGTAAAAATTTCATGTAAATTGCTCATAATTTGAGTAAATTATGAAAAAAACAAAAAGGGTCCTTTTTATGAAACACCATGTATAAATGTCAAGTTCCAAGTTAATGACAACTGCATGCATGTAGATCCCCTGTGAGAGGGGAGATGGGGCATAAAGAGCAATTCCCCCTCCCACATTTTGAGCTGTCGGAAAATTTTCTTCATGTCCGAAAACATGCAGCCAAAAATGCAAAATGTGAAACCAAAACCTGCATTTAAAAAAAATTAGAAGCAAAACTTAAACTCCTAGCACCCATAATCTCCTCCATTAAAAACTTGCAGTGTTGTCAAAATTCTGTCAGCAATTTGAAGTGCCTGTTGGAAAAATGCCACTGCATGCCCCAACGACGCTGTGATCATGAACAACTGACCTGCTAAAGAAAACGACAGTTATTACTCAGAAAATGCTGCCTGTGGCCTGATTGAACGACAGTGCTGTGAAATCCAAAACTGGTGAAATGACATTCTATTCTTGTGTGTTGAGGTCATGATCTTATTGTAAGCTAGATTTACACAGAATGCTTCATGCCACACAAAGTCACCAGATTTAAAAAATGCTCTGTTAATCTGTATGGATGTGACGAAGCGGAAAAATATTCGTATTCGTCAAATTCGAATATCAACTTTGCTATTCATTGAATAACGACTGCGAATACTTATTCAGCCTCAAGAAAACTTCTCTATAGCAATAATTGAATAAAGCGAAACATCCAAATACAGTTGTTCAGTGTTCAGTTAATGAAAATCAGCACCGGTATCTAAGGCAAAGTTCAGTCAGTCCAACTCAATAAAAAAAATGAAACATCCAGATTGCTGTGTTCTCTTCATTGTCAGTATTTCCTATGTAAAATTCAATATAGTTCAATCAAGTTTAATGAAATAAAATATTCGTATTCGCCAGAAAAGCCCCCAACTATTCGTCAGATATCGAATAGCTGTAAAGTTGTCGAATATTTGCATGTTGTCCAATGTGAATACAAACTTTGTTGCATCCCTGTTAATTTGCTGACATTTTGGCAACCACTGTTGCATTGTCGGTGAAAAATTTGTTCCTGGCTATAGTAAATGTCGTACACGAAAAAGCAAAAGCTGTTACCAAAACATCACCAGCTCAACAAATACATATGAGACCTTGGTAAATTTCACTATCTAATTATTTCAACCCACGAGTATATTCAAAAACAATGCAAGATAACTGACTCTGGTCGGATGTAAGGCTGACACAACCAGTATGGCAGTGAATGTGAAGATGATAAATGTGATAATGATTCTTTCTCATAAGCCTCTACATCTGGCTACAGCACAAAGCAAATAGCTACAATTCAAGCTGGTTAAAGCCAAAATTCCATTACACCGACTTTCACCGAAACTTCCCCGCACGGAAGTCGAGGACACAAATCATAAAATTCGTGGACACAAACCATCTCGACATGTCAAGATGGTTGCAAAAAAAATCTGTGTTAAACCCATCTGTGTCGCTCTAATGGAATTTAGTCTGTGGCAAAGCACCTGGTGATCTTGCTGTCCCAGTGACATGCACAATCTGCTACGGTCCTCGCAGCTTTGCTGTCACAAGACAGTCTACATGGAACTCACTGCCGGCATCACTAAAAAACTGTCATCTGCTATCCTCTTTCGGTATAAACTAAAAACTGAACTGTTTGCCAGAGCATATTTCTGTTAGCACACACATGACAGTTTTACTGCTGTAAGATTGGGCGAACGTTAACTCTATCGACTCGTCGTCATCATCATGCAGAAAGTTGGTGAAAAAGTTTGCAGACTTTGTCACGGACACAAATCATGAAAGTCGGCTACATGAATTGCATCGCGGACTTTCATGATTTGTGTCCGCGACAAAGTCACAAACTTTGTCGCAAAGTTGGCGAAATGGAATGTAGACTTAACTGCATAAATTGGATTATCTGCATACCGAAGTATGTGGAATGCCTGAGATAAAATATAAAAAAGCTGTATATTTCCTCATTAGTCATCCCAATGAAGACAATCATATAATTCATACAGAAAATAGTAAACTAAATTCACTAAAGTAAACTGAAAACTTTTTCTTTGGTGTTCGGACAAGCAAGAAACTATTCAGAGATTAAAGTTCAAATTTCACAGCACAGACGTTCTATTTTGCAGTGTCAAAGCAATGAAGAGAATGACATGCAGTCTATCACTGAAATTCTGTAGACAGTCAAATTATGGATATGCAGATAGCAAAGACATTTCACTATGGGACACTAGCTCTGGTGGCTTGGCGTAGCGGTAATGAGTTTCATCCCATCAACGAAGTTACTCTATGCAAGGCCGGGTTAGTACTTGGATGCAGGCAGGTAAACCATCTTGGTATATAACCAGCCGCCTCGGTCAACTCAGTCTTCCATCCCTCCGGGACAGTTAAATCGAGTACCGTCCTATCTGACTGGGGTTAAGGTGAGGCGTGTTCACCTGTGTCGAGTGGCAAGTAATACTGTGTGATTCCATATGGCAGGTGACGCTCCGTAGCTCTGAGATGGGCTTCCCATTAAGAGCTATATCATCACCTTTAACTTCTAACCTTTAACTATAAACAGAAGACTACATATAGATACAGATACAAATACCTGACATTTCTGTTCAATGTCCTGGATGATCTCGTTGAAACTATCGATGGACTTGGCTAAGCCGAGACTATCACGGAACTCCGTGTGTACCAACAGTCTGCATACCACACACAATGCATTGTACAGATAACTGTCAGCCTATGATATTTCACTCCATCTATGAGAGTGAGACTAGCTACTGCATTGCCCTCATTACTGTGGACTGACGTCTCTTAATTTCATCAGCTTTTATTTATTAAATTTTCTATTTTCGTTATGCACTTTATTGCACACTTTTATTCATTTCCCACTGTTGCTTTTGTAAGTTTTGACTAGACAGAATTCATTTACTGCACTACAGCCATAAATGGTTAAAATTACACAACAATTACACCACAACGAAACATGACTGAAAGATTTCTATCTAAGCAAATACCACAAAAAAGGTCCATAATGACCAAATTAATCACAAAAAAATAAATGCCACAGTGTATCATTCGCAAAACACAGCATACATATTACATATCTCTGCTAATTAGCGACAAAGTTAATAGCTAGTTCATCTCACAAGTGTTATTTATAAAATTACATCAATGCAACTACACTCTCACAGTGACAAACTATTCACACAATTTAGTAGTAAGATCATACAAAAGTTACGGTACTAACATGTGATGCAAGAGTTTGAAAAGATGTCCTCGAACACAAGACATCGAGCAAGGAAAACGTCTAACTAGGACCATGTATTCCTTGGCCATCTGACATGCTGGCAGGTGAACATCAGTGAAGAGCCCCGGATTATGCAAGTTACCCTCTGCACACACCCATAGCCAAATCGGTGTGTCAGTCTGCCGATAGGCAAAAAAATTACTAACTACTAAAAAAACGTAAAGTCCTTCCCAAGCCTTACGGCCCATAGGGCGGCGCTGATCTCCATTTCCTAAGGCCTCAGCCAGACACCAGTTTTTACAACTGCGAGACCACGGATACGGGGCCAGTGAAGTCCGACACGTTACCGTTAGACTACCGAGCTACACAACTAACTACTAAAAGAAGTTTTATTGTTTCAAAAGTAGAAGAATACGGCTAGATTGCACAACGTTAAGCCTTTCATAAAAGGCCTCCAACATTTGCAACAGCCTCCCTCTCAGTGAAAACATACTACTTCACATCCAACCTTCAAATGTAACCGCAAAACCTACTTACTTAGTTTATCATACAACCCATAGCCCATCACTACGCATCTAGCGACTGCTGACACCTCAGATTCAGCTTGCTGACATTGAGTGCTTTACAAATGACAATACAGTTATTATATTACTATACAAAAATACAAGCTACACATTATACAGAATAATAAATAAGCAGGTAGACAATGTTTGAAAATACACTGTAACGGAAGCATGAACAGAAAACTATAAGCCGATAATCTTGGCTCTCTGACATCTTCAAATATATGAGCACACTGATGTAATTTTGTGCAGCATCATTACCGGAACTACAGTCATCAATCGCATATACAACTTTTTACTGATGTATATACTGACAAATCTTAAAGATCTACAAAGGCAGGGGCAGATGCATACATTTAACAACATCTTAAAGTAGATCTTGCCATAAAACACACACTCAACGTACAACTGTTTTCTTGACAGATCTTTCACTTACTGTGCCAAGAACTGGACGAAAAATGATGTTTTCATTTTTTTGATGAAGACTTCCGATGGAGGTCAAAATGTCAAGGTATTATAAAGCTTTTTGGTCATAATCGATGAATTTTGACTGCATATACACACACTGTTCTAATGGCCACCTTTCCAGGTAAACAAAAGCACTGAGACACTCAGACAGACACCCAAAATAACCCACTGGGTCTATTTGGGGTGAATCCTCACTTAAAAACCCACCCCAAATTTAACCTACTTAATTTGATTTAAATTTAACTTAATCCAGTTTTAATTTCTTCTTCAACTGATGATGAAATATTTTATCATGGCAATGATTTTGAAATATTTAAACCTACAAATTTGCAAGCATCGGTATATTTTAGCTGTCGGGAGCAAGCAGAGACTCGTACTCAAGTCAAAAACTGAAAGAACGTAGACATCCCCAAACCCATCACGTTGGGCTTTTATACAAAAACCTTAAAAACACCCAAAAAACAAAAAAAACAAAAAAATCCACTAGGCTGGGATTACCCAGGTTTAAAAAAAACATTTTTGCAACCCTGCCATGGGTCCTTTGATTCTCAAATTGCCTGTGCAGTAAGTTTTGTGTGTCAAAGTGTATCGTTATAAATTAGTTTCACCTGCGCACATAACTCCATTGGCCCCGGTAGCAGCCAAGCAACGCTCGATGTCAGTGAAGTATTGAATGTTGCCGTTAGCAAACACAGGGATCTGTACATTGTCACTGTCAACAACGGCCAACAGTAATGATGACGTACAAACCGAAAATGTGCCAACTTCCTGGCTTCAGCAAGTCCAGCCACGTTTGACAAATATAAAATCCTACTAACCTATCCGAAATCACCATGACAGCTGGACAGATCTCATTAACCAATATACTGACTAATAACCAAAGCTCCATACAGGGACACAGCAATTAGCAGTTATGCTTAGCAACTCTCAATTAGCTCACCACAGAATTGCAGATTCCATCTTCAATCCATTGGCACTGAAAAAAATAATTAAAGACTTCTGCAGTATAATGTGGGCCATAAATAAAAGGCACTAGAATGGGAGCACATTTTAAGCATTTGACAATTTCAGAAGTGGCAGCTGATTGGCATGAGCTAATGATACCACAGCGCACTATGCGGCCATCCATTGCCCGTGTTAACGAACAATTGGACCTGTGATTTGCAGCTAGCAGACATACCACCGCCCCAATCAGTTGCACTAGGCCTTCGCCCCGTAGCCCATAAGCTACTACTAATTTCCCATCTCACGACGGGTAGGAGGCTGAGTTGGCCTGAGCACATAGTAAGTTAGCAACTTGCTCAAGGTTGCTTGCAAATGACGGCAGTGAGAATCGAACCACAACCTGAAAGTTGCGAGTCAACACCAACCACTAGACACTTGCACCTACACAGGCAGGTAGGTGTGAACAACTTGCCCAGTGTTGTTACTTGGTAGTGCACCGGCTAGGAATTGAACCATGGACCTTTCAGTCTTGTATCCAACGCCCTAACTGCTGAGCCACCAAGCCATCATAATCACACCAACATAATCACAGACACCAAACAGCAAAGTAGCTGTATGTATGACACAAGAAAATATACCATATAGCTTTTATGTGTTGCCAGCTGGCGAGACCTGTTAATGCACCCTTCTGTTCCCGAGTGCGTCCATGCACGGCCAATAGCTAACACACAGGACAGACTAGTATTGATCAACAAACTAGAAAAAAGCATATTAAAACATGCATGAAAACAATGAATCAAAACACAAATTGCACATTCACCATTTTAGTTCAACATGCACATATTTCCAGAATTACTGCAGACAAGTTCTGTGTAACAGTAGGCCCTGTGGCCAGGACTGCTGGTATACTGACCCAGTCAGTTAAAGGCACCGGCTGTTAATTAGAGCCAGCCATCCGGCTGACTTGGGTTGTATGCTAGCTTAATTGGGTCTAACCCTCGTGGGCTCAAAGTGCCAAAAAAGGGATGCAATCCCATGCAATGGACCTTTGGACTGTCTATGTGAAATCTTCTCATTCTTCTTCTTCTTCTCTTTATACACCAGATAAGGTTTGCTCAACTCTAGAATGGTCCCCAAATAACATAACAAACAAGTACTGCTAATTCAATCGTTACTGATACTATTCACACTTCATGAGTTATAAGAATCGTGCCACTCAAAGCATGAAACTAGATTCTCTAACTGCTGATCTTAATAAGCAGTGAGTTTAATACAACTAATTCCAATGTTTCCAAATGTGATTATTTACTGAAAAAAATAGTTTGATAACATAGAAATGTAACATCAACAGCATCTGGCCAACAAATCATGCAATAGCCTGTACTAACTCCAGATAGATAAGAAAATAAACCAACTAAACAAAAACCACAAGTAGCCATGGCAACAGCTAAATGTATATCACTGTAACATACAAGAAATTTCAGCTAATGCTGATGAGACGCGCGAAAGCCTATAGCAGTTCCGGTTCAGTAGTTTAGCTGAAAATTGGGGTGTTCACGCTAAGTTAATATACAAATACCAAATTCTCTATCTAGATTGCATAACGATAGTTCCGTGGCGCTACCTTGTAAATAATACAGACTTGTGTTGCAGCCTGAAATCACCAAAAATATCCATATTTTGGCGTTCAAGGTCATTCAAGGTCATTGAATTTGGCGCCAATCGAGAGCTAGTGTACGACTTCCTATTAGTGATTAATAGTAACCTAGGCCCTATCTCGCACCATTACTGAGATACAGCGACTTATTGGCCAAAAATCGCGAATTTTGCCCACCCCATTCTCATTTAGCGCCCTCGTTCGAGGTGACCCCCTTCGAATTTATCGAAAAGCTTTACGGTCCGTGAAACTAGAGTCTTCCAGGCAGCCAACGGTGAAGATTTGGTGATTCTAGCTTGCACCGCTTTGACTGATCCACTCGTGTGACAGAAAGACGAACGGATGGACAGAATTGCGATGGCTAAGACATGCTGAAAGTAGCAGCTGCTTTTGCAAAACGTACAGACAGAAAAATAAGCAAGCCTGATGCCATTTTCCGTCCGCCACTAATTAAAAAGTAGACTATATGAGTTATTTCATAAAAACTGTAAAGTCCTTCCCGAGCCTTACAGCCCATAGGGCGGCGCTGATCTCCGTTTCCTAAGGCCCTCAGCCAGACACCAGTTTTTGCACTGCGAGACCATGAATACGGGGCCAGTGTATCGCGCAGTGTGCCTGTTTACGTCCCAGCTTTCATTGGTACTCACTGCACCTACTCACGGAGGGATGGCCAGGCTGAGTTGACCTGGGTGGCTGGTTACATACCGGGATGGTCACCCATCCAAGTACGAACAAGGCCTGGTGTTGATTAAATTCGTTGATTCAATCAACGACGCTACTAACTGAGCCAGACCACCACTGTAAACATCTGCGATAAATCCCTAATCCTTTGTTTGTATATATTTAATGCCGATGACACAATTATCTCTATGTACCTTGGCACCAGCTCGCTCCAACATCTGTGCATACTCAACTGTCCGCTGAACATCATCAAAAATGCGTATTTTACACGTAATTGGAATTTTTAGTTCACGTGCGCACCGACTAACTGCAATAAACAGAAGCAACATTCAGCATGCTCTCGGCATACAATCACTGATCAACAATAGACTAGCCATTTTACACTTTTGTCATTCGCCAATTTAAGAATTTTTCCAAGATAACAGTGATCACATAACTGTCATGACAGGAGGGTTGGAAAAAACTGCCCTCTTCCAAATTTTAATCTATTGAAAACAAATTTTTTTGGCCAAAATTTTTTTCCAAAAATACAAAAATTGGGACTAAAAATACCCATTTCAAAAAAAATTTAATATCAAAATTTAAAAAAAAATTTGACCAACTCTCTTAAAAATCTGCAGCTGTCTGTTGGAAAATTTTAAATTCCTGCCCCCAAAGGTTTCAACCCAAAATTCCGATACAGATAGATCACGATGTCAACGGGTTTACCCATGTTGAAGAGCAGTTCCCAGTCGTCCTGCAGAAAAGCACCGTAGTGACCACGCTTTGCAATGGTCTGTGGACAACCAATATTAAGATCGACAGCATCACATAAATGCTCAACAAACTGACACGCTGTCAGCAACGTGTCCTCGTCATTTGCACAGAACTACAAAAACATACCTCAGACATATAACAAGTAACAGTTTCTGTAATTCACTTTTACAATAACTACACTGGCAACTCAGCTGTAAAATTTACTATCAATCTATTACTCTGTAGTATGGTCATTAAAGTTACAAATGCGAAGACTGCAAAACAGCACGTTATTGTAAGTTTCGATGCTTACGTAAACTTATTTGTCTGCAAAAAAACACCAGAATAAATAAATAACTAAAATGTAATGATCAAACATAAAAAAAATAAAATGCATGCAGTCTACACAAATTTAAGTAAATACTCTACATAAAACACTGATTGCTGGCTAAATAGAAGGGAAAAAGACAACTGGACTTTAAAAAGACCTAGCTTCAGATACATACTATGTACACAGTAGAACATAAAACACCATGTAGCAAATATATTTACTTGGACGATAAGTGGCCTATCCTCAGAACATGCTGCCATAGCTTCACGGCGGTAGTGAGCGTCGCGGACAAAGACCGTTGCGTGTAACATCGGAGTGTAACAAAGTTCGGCTCCGTAACGTCGACTGAGCATTCGCCAAGCCAACTCACTCTGATCTACCATCGGAGCAAGTATGTAACGTGCACTCTTTAGCTCAGTTCTCCAGAACTCAACACCCGACTGTCCGCCGGAAGACATACCGCTTTCCACGCTTTCCATTTCTACCAGAAACACGGGACAAAAGTTCATTCAAAATAGAAAAAACACGATATTATAAACTAAAATAAACTGAAATTTAATATATTCACAGCTGTTATTTTAGCTTTTATAAGATAACAATACTCAGTTTAATGCAACTGATTTGATATGATGTACTTAAGAGTTAGGTCCACTGTTTTCTATGATTATTCACAACAACAAATAGTTTAGTAACGCCAAATTGGTGCTAAGAGACAGTATGAATGTCACATTTCAATGTCAGCAGATCAAGATCACTTTGTCACATGACACATGTCTCTGGATGCTATTAGAGACATTGGGTGACTTCACTTTTTGACTTAGACTTTCGCTGAGTCTAAACTTCGGTCTAAGTAACTACTTAAGTCATAAAGTGAAGTGATTTCACTGAGACCTTCGCCGAGTCTAAACAGTCGTACACGTATGGAGAGTTTAGTAAATTAAAGCAGTCTCGTACCAAAAATAAACGCTGTAATGGCTACACAATGAGGTAAAACGTTACGTAATTACGTCATTTGCGTATGCGGTGCAATTAAATAAGCAAGTTCAAGTGTAACTTGTTGATTTATTTCCTGTTAGGTTTACCGGTTTTTCGCCATTTTTAATTGTTTTAGTCTAAGTTAGTAAACTTAGACCAAAGTTTAGTTGAACTTTAGTCTAAGTACAGACTTTAACGTTCTGCTTTAGCATCCAGAAACATGTTTGGTTGATGGCGTGGTGTAGTTTGTAATGCATTTCGGATGAAACGAAGTTACTCTACGCCGGGCCCGGTTAGTATTGCAATGGGTGACTACCTGCAGGCAGGTAAACCATCTCGATGCGAAGCCTGCCAGCTAGGTCGACTAAGCATTCTACCCTCTGTGGGATGGTAAAATGAGTACTAGCAGTGGTCATGCCCATCGCTAGGGAAGAAACGGCGAGTTCTGCGCAACAATAGCCCCTGTGGCCAGGACTGCAAGTATACTGACCCAGTCAGTTAAAGGCATCATCATCATCATCATCGACAACCGTGGGCTCAATGCCCGTTGGTGTCTGACGCCATTCTTACTATCGCTGCCCACCGCTGCCTATCTAGGGCAGCGTGGCTTAACTCCTGCAGGG
>Ga0056128_1009946_pt1 | contig 11882 bp, 6 predicted proteins | sample WorMetLIZISLAND2_FD_71113 | JGI IMG/M metagenome (GOLD analysis project Ga0056128, IMG submission 71113) | Marine gutless worms symbiont microbial communities from Max Planck institute for Marine Microbiology, Germany - Olavius geniculatus... ... | reverse complement strand
CGATTGAACAGTTTCGGTCGTCGACGCTTTTCTGTGGCGGGCCCGTCGACTTGGAATTCGCTGCCAGACAGTCTTCGTGACCCAGAACTGAGTCTCGATACTTTCAGACGTCAGCTGAAGACATACATTTTTGCGAAATATTGATGACAAAATGTATTAAGCGCATTAGAGATCTTTTTGAGTATGCGCTATATAAATTTACACCTTACTTACTTACTTACTTCCCTCATGGGGCAGGTATGGACCCAGAACGTGACGAACAGCAGGACAGACGAACAGACGGACGGACGGACGGACGGACGGACGGACGGACGGGCTGACAGAATCACGATAGCTAGATGCTGACTTCCTTTACATGTCATACGCCACCGTCGTGGGGCAGGTATACGTTAGAGTGGACCAGTGAACCCCCCTTAGACATTATAGCTAAAGGTTGTGAGTTAGGATTTGCTTACTTTCTGTCTTTCTTTCAGTTTGTAAAGCAGTTAGTTAGGCAAGCAGTCAACGAATCCGTCAGTCCCGTGTCAGTTAGTCGCAACGGTACGAAGTGAAAAAAGTAAGAAAGGATACACATAGGTTTCGAAAAAAAACTTACAAAAATGTAGTAGGCCTAGAGAATTTCTTCAAAATAGAATAAAATCGCAACCGCGTGACGGAGCGAACACGGACAGATGCCCGTGATATTATGGCTTGTTCTTTGTTATGCTGCATATCAACGGGACTTGTAATAATTGAAGTAATTACTATTGCTGCCATTATTGATGTTGTTGAACTGTTGTTGTGTGGTGTAGAGTTGCCATGGCGAGGAGGACGAGGAAGAAGGAGAAGGAGACGAAGGCGAAGGAGGTCCTTCACCAGCGGTTAGTTTTTTTTATAACTGTTTCAGTATAGTGTTGATATTATTCTGTTGTTTTTTTTAACTTTTTATTAATCTTCGATCTTTAATTTTTCCCAAATTTGTTTGTTTCAGTTTTTTTTTGGTTCTACGAACATTACTTTTTAGTTTCATTTCTCTCGTTTTATTTCCGTTTAAAACAGTTTTCGTTCTTTCAGTTTCTTTAAGTTCGCGTGTTAGATTAAACTCCCAGCTTGCAAATTATCCGTTTTATGTTGTCAGAGCCGAGTGTTTAGTGAAGCGTGTTGTCTTTGGATGCGGTGCTTGTTACTGTAGGAACAAGAGATGCAGAAGCAGAAACTGTTGTTTGAGCAGTCGCGGCTTTGCAGTCGTGGAGCGGCTGAGATGGCTTTGATGTACATCAGCTCCAGCAACGGTCAGTTCTTTCATTTACTTACTCCGAGCGCTCGAATTACGAATAGCAAATAAAGCAAATAGTATTGGCATTGTAAGGATTTGTCATAAAGAATTTGCTTTTGAGTTGCCAAGCGTTATTCTAGCGCGTCGGAGCGAACATTTTTCAGTTAAGTATAACGCTTTTTGTACATTTGTGTAGGCCTAATCGCTAACCGTTCTGCATTTTTTTCAGTTTGGAACTGTGTAGTTTTTGTTTTCGATGTCTTGTCACCGTCATGGTCCATGAACTATGTAGGTATGTAATGTATTTTTTTCTTCTTTGTTTTTTTCTGTTTTGCTGCTGTGTTTTATTTCTTTGTGTTGTTTATTGTTTGCCGATATCGGTGAACTAAAGATTGCTATTACTGGGGCCTGGTTCCCTGAAATAATTTGCGGCTTCTCTAATATAGACCGTTTATGCAAAGCCCTCGTACCTCCATCATACGCTCTGCACTGAACCCTGCTGGGAGTCTTACATTTTCAAGATTCGCCTGACTTGCCCCCAAAGATGCCAAGAGATTGATGCTAGTTGATTACTATTAGGCGGAGTTGAGTTGGCATATATGCTACGGTCCTTGCAGCTTCGCCGTCGCAGGACCGTCCACATGGAACTCGCTGCCGGCATCTCTACAAAACTGTCATCTGCCATCCGCTTTCTGGCGTGAACTAAAAACTGAACTGTTTGCCAGAGCATATCTCTTTTAGCACACCCGTGACTGTTTTACTGCTGTAAGATTGGGTGAACACTAACTTTGTTGACTCATCATCATCATCATCATCATCATCATCATCATCAGCATGACTAGCTGCAGGACGGCCGCTTTATATGTCGCCACAAGGGCTGGCGACATTCTTGCTTGTTATTATTCATTCGTGCAGTTTTCCAGCACTGTCGAAACTACGGTATGCTGATTGTACAGGTCAGTGGAGTGATATGGTCGTGTCTACAATAGATCTCGGAATATCAATATTGATGGGTGGCAACACCGACGTACAAAAGGTAGGTAACGCCGTATAATAGCACGAGTATTGGTAGTAGTAGTAGTTGTTGTTGTTGTTTTTGTAGTTGTTACAGTTGTAGTACTCAGTGTTTGCGTGTGTTTTAACCATTTTAGTGCATTTTTACTTTGGTTTGGTTTGGTAGTGTTGTATAATTTCATATTAATAATTGATGTAATAGCTATGATAATAAAACAACCGTTACTATTATTGTTATCACTTTATTATTGTGTATCATGACCACAGAGGATGCTGCAGCATTTGAAGGAGAAGAAAGATGTCGGCTTCTTTACATCAGTTGCTGGTTTGATGCAGCAGTGCTGGTGCGTAGTAGTAGTAATAGTAGTAGTAGTAGTAGACACTGTTCGATTGATTGATTGGTCTGTAAGCATTTTCCAAAATTTTCGGCCCAGTATGGGTAAGAGTCTGTAAACTCTGCTATTTTCTGCTGATTTTCAGCTGACCGTACTTAGGTAACGGTCGATCTATTGGTACGAGATGTCCGTCTGTCCATCCATCTGTCCGTCTGTCATGGATGTATTGTGGCTAAGCTTTAGGTCGTAGGGAAAAACTTTTTCACGATTAATTAGCCATGTGTGCTAAGCTTATGCGTGCAAAATTTCAGCAATTTGGTGCAAAGGGAACATTTTCAAATTGGGGTTAAATGAAGGGGGTAGGAAGAATGTGCATTTTTCTGTGGAAAACTGGCCGTATCTCGGAAACGGCGAGAGATACTAATCACTAATCAGAGAGATAATAATCACTAATAGGAAGTGGCATACGCCGTTTCAGATGACGTGAAAATCTTCGACTTTGGTTGATCTTAAAGATCACTGACAACCAGTAAGGTCGGCCGTTTTAGCGACAGCTGGGCTTCTGGTAATAACGTGGACCGTAACGACGTAAACTCCATATGGCGCTATAAATGTGTTTAATTGATTGATTGATTGATTGACCAGTTGACCAATTGATCGATGAATTGATCATCTCACCTGCTCTATGACGTGTGCGGCTGCAGTGTGTTGGATCTGGACGCGTTTGAGCGCTGTAACAAGGCGGAAGGTCTCGGCGTCTCAGACGGCACGACTCAAGCCAAGAATCTGCAGGACACCGACAACACGTGCAAACTGTTCCGCTTCCTGCAACTGCTCTGCGAGGGACACAATCTCGGTATGGAGTTTTCTGCCAGTCTACTACTAGCTATTTATAAACTTAACCGGTGTTATGTTGACATCACGAAGTGGCGTGAATTGTTTAATATAAACAATACAGAAACTGTCATGGTCGTCTGCCATCAGTAGTTTTTGTGTTGAACTGGCTAGTATCAAGCTAGCAAAACGTGCACAGAAATTTGAAAGACATTTTACGACTGTTTAAGACTCGGTTAAAATGTTACTGATTTAGGGTTGTCACTTGTACGTTTTGCAAATTTTGTCACTGTTTTTTTGTTACCATTTTTGCCCGGATGAAGATGATCATAATCTTTGGTGTGACGTCCAATTCAGTGCTTTGCAAGTAGGCAAATAGCCTTTGTTGCATAGCGTGTGAAACGCACACTGAACACAAAAATCATAAAAGCAATAATTTTAGCTACCGGTACTCCAGGTGCAAGTAAAGACGAGAATGATTTTGCTTCCGTTACTGCTTGTTGTTGCTGCTGAAGAACAGTTAGATAAGAGCTAAATGTCAATCAGACAATCATTCACAATTGTCTTTGTAGCAAATCTGCTTGAAAATTAGACAGTATAAAGAATGCTGCAGTTAAACAGTCCAACAAATGTCATACTGTCGTTCAAATGATGAGGTTTTAATGCAGATTACAATGATATAGGGTCTCCAGATGCCGCAAGATTGTGACGTAATATAATCTGAGAGGTGAAAAAAATCTGATACTAAACTGGCAACAATTTTGTAGCAACAGTTTTGTAGCAAATGTCCGCATGTCATTATTGTGTTGTGATTAAATCGTGATTGTTTTTTTCGTTTTTCGACAGATTTTCAGAACTACCTGCGTACTCAGGCGGGCAACACGTGTACAGTCAACATCATCATCTGCACTGTCGACTACCTGCTGCGGCTACAGGTAATTGTGATTAGGTGCCCTATAATAAATTACATTTATACGTACATACGTTACATACATACTTTAAACTGATGCATCTGTCTTCTTTTTTTGTTTCTTCAAGTAGTGGCTCAAGTCGATTTGGATGGCTGCCATACATTTGTCTGATGACAAAAATTTTTTTGTAAGTGCTTGTTAATTAAACAGTTTAGTACATATTTTGCACGAACCCGCATCTAAATAAGTAAGTAAGAAGTAAGTAATTTATGTAACGCGTTAAGTGTAACAACCTCGAACTCGCTCGATGTGCTAGTAATACGAGAAGTAAAAATGTTTTAGACGACGTCTGAAAGTTAGTAAACAGTGTGAACTGCATTTGAGAGTGTTCGGCATCTATTTTTCAGTTTGTGATATTTTTCGTAGGCCTATTTTTAATTATCAGCAATTGTTCGAGCAGAACTTTTCTTATTGACCTGATGCCCTTTAGCCTATCTTTCAGTAGGCCTATCATCTTGCAATTTTTATAAACTCTAGTTGTACATAGAAACGCAGGTTTTAACAACAGTCTTATTGCTGTTTAAAATTACGTTTTTATGCTCATTACTGTTGAGTTCTGTTGATATTGCTTATTGGGGTCAAGTGCCAGGGCGACCACGAAAGAGTTGGAAATCATCAATCAAAGAAGACCTGACTTTGTTGGGCTTGACCTGGGACGAAGCTAAAGAAGAGGTTGAAGACCGTGAAAAGTGGAGATGCCATGTTGCCCGATGTGCTACCAGAGCACGTGGACGGACTAAGGTCTAAGGTCTAAGGGGTCAAGTGCCAAGTGGGGCAAACGATCGGCTACGCAAATAGGCCGGTGTGGCTTAAACTTGAACGTAATCCGATGGTTGCTGCGTCTATTGTGTAGGAGTCTATAATGGACTTCTACTGGCACTATGTGAGCAAGGACACGATTGATGAGGCCGGCAAGAACAGTTTCTTGCGAGCTATCAGCATCGCTTCACAGGTCTTCAACAGCATCTCCGAGTACATACAGGTATACAGACCGACTGACTCAGTCAACATTATCACTCACTGCTGTGCTGAACAACAGTGAATAGCGTCAGCTGTAGACTGTGCTTCACACGAGGTCTCAAAACATGGTTTTTGACAGTGCCTGCTCGTAGCAGGCGCCTCTGAGAATTGCGTTCCAGGGCGTTCTGCATGGGCGGCGTCATGCCACAAAGTGGGGGGTCTTTCCACTTTCTGAAATTCAGGGTGTAAGGCGTACATATTTTTGTCTGAAACTGAAAAACGCAAAATTTGGGGCAAAAATTTCCTATTTTAGGAAAATCTAGGAGCAAAGTTAAATTTTCGATCACACATAATCTTCTCCGTCGACGTTGGTCAGAAAATCACAGTTTTTTTCATCCAAGCTTTTTAAACTAAGGTCGCCACTGTTAAGAGTATTGCAGTTAAGAAACTATGGTGAGGTCCAATAAAATTATAAGGTAAACAGACTACGGTCACTAGAACAGCACAGTCAATCTGCAGTCTGCACAACAGAGGACATTGCAGTCGTGATCAGCAGTCTGACAATTCTCCTTCATGTCTCTCGGCGTCCAGGAAGAACGCTGGTGCACACTTTGCACGTATGTCGGCTGACGACGTCAGTGTTATAATGATTACTAGCTTTACTGACTTGTCTCAAATTTTTTAGCCCTGCATTTTTTGTGTCGCATTTGCCAGTCCTGCATTTTACCCCCCCCATTGCAATTTTTTTGTGCTTTATTTTCATGCCATGCATTTTCAGTCGTCCCATTGTAATTCCGCCTGCTGGAATGGCTGCACAATAAGCTCAGCTGAATCCCTGTGCTTCATTCGTGACTAAAACAAGGAAAACTAGAAATTTGGGGTAAAGCCCAACGTGAGTCCGCCCGGCGCCATAAGTCTGATTGGGCAAAATTTAGAAAGTTGAAATTCCTCTCTTAGCAAAGTCACGTGTCCCGAACTCGTATGCCTTAGCATACGCAGAACCCGTACTGTCGACTTAGGGTGGGTCAACATGCGCGCCTATAACTTTTTTGTTAGTGGACTAAAGTTTACCAAGTTTTATGTTCAACGCGGGATGAATTGCCGTTGACAACGCCTTTTACCGCTTGTCGATATCTCTATCCAGTCCAGAGATATTCGTGGTCAAATTCAAAAGTTGTCCTAAATCTCACTAAATTTTTGGCATTTTGGCCTCCCAAATTTTAAGGGGGTGGTGCCCCCAAAAGTTGTACTTGCATTGTCACTTCCACCTACCGGCACGTGACGAAGTTTCGTGGGCCTACTCTCTCACTAGGTCTACCGCCAAAGTTATAGGCGCGCTTTTACTAAATTTTAAACCAATTTTGCACCCCTTTAAAAATATTGTAAGGGCGACCCCTGTTCCCAATGGGGTGTGCACTGGCAAGACTTGGTCATTCTCTAGCACGTGTAAAAATTTGGGGCGCAGCACTCCCTATAGGCCGAAATATGCTCTTCCGAAAAAGTCGATTTGGGTGGGTATGATTTTACCTTTAGACCTCATTACATTTAGTGGACCAAAGTTTACCGGACGTTCTTGCCAAACGCTGGAGTATCGCAGTAGATCAAGTACTTGTCCGATTTTGAATATCTTCATCCGTTCCGGAGATATTCGTCGCCGAAGTTCGCAGTCCTAGAAAATGGGGCCAAATTTTGCATGTTTTTGGCTCGTAAAATTTTATTCGGGAAAACTCTCCGAAATTGTAGACCGGCATTATAAAATTCGGCCTACTGCTGATCACCATGAAAAATTTTACGCCGATCGTCCGACGGACCTTATAGATCTCGCGTTGGAATATAAAAAGCATGCAGTAAAACATAATCCGCTTCGAAAGCTATCGTTTCCGGGCGGACTAACAACTAGACCTGTTTAATCAAATTTAAGCACATTTTTTGGCTGCATTGTATATTTTTGAGCTAAATGTGGAGCGTGTTGGTGAACATGTGTAGGGACCGTGTGCGGGCAACCAGTTGGCTCTGGCTCACAGCAGACTGTGGGACGCCGTCAGTGGCTTCCTCTTCATCTTTGCTCACATGCAAGACAAACTGTCCAAGGTCTGACATTAACAGTCTGTACCGGCGTTCCACTACATCGTTTTAACGCGCAACAGCAGCTACTGCGGTATCGCGTCTTAGCCATCGCAATTCTGTCCGTCCGTCTGTCCGTCCGTCCGTCTGTCACACGGGTGGATCAGTCAAAAGCAGTGCAAGTCGGCTGCCTGGAAAACTCTAGTTTCAGGAACCGTGAAGCTTTTCCATAAATTCGAAGGGGATCACACCCGAACGAGGGCGCTAAATGAAAGGGGGTAAGGAAAATCTGCGACATCCAGCCGATATGGCGTTGCCAGAGCGATATAGTGGCGCCATCTGGTGAATGATTATGTTTTACTGGGCCTTCTGTGAAACTAGCCAAAAGCCGTACGGATGAGATATATGGATGAAGTCTACGCATCACTAGCGTACGACGGTGCACAGCGTTTCTGTTTACGTTAGCAGAGCTTTACTTGTTTTTACTACCTAACAGCTACAGCAGTTTTTTTTATCTTGTTAGTAAGTCAGTAAATACAATATTTAAAGTGCACAATGTCAGCCAGTGGTCGAATACGAGGCACTTGGTTGAACCGCTAGTGGGGCTGGCCTGCGCAAAGCAGCGAGTTTGAGTTTTAAGGAAGCGACCGAAAGTGTGCGCACAGGTAGAACTCGCTTTCTTAGTGCGTGTGAGATAATCAAAATGTCTCTTGCCATTTTCGCAATTCAGTGTTTCAACATGAATTTTTTTTCTTCTTGTGCAAGTGTCGTCCACTTGAATTAGTTATAAAAATTGCATCATTCTGTTAATTTTCGAAATAATGATGCGTTCTTTGTCTGCGAATGAATGAGATGAAGTGAAATGTTGTGAAGGATCCGGAGCAGTTGGAGTTGCTGCGTGAATTTATGAAGCTACAGAAAGACATGATGATCATGTTGTTGTCTATGCTGGAAGGTCTGTCTGTCTCGCTAGTTTTTTTGCTTCCGCGTTGTTTTAAGCGTAAAATCCTGTTTTTCCTGTTGCCGTTCGCTTCTGAAAATTGTATTGGACTCTTAAAAACTTGGCGCAGTTTTTTGTTTGCTTTCGAAGTTCTACTGAAACAGAAATGTTTGCATCTAGTCTGTTATTATGCAGTATTTTTTCCTTTAATTGTTGTAGCTAATATTTGGTGCGTCGCTTCGTTTTGATGAGCTGTTGTGTAATATTACACGGAATGTCATGAAATAAAAATTTAAAGAATTTTTTGTACTTACTTTTTGGCAGACCAACTGTAAGCCCAGAAACTTTTGGTCTCACAAACATGTCAGGCGCTTTCATTTCTTCGTCTGTTATTTATGTACAGATCGTTTAATAAAAAGTAAGACCGTTATTTTTGGTCAAAACTGCACGAATATTGACTTGTTTTAAAAATTATCTCACGCGAATATTTTACAGAAAATCTGCAATTAAGTAATTACTAAACAGTTCATCGCGCTCAAAACTCGTAGCTACACTACCGTGTGAAATGTAGCCTAGTCGACTTCAGAACATGTCAGTTAATACAAGGTCACTCAGTGCATTGTAACTTTTGGTACGTCCTAAAGCTGGCTATATTTCACAACGTCGTGTTCATTAACCGGTCGTTTACTAGGCCGCATTGTAGGTTTTGCCCGTCCGTTTGTCCGTTTGTCTGTCAGTCACGTGACATACTTGAAGTCAAACATGTGTAGAATAACCAAAATTGTTGTGAACGTTCTCCTGGAGAGGAGTAACCCATGTGCTGAGTTTCAGTTCAAAAAGTCAATGATCACGGTTAGGGTTAGCATTGTCGGCGTAGCGTAGCGGTAGCGCGTTTCATTCGATCAACAAAGTTACTCTATGCCGGTCCGGGTTAGTACTTGGATGGGTGACTGCCTGCGGGCAGGTAAACCATCTCGTTGTGTAACCAGCCGCTTAGGTCAACTCAGCCTTTCATCCCACAGGGCTAGGTAAATCGAGTACTGGTCTATTGGGCTGGGGTTAAGGCGGGCGCATTCACCTGTGTCGGGTGGCAGGTAACACTGTGTGATTTCAATCTCATACGGCAGGTGACGCTCTGTAGCTCTGAGATGGGTTTTCTATGAAGAACTATAGCATTTTGCCATTTAACCATTTGCACAAGTTAATAGGCGGACGGCTGCACTACTTGTCGGCACTGGGCCGTCATATTTTCCAGTTACATTTACGGCATGTGTTTCCTTTTCACTCGTAATCTGTGAAGCGATATCTTTCACAGAAGTTCTTCCTATTATATTTTTGCAGTAATTACAATAGTGAGTGTGATTTGTGGTCAGGTAACGTCGTGAATGGACCGATCGGCAAGCAGATGGTTGACACGTTCTTTGAGTCGTCCGCTAACTTCGAGGTAACTCGCTCAAGTAGCATTTCCACTACCGCTGTGCGCTGCGTTGTGTTGCAAGCGATAGTGACAGATAGGCCTACATGTAGCTATTGCTCTGACACGCGCTTCAGCGCGTTTTAGCGCGTCATAGCAATAGTGAAAACATAAATTTCCAGGTTATTTAACGAGAAGCATGTCCAACAACTGCGCTGTGTTGCCTGCGCGTTGCGATAGCCTACATAATTATAGAAACACTATCGGCATAGCGCTTCAACGTGCTATAGCTATCTATCACTATCGCTCGCAACACAACGCAATGCACAGCTGTAGTGAAAATAATTCTTAATGATGTTTTGTTTATTGTGTTTCCTTAAAAGCACTGCGCATTTTGGAATTACTTATACGGAAGCATGTGTGTTATATTAATACACACAAGTAGGCCTATAAACATCAATTATACAAAAGTCTGCTTATACGCTCGTAGAATGTTTGCCTACTAGGATAATCTAATTATTGTTATCAATATTCTTATAACGTAGTCCATTGTGGACTTGTGTCTGATTGATCAGATTGAGTATTGAGTAGGATAGGTTTGAGAGTTATAGGGTGTTTACACGATCCAGCAAATGTCCAGCATTAGCACCGTGTATTTTGAATACATTTGCTGGAAGTTTGCTGGACGTTTGCTCTATCGTGTAAACACCCTATTAAACTAACTTATGAGCACTTCAGTCGATGGGTTAATCGACACCTATTCCACGATCCTTGACGGTCGGTCGTGTGGACTACACAGTTGTTCGTTTTTCGGCACTTGAACATGTGACCACTCATAAGGTTTTTCACTAGATCTAGATTTTTCTTATGTCGTCTGAATATTTGGTTTTTTCTATGAGTATCTGGGTTTTTCCTTTTAGCAAATTTTTATATTAATAGGCTTATGAACACGTTTATTCGCCATAAAATGACAAACGGAAAGACAGAAAGACAGACGGATACAGATAAAAACAGCGTATAGTATTTGACTCTGCCCTGCCATTCAACATAATGATGTAGGCCTAATAGAATATGACGTTTGTCTTCTGTTTCATTTTTGCGCAGGTGGCTAACTGCTGATTGTTAAATTAGTTACATTACAATTTGCATGCAGACATAACTTTTAACATTTTTACATGGAATACACAAAACACTGAGAATAATAGAGAATTAAACAGTGTAGGAAGTTGAAACATAGGTCTACCAATACCGATAGACAGTTTGTGACATTTGTATGATGTGCTACGGCTTATGTAACCTCGCAAATGTGTGTGGGAAGTCATAACCTTGATGTTTCCGTGGTATTTACCACTGAGAACTGACGTTACTGCATTAAACGCAACCTGAGTTTTTTTCTGGGTATTTTTCGCATCTGTACTTGGTTTTTTTAAAGACACCACGAGTGATCACACTGTTTGTTATAGTGCTGTTTACTCTGCAGAGACTATGGCAGACACAGATTTAACGCGAAAAAGCTGAGCTACAAAAGCAAAAGCACTGTGTTACAGCCTTATGGCAAGTCTCAAACCCGCGCACGCATTACATGATCACGCAGTTTCATGACGGTGTGTCTTATATTGACAAAAATTGTCGGATTAGTTTGCTTGCGTTATTACTAATATTTCGCCGAAGACTACTATTTTGCACGAACACATAAAATAAATATTTATAATTAGCCACGTTTTAAGTCGATAAATTAATATTAACGCAAGACGTAGATTGAAAGGCTTAAACATTAGGCTAGGCAAAGTGCCGCAGCGTTTAGTTGATCGCGCCATTGGTCAGTGGCGTCGCCGGTTTCGATGCGTCGTCCAGCAGCAAGGCGAACACATTGGAAATTTGATGTGAAAACTGTAAAGATGTGATTTTTAGACAACTAGAAATTTGGGGCAAAGCCCAACGTGAGTCCGCCCGGCGCCCTAAGTCTGACTGGGAGAAATTAGGGGGGGGGCAAAATTTCCCCGGCATCAAAGTCACGTGGCCCGAACTCAAATGCATTGGTATACGCCGAACGCGCATTGTCGACTTAGGGTAGGTCAACATGAGCGCTTATAAC
>Ga0056128_1009944_pt1 | contig 11886 bp, 2 predicted proteins | sample WorMetLIZISLAND2_FD_71113 | JGI IMG/M metagenome (GOLD analysis project Ga0056128, IMG submission 71113) | Marine gutless worms symbiont microbial communities from Max Planck institute for Marine Microbiology, Germany - Olavius geniculatus... ... | reverse complement strand
TCCAAGTCCAAGTCCAAGTCCATAGCTTTCAAGTCCAAGTCCAAGTCCGAGTCCTTAGAGCCCAAGTCCAAGTCCAGCAAAAACGGACTTAAGTCCGGACTCGAGTCCAAGTCCGGACTCAAGTACTACAAGTCTGAAGTCTATTGACTTAGACCAAAACAATTAAAAATGGCAGAAACCCCGTAAACCTGACAGGAAATAAATCAACCATTTACACTTGGACTTGCTTATTTAATTGCGACGTGCACACAAATAAAGTAATTACCTAACATTTGACGTCATTGCATATTTATTACGGCATATATTTTTTGTACCAGACTGCTTTAATTTACTAAACTGTCCATATGCATAGGACTGTAAATAGTCGCCATGTTTTCACTCAGCTAAAGTCAAAAGTTGAAATGGATTCAGACTCAGCGAAAGTTAAGCCCTAAGGCTAAAGCTATCTCTTCCATGCAAATCGAACCGACTTTAGCCATAGTTCGGCTCAGCTTTGGTCTAAGTAGGTACTTTTGGATTCAGCGAAAAGTCTCAGCGAAATCACTTCACTTTTTGACTTTAGTAGGTACTTAGACCGAAGTTTAGACTCAGCGAAAGTCTAAGTCAAAAAGTGAAGTGACCCAATGAGACTTGTGAGCATGGTGGTCAAGCGCTGTGCAGAATTGTACATTTACTCAATTGACATGACTCGACAACAGGATAACAAGAACATTTCCACAATTTTAATTCCACAAAATACACCTTATTCTGCCAAGATTTTCTGCAGATGAAATTCCGCAAAATACACCTTTTTCGAGTCCGCATTCCGCAGAGTACACCTTCCCGAAATTCAGATTGCATCTTAGAACTGGGTAGTCAACTTTCAATAACTAGAAAGCAGTCAGAGCCTGCACACCTCCACCAAGGCAATGTTGTTCGCTGGGTGGTAGCACCATCTTCGGTTTTGCAGCGGTTTCCCTTATGCCCCATTGAAAGCAATGGTAACGAAAATTTCAAAGTGATCCAGAATCCAGGATTCCTTCTGGATCACCCCCAAAATTGATTCACTGGTAGTTTGTGCCATTCCAAACATACCGTCAAAGTTTCAGAAACATCCGTCCATAACTTTTTGAATTATCTTGCTAACACACAGACAAACGAACAAACAAACAAACGAACAACGTCTGACAAAAACATAACCTCCTTGGCGGGGGTAATTATGTGATCAATTAGTTGTTCTAGCAAAAATATTTTTGTTATTGTCATAAGTATTTATTGAGATATATGTAAAAAAAAAACTTACCAGTTTATAACTGTGTGTAAGGATGCATCTCTGTCAGATGCAAGGATCTTGATGATATTTGTTGTACAAGCCAAGGTTTAGCCCATTTTGTCTTAAAATTTGTTGCCATGGCAACACGGGTCAGTCGGGGTAAAATTTAGTTAGCAGCATTTGATGACCCATTTCCGAAAACTCCCTCACAGATGCAAAAATTCTCGCAGTTATCTCTTAACACAAGCCGAGTTATAGCCAGTTCTGTCCCAAATATTGTTGCCGTGGCAATGGTGGTCAGTCAGGGGAAAATGCAATTATCAGCATTCGATGGTCCATCCCTGAAAACCCCGGTAAGGCGTGAAAATCTCTTACGCAAGCTGAGTTGTAGTTGTCCCAAATTTTGTTGCCATGGCAACGGGATCGGTCAGGGGAAAATGCGATTGGCGGCATTTGATGGCCCATACCCAAAAACCGCCTATATGCGCAAAAATCTCCCAAAAAGTACTTACGCAAGCTGAGTTATAGCCAATTTTGTCCCAAATTTCATTGCCATGGCAATGGGGCTCAATGGGGGGTCAACTGTGGGTGAATATAAATGTCACCATTAATTAGGCCGACCCCGAAAACCCTATCTTAGAACCAAAAATTACGACTCTATTTTGCACACAGCGGAAGTTATGACAGTTTACAGAATTTTTAAATTTTCCCCATAGGCGCCATTGTAATTTTTTTGGATTTTTTTGAATAAATAAGTCAAAAATTAAATTTTTATTTTGTAGCATGAAAAAGGCATTTTTTGCGCTGAACCGCATCATTGACATATTAAGCGTAAAAATCAGTCTAACGGACTCGCCTGTAGGCGAGTTGAAGAAAAAAAAGTGTAGTAAATTTCGAACAGGAGGGGTGTATATTTCAGCTATATGGAGCAAAAATCCCTGGACATATTGAGCCCAATTTTTTGGTTTTAGGCGTTCACGACGTAATTATGCCATTCAAATTTGGTGACGATCGGTTTAGGGGTTTCTGGTTGGCTGAGGGTCATAGTTTGCCTTTTCCCATAGACTTTGAAGGTCGTCCTTACAACACTCACACTATCGTGTGAGCTGTGATAATCCACAACATTTATTAGCATAAGATCTAGCAGTAAGTAAGAAAATTTGAACAAGGTTAGTAGAATGAATTCAGTTGTCAATACCAGTACATGAAGTTTCAGTTTTGCAATATTTTGTGATTGTGTATTGATGATTTTTCATAAAAAATATTATTGCTGTATGGCATATTTAGGCACATAGTCTGTTATTCACTGTATTTGAGTGCTGTTGTGGACATTAAGGGCGCATTGCACCAATGTGATCCATGATCTCGGTTTAGCTGAACTTAGATCAAAAGTTGAACTGAGTTCACGTTGAATTATGTTGCACCAACTTGAACTCGGATCAGCTGAATCCGTTCAGTTGAACGGCCGTGGTTATACTGTGGACGACGCTGATTTTTAAGCTATGCTCGGCCTGTAGGCCAACTACAGTCACGTCATCATCACACGCAATGCTTACGAAACAGTCCAGTACCAATTGGCCATAATTTATTCAAATTTTAAGTTTACCTGAAGTTATTACACAATTTTTGCATCAACAGTTGCACAATGAAGTTCTGAAAATGCGCATTTTGTGTTCTAATAGTTATTTTATTATTCTACGTTTGTTGTCAATATTGCGTTTACCGTAGCTATGGCATAGCAACGGCGCATCGGCAGTCTAGAGTGCTGTTTATTTATCCATTAATTAATTTATCCAGCAAAAAGACCACAAAACAGGTATTGAATTAGATGCCTTATAAATCGATACGAATGAGTTTTTGTTGCCATTGCTAAGGTTCAATCATATGCTTACTGTAGCAATGAAACATCGCCACCGAAAAATGCAATTTATTCATCTATTTGTTAATTTATTGAGCAAAAAGATCACATAAAACGAATGCAGTAGAAATCTAACATAACCAAATCATAATTATAATTGCATTAGAGGTCTTTTAATTCCATACAAAGAAGTTTTTTTGTATAGGATAGTATTCGAATTGGACAATTTTTTGTGCAGACGGAGTATCCTGGCATTCATCACTTGAATTGAGATCAGCGGTCAGACGGCAGTTCAGAATTGAATAGAGATCAACGCTTGAACCGCTTTGGTGAACTATGGCTAAACTGGGTTCAAATTCAAATTAGACCCCGAGTTCAAAGTTGAATGACGTTGGTGCAACGCACCCTAAGGGATTACAGGATTAACGTGGCATAAAATGCATAAGGTGCAAGCATGCTTGGTGGTCACTGTTTTAGTGACAGGAAAAACAGTTGTGGCATTTTAGCAACGAGAATTTAGCACTGCACTGCAGATATTATTCACCAGCAATTTTGGAGGGTGTTAATTGTGAGTTGCTCGCGATTTTTCATCAAATAATACCTTTGATTTTTGGGTGAGTGAGTAGGATTTAGTGTTTCATCCGGCACAGTATAGGTCATTTCGGGGATGGTTTTTCAAGCAATGCACGTACACAATAATGGAACGAAATGTTTAACCTTTACAGAAAAGTCTTAACACAAAACACAAAAAGACCTAAACCTAAAATTGTAAGAACTCACCATTATGAGGATGCATATGTAACAGTCATGGGAGTTCAAATAATCTGTTATCTTCCAGACAGTCATCAATATCATAATGCTGTTTATTGGAGGACAGAGGCTCCCTAATTTGGTACTTATTATCAGCTTGTACCTAATTTTAACCGAAAAGTGATTTGTTTTGTATTGTTTATTTTATAGACGCAATGACGCTGATCGCATTAAAAGCTGGGAATCGTCATACCACTGTGACTCGGATGTGCTAAAGAAAAGAGAAATTGATGATCGTCGCAAAGTGAAATTTGCTGATTCTGCTGGCTTCGCTCTTTCTAAGGTTCGCGTCATACACGAGATGTCGGATGAGCCTCCAGATTTGGGATCATACGTTATGCAGAACTGTGTTAACAGTGAGCATGTCAATAAGTTATCTTCAAATAAGTCAGCATCACATCTTGTCGTGGGTTTCGCACAGCCGGCTGCTAGCTACCTTGCATTTCGCGAAAAGGTGATGACCAGTTGTGTGTCGCTCGAAAATGTTGTCGTCCGCGATAATTTTAAACTTGTCGGAACCGTTAAGGTGAAAAATGTAGCGTGCAACAAGTTCGTCACTATTAGATACACGCTTGATTCGTGGTCAAGTTGTGAGGATGTAACGGCTAAGCCAGTAAGTAGTGAGCAGTCGAGATTTGGTCTCTTTGTTACGTTTACCTTCGAGGTCACTGTTCCATCCACTGTCAGTACAGCACGTAGTGCAATACAGTTAGCGGTCTGTTACGTGGCTGATGGGCAAGAGTTTTGGGATAACAATAATGGCCACAACTATGGCATAGATGTACAGTCAGATGTAAGTCGTGAACAGAGCTTTGCATTTAGTGGGTCAGTAAATGTTCAGCCACTGAATGGTGTGGGTAATAGTGTCCCTGGAGCATCCGTCAAACACGAGTCTGTGTATTCATTACAGCACTCCACGTCATGGTCGGAGTTTGCTGGTTGGAGTGAGTTAGTCAGTGAATCGCCTTATTGGTGATTACTAACTAATGTACGCTAATGAACTGACGAATCTGATTTTTTTTCTGCGATGTGCTATTTCATAGCAATATGTTCCAACTTACACATGTGCCAGTTTACAAATTGTTAGCACTAATTTAGCAAGTGTTTATTAATGAAGTATGCACTAACCTAATAGTTATGTATGTATGTGGGTGCATATGTATTGCTAGTTTCTGTTATTTGTCGTTTGCGGTTTTATTGATGCGACAAAGAGAAAACAGTACCTGATATGGTAATATATATGCATGTGCATGCATGTGTGTGTATTTTTGCACAAAATATGCAGAGGTTAAATTTTGTGCATTGTGTGAACATGTGATGTACGAGGGTCGTTTGATAAATAAGTTACAAAACATCATCATTCCCTTAGTCTTTTTTAAATCTAAATAATCCGAAATATGCGTTTTGTAAGGAATTTTATTCTAAACACGTGTACAAGTTTTTTTGATGATGACGTCATTATTGTGACGTCATCTGCTCATGGAACACAATTTACGCGTGTATTATTTTCTCCACCAGTAATCTATAATAAACTTAACAAGTTTACACAGTCACTTTAATTGCTAAAGATTAATGTTTCATTTTTCAACATATCGACCGAGTTCGCTCAAACATTTGTTCTATGTGTCAGCAAACTTCTGAATGCCAGATGCAAAAAAAACGCCTGCTGGCTGTTGTCCATGCCACTGAAGAACGACTGATTGCACCTCAGTATATGATACAAAATGTTTGCCCATCTATCATTTTCTTACACCAAACATGAACTGTTCGGTCCGTAAAGCACTTGTCGCCACGTACCAGATGCATTTCAAAGTGAATCTGATTTGCATTAAGTTTATTTTGCCCACAAAAATACAATAACGTGACGGTATTTGTTACGGGATGATTTCAGTGGCAATGTTGTCGAATTTAATGTTTATAAATAACTTCACAATGATGCCGTTGTCATAAAACTCATAGCTGCTACTCAGAATTAAATTCCCTACATAACGTGTATTAGGATTTTTAATATTTGGAAAACTACGAGGGTCGTTCGATAAATAAGCTACAAAGCAGCATAATTCTGTTAGTTATGCAAATCTAAAAAATACGAAATATACATTTTGTAGGTAATTTCATTTTTAACACGTCTAGAATTTTTTTGACGATGACGTCATTATTGTGACATCATCTGTTCACAAAACACAGCCCACACGTGTATTATTTTCCCCACCAGTAATCTATCATAACTTGGAAGCGTGAAACAGTGTAGGAACGAAAAAAATGAATAAACTTAAGAATTTAACACCACCTCTTTAAATGCTGAAGACTAATGTTTTATGTTTCAACATATCGTCCGAGTTCGCTCAAACATTTGTTCTATCTGTCAGCAAACTTCTGAATGCCCGATGCTAAGAACGATGCTGGCTGCTGTCTATGCCTCTGAAGAATGACTGATTGTACCTCGGTATATGATACAAATTTTTGCCCCTACCTAGCATTTTCTTACACTAAACATGAACTGTTCGCTTCGGAAAACACTTGTCGCCATATACTGGATGCATCTCAGAGTGAATCTGATTTGCATTATTTTTTGGCCTACAAAAATACAATAATGTATGCTGTTCGTTATGGGATGATTTCAATGGCAACGTCGCCGTATTTAATGTTTCTAAATGACGTCACAGTGACGTCATCATAAAACTCACAGCTGCTACTTAGACTTCAATTCCCTACAAAACGTATATTTCAGATTTTTAATATTTGGAAAACTAACAGAATAACGCTGTTTTTTAACTTATTTACCGAACAACCCTCGTATTTCTTGTGTTATATAATGTGTATGTTTTGTTAGTCTGTAAATGAAACTTTCCATTTTTACAATGGTGACTTTCACAGATGTGGAAATCTATTTTCTTTGCGAATATTTTGTTTTGTTATCACCTCGCTTTCTTGCTTCTTGTGCCTAACATTTTGTAGCAATAGTTTGATGACTAGCATTCTGATGTGTATGTGCCGTGTGCTCAGATATCTATGCATCACACTTGTCACTGCTTGCCAAGTGCTTGGTTATATAATTGATGGCATTTAATCAGTGCAGCAGTGTTTTTTTCACACATGCAATCACAATTTTAAATAATTCCGTGCAATTTTTACAACGCCAAAGTTTTTGTTGCATTCTTGTTGTTTGGTGCACATAAGCCTACATGCACATATATTATATGCCACATTTATGCCGCAAAGTTTAGCACACATAGTTTTGCATATTTTTGCGCATAATATGTTTGTTGAATTGCATATTGTTTCCACATTGGGACCGGTACTAACATTTTCTGTCATGTGAACATGTCGTTGTCATATGCATTTCACTAGCTTTAAGTAGCAGTATTTGTTTAGAATTTAGAAACCTTAGGTTGTACTTTTGCATGTTTTATTGTTACCGGTAGTTGTTAATCTGCAGAATCTTGAATGTCACAATGTGTTGTAAAGCTAATGTTTGAACTTCACACGTGTATGAATGGCATATACAAAGTGCTCTTTTGCTTTCTTGGCAGTGAAGGACTTTGCAGCACTCTATGCTTTACATACTGGTTTATCTTGACAAAGCTTACGGTATGTTGCAGTTCACAATAAGTAATCATTACTTGCCAAATACTACAAAATTTAAGTATGCTCTATCGAAACATTTTATTACTCTCATAATGTGGCTCGGTAGTCTAACAGTAACGTGCCGGACTTGTAATTCTGAGGTCACTCAGAGGCACAGGTTCGACTCTGCACCGGGACACCGCCGGGTAACAACCTTAGGCAAGTTGTTCACACACATGTTCCTCTGTCATCAAGCAGTATAATGTGGTACCGGCTTGTGACGTAAACAGGCACACCGCGCGATACACTGGCCCCGTATCTGTGGTCTCTCCGTGGTCTCGCAGTGTAAAAACTGGTTTCTGGCTGAGGGCCAAGGAAATGGAGATCAGTGCTGCCCCATAGGCCTTAAGGCTTGGGAAAGGACTTTACATTATATAATGTAGTAGTTTTGGTAGTCATAATTGGTAGGCTATGTGTGCAAAATCTGACTGTGAGGTGTAAAAAACTTGTGTGAAAACTTCAAGTTTGTTGGCAGTAGGTGGTGGCATACAACAGTGTGGTGTCGTGACACCACACTGTTGTATGTTTAGTTGCATTGTATTCGATGCATTGAACCAGAAACCAGCGGGAATCCATAACCCACTGACATTGACAGCAATAGCTTTAAGGGCATGCACACATGTGCTATAAAATAAAATAAAACAACTTATTTTGTTTTGTTGCATTACGTGCAGACCCATACAGTGAAGTAAAACACAACTTCTCTGCATGTTTGAAGCACCACGTTTAGCACTGATAAACAGTACACTGTGTCAGGGATGTGGTCTCGATCGAGACGTTTCGGTCTCAAGATGGCCTCGATATGTACTAACGTTTTGGTCTCGGAGCAATATGTCTCGGTCTCGGCCCAGTAGGTCTCGTCTCGGGCCATTGCGTCTCGTGGAGATGTTTTGTGCAGGTGCGCGTTGTGCATACTGTAGCTGCAGTTAGAGCGATACTAACCAGCATGACATTTTGTGGCTTAGACATACTCCTTTCCAGTGTTTTTACTCTTTCATTTACTTATTTATCATAAAGCAGAATTATGTTATGCCAGTCTTTTGTCATCATAAAATAACCTAGTCGCAATAAAGATAAAGTGTATGATGTCAGAATGAATACTATCAGCCAAATGTATACGACGTATAAGCTATAATCAGCTGTAGTTTACCAATTTCATGCAGTTGCTTGCAAATTGCGATAAACATAATGGTTCATGTCTACAGCACTGCAGTTGCAATTCTTTATGGTGCAAGCCGTTAATTATTTAGTGATAATTGTCAAAATAAAGTGCAAAAACCCACAATATCGCAAATAGCTTACCATGGTGCAAGTTAATTAATTCGTATTGTCAATGTCATTGTCAATGTGTTTCATCCTACGTCACGGAAAACGTCTCGGCAAGATGCTGAAGCTCCCGAGACTCTCAAGAGTCGCGGGAGCTTCAAGGTCTCGGCCAGCATCTCGGACGTTGCAACGTCTCGTTTTGGTTTCATCTCGGATTTTAAACGTCTCGTCTCAGACAAAATTTTGAACGTCTCGGTCTCGGCTCAGAAGGTCCCGTGCACATCCCTGCACAACTAAAAAAATAATGGATCCCTGTTACATTTTCAAATAACTCAACAATCCTGGCTCAGTATTAACAAATTCTGGTACAAATTTAGTCATCATATAATCAGCACTTACCGAACACTGTTTCATTTTGTTGCTGCTTTGGGGGGAAGAAACCTCTTAAGAGACAATTTCAAAATTTGGCTTTGCTCCGAGTCATGCAGACAATGACTTACATGTTTGTGTTAAGTTGGTGAAAATTGGTGAAGGGAAATGGCCAAAGTGAAAATGCACCTGACAAAAGATTTTTGTTCTCATTCTGTATTTGATGCCAGTAGTCCACTGGACTGAGTGATTCTGCTGAATATTATGTAATGTCACTCCTTCCATTTGTCTATCACATTTTTGTGCTGTGCTTTGATGTTCTGTGATTTGTTGATGTCTAACTTGGAATAACTTCAGAAGTTTAACTCAGTTAAGCAGAGTATAATATTTTACTGTTGTCTGTGGTTGTTTTTTGAATACCGGTAGTTGTTCTGCTGTGGCTTTCTATTTCTTTCATTATATTTTTCTTAGTTCCAAGTGTAGATTATCTGTAGCTCATGTTGTTCAACTGTTTATAGAGCTGCTCATGCTTGTGAAACTTCTGAAATAAAATAAACTGAATAGTTTTTTTTTTTTTTAATTTTTTTTTTTTTATTTTCTGACTGTAGCAGAACTCAGAGAATACATTTTTGTTTCATTTCTGTTTCAGACGTCTGCGGGTGAAATGAAACAAACAAAACCAAAATGAAAATTGTTTTATTTCTGTTTCGCATACTTGCGGCATTATAAGCATGGATCATGTATTCGGATATTTTCTCTGTATTTACTACCTATCATGTTTATGTAAGAACTGCCAATGGTAAATGTACAGATTATTGTTTTTTATGTGTATACAGTAATACATATTGATGCCATTAATAGCAGATGCAGTATACCGCGGATGCTGGATGCAAAATGAATGTAACATTTGTTGTTATTTGCATGCATATAAGAGTTGCAAACCATTGTTATACGGTGCTGCAGCATAAATGTCACATTGTTGCCAAATGTATATTGTGAACGATCATGTCCGTCTGTGTATTAAGACATACGTGATGAGCTATTGACTATACACTTGGCAGTTTCTTAGTCCGGTGTTGTGATTTATTTTCACTGTTCCAAATGTTGTTGAAAACTTGTGAGTTACAGCTGCGTTGTTGTTGTTGTTGAGGTAGGCCTACTTCTAATGCTAGCTGAATCTCACATACAGGGTGCGGCTAAAAAGTAGCCCTGTAATGTTTTTCGCTGTTTTCTCAGCAACCATTTAGAATTTTAATTTGAAATTTTACAGCTTCATTTACTAAAACCTTTTACATCTAACTGCCAAGTAAAATATTCTGTTGAAAAACGACGAAGTTATAGACTTTTGACATGACCGCCTACAGATTTTTTAGCATTACAAATGTTCAAGGTAAAAATGCTATTTAATTTTCAAAAACCGGTTACCACGTTACTGCCGATGACGTCGCAGTGACGTCTTGATAAACAGTAATTTAATTTGTTTATAAATTATTACTTAATTATCATTTTTAAAGCAGCCACTGGCTGTCCACCGGGTTCATCTTCCAGCAGGTCGGCGCACCAGCATACACAGTGCGTTGCGCACGGATTTCATCACAAAGAATTAGAGGCCTCCAAATTCCCTTAATATAAACCCAATTGATTATCGCGTGTGGGGTGCAATGATGGAGGCTTACTGCAAGCTGAAAACACTCGCCAAATTCAAGGAAGCGCTTCTGGTTATCTGGAGCAACCTGTCACAAGGGCCGATCGACTAGGCTGTGAAAGACTTGTCAAATTCAGTGATTGAAGGCTTGTATTGGTCTACCACCCTCCCCCAAGGATATATGATTTTATTTTTTTCTCTGTAAATCTTACCGATGAAATACTGTTACCGCTGCAATAGCAATACATTAGTAGACTGAGACCCCCAAAGATTACTGAGACCCAAGAATTTACTGAAATGACGCCACTGGTCAATGTACTTGATTCGGTAATAATTCTGCCTTTTAAATCACAGGCTGAACGGTAGTTCAAGCCCTGTGTTAACGGCGACTTCTCTTTCTTATGAGAAAGCTAAAAATTCGACCCCCCACAGAATCAAAACCCCTGACCCCGATTGAGATAAAATTTCGCACGGTTGATTACGTCGGCGAGGGGACCCGTCTTGCAAAATTTTATGCAAATCCCTCCAAGGGGGGCTTCCCGGCAAATGGGTGAAATATACGCAAAAATTTTTGTAGCTGTCCATATACCTTTTTTTCTTCAACTCACCTACAGGTCAGACCCTTCGGCGGATTTTTGCGTGCAATGGCTCAAACGACGCGGTCTCGCGCAAGGATGTGCCTTTTGGGGGTTAAAAAATTTGATGTTAATATTTAACATATTTATTCGCAAAAATCGAAAAAAATTACAATGGCGCCTATGGGGAAAATTAAGCAATTCTTTAAACGGTCATAACTTTGGTTGTGTATAAGATAGAGTCGTAACTTTTGGTTCTAGGATACGGTTTTTGGGGATGGCCAATCTAACGGTGTCATTTAATTTTACCTCGGACCCTCCCTGGTTGCCATGGAAACGAAATTTGGAACAGAATGGGTTATAACTCGGCTTGTATGAGAGATTTTTGCGAGATATTTGCGCCTATAGGGGGATTTTCGGGAATGGGCCAACGAATGCTGCCAATTGCATTTTTCCCTGACCGACCCCCGTTGCCATGGCAACG
>Ga0056128_1009943_pt1 | contig 11887 bp, 6 predicted proteins | sample WorMetLIZISLAND2_FD_71113 | JGI IMG/M metagenome (GOLD analysis project Ga0056128, IMG submission 71113) | Marine gutless worms symbiont microbial communities from Max Planck institute for Marine Microbiology, Germany - Olavius geniculatus... ... | reverse complement strand
TTATCATGTCAGCACTGAGCAACATGGAAACATGAAATCGGGCGTCTTGTGATCCAAAAACTCAACATCTTGCAAGCTCGGTGTGATAGTGCACTGTCTTGCTCGAACATGTGAGAGACCAACTATTTCCACAGACACGTAAATTCGATCGCTTTGCACGTTTTTGTGGCTGCATCTGTAAAACTTCAAATATTTGACACCAACGAACCAGATTTTTCACCATTGAAGCAGGGTAGCAACTGGCAGCACCAATTGGAATTAGCCCGTTTGTACCCGTGACACATTATTATGTCAGCGTTACATCACGACTGGCAAAAAATATTTAATCAACTGCCATGTTTTGTTACTTAAAACATTTTGAATTAGTATTTATTCGCCTACAACTGGTAAAAATTTCATGCAAATTGCTCATCATTTGAGTGAGTTATGAAAAAAAAACAAAAAGGGGGTCCTTTTTATGAAACACCGCGTACACTGGTTGCTCGTGCGTCAACGAGTGGACTTCAAAATTTGTTTACTCGTAACTACTAGGCATCAGCGCAGCCGACATAACTTTCTGTTATAAGACTTGCGTGTATAAAATACTGTTGCTGAACTGAAGTGAAAGAGCGGACTATGCAAGGAATGCGTATGCCTATCGCCTAAACGGACTACATGTATGTTGTGTCCGTCACAGTTTCGTAGGCGCGTATTTGCCTGCTATACCTGCATTAATGTTGGATTGATTGGATCTTGTTCTTAACAATTGAGATTAAAGGTATTTGATTTTAATGGAGTACACCGAAATTCATTAGGTGTAGAGGTAAACTTTGCACATGCCAAAACCAATTGTACATTCGGCACCATATAAAAAAAGGTGTCAGGTTTGAACATTTTAAATTAGCTGATGACGTCAACAGTTTAAAGTTCAAACTGCAAACTTCCTATATTTACATTTATTTTTTAACTTACATACATTAACAGTGTAAGAATGTAGCTTTTAATTATTTTTCAATGTAGAAAAATTTAATCTTTACTTGCAAGACGGTTTTCCTTGCAAATTCCATTCCTTGCAAAGTAAGGTGACGATTTTAATTGAGTTATAATAATGTCCTGGGTAAAAATGTAATATTTCTTGGTTATGTTTTCCCAGATAGTGCAGAAACAGATGTTGGATGTGGTGTGAGATTAATGGCCATGGAGATATAACAAAAATTCGTATTAAAATTACCAAAATCTGGTAATCATTTTTTAAGTTATGGTCGACAATAATGAGACGCAGTGTAGTTTGGAAACAAAATAACGTGAAGAATGTCGCTCGAGAGGTACGCGGTCTTTTCGCGCGGCATTAAGAAATGAACGTTTACTAAAACTGTTCCCGTTCAGGTTCACTGCACGTTATTTTCACTGTCGCTTGGCTAAAGACTGGTCGTCACCAAACGTGTGTAGCCTACTCTGCATCTTCAAACTAAGAACTTGTAACGCATGTAAAGCTGGTACATAAAAGACACATTTTGACTTTCTTTGCTCTAAGTTTTCAGCTCCGTCATGCATTTTCATTATTTTATAGCAGTAGTTAATTGTTAGCGCCACAGTGTATATGGGGTCTATAATGCCGTCGGTTTTCATGGTGAGCCTGAATCCTTAAACTTGCAATTGCGTCGCAGCTAGTTTAGCACCGTGAAATGAAACAGGCAGCTCGGCAGAAATTTGCGCGCTCCAAGTGCTTCTACTTATTACCGGTCATTGGCTTGTGCGGCAGATTTAAGTCGCAAGCCTTCAAAATGTCATTATTTCAACTTGCCCCACGTGTCTCTCGGTTCATGGCAAGAAGCTGCAGCCGTCTCGTTAACACCCATACTGTCGGTCGACGCGTCCGTGCGATTTATACACCGCACTATCGGTGCCCCATTATAGCATCGCTCCAGAAAAGTCTCCCCCGGCCGACAATTTACCGGCAAAAAAATCCGCCCCGCCTGGCGGCCGCCGGGGCAGGACAAATTTTTACCGGTAAATTGTCGGCTGGAGAAACTTTTCTGGGGGGCGATTCTAAGACTTTTATGGGGCCGCCGATATTTTAATAAGAAGAGACATATCAAATCCGTGATTATCTCTCCGTGGAGGATTTTTCATGGGGGATACATTTTAATGTAACACCGGTCTTCATTATGGCGCTTCGGCGATGCAGTGATCTATCCCTGGAGAGCTCTTAACTGGACAGAGTTGCGAGGAATGGTCGCTATATAATTCACACGAGGAGTCAGATGTATTCAGCAATCTCCGCGGAACTGCGTGTGCTTAACACCTTGTTAAGCCTTTCAATCCGTCACGTCATCAATAACCAGCTGACTACTGCCACAACGAGCCGAGCTGCCCTGCCGTGGCCGACCCAGCCAAACTATGACTTCGTTTTTATTCACTTGTAGGTCGGTAGGCCTACGTTTATACCACTAAACTGATGTTCAATCAATTAACCAATCAATTTTTACATTGGTTACTGTAGTAACATGAAATCCGAGCTAATGCTCATGAGACGCGCTGCAGCCTATGGCAGTTTCTGTTCGCAGATTATCTTGGTCTGTCTGCATCCATTTCGTCCCATTTCAATTTTAAAGTGTGCGTTGCAGCCAAAATCGCAAAAAATACTTTAAAACCCTATATTGAAAGTTCAAGGTCGTTCAAGGTCATCAGTGTTGATACCACTAAAAAGCTCGTTACTAGTGCTTGTTATGGTTAGCAGCATGTCTGTATCTGCAACCGTTTTACGCTAGACGAGCCAATATCTAGCGGCATAAAATTTTGTCACGAATTATTAGAGACTCTATGCTATTATATGGTAAAAACCCAAAGTCTCTGTCTCACCTGGGCTTCATTCGGTACCAGTGTAATGTATAATAATGATTCCCGTATAATAATAAATTCCCAGTCATTATTATATGTATAATTTTACACTGCCCCAGTCAATATTTATTTCTATTCAGTCATGAAAATTATACAGAATAAGCGAGAACATATACTGAATAAGCAGCAACAACGATTTTTAAAGAAAAACCTTTTATTAATCACACAAGAAGTTACTATTCTAGGAACTATACATATAATAATGACTGGGGAGTTATTTTTAGGGAAAGCCGAACAGACGGACGGACAGAATAATACTAGCAGCAGCAATTGTGTATTTGTAGGAGTTCCGTGAAAAGGAGTGGTCAAACGGTCTAAAACGGCGATTTGTTTTAGTAATTTCGCTATCGCCGTGTCTTCGAAACCTTTAGAAATTTGTTTGCTTTTAGCCGAAATATCTGCTGCTAACTGCCGCAAGTGCAGAACAGCTGCAAAACGAAATCGCAACCAGGTGAAAAGAAAACAAACGCTGCTTGGGATGCATGATTGCCGCGAAGAACGTCTGTATTGTTCGTACGAACAATTCGCAGCACGCGGCCGTTCAAGCTGAGTTATATATGAACGCTGGCGCCAGCTTATATAGCCTTGTGGCCTACATTGTGTGCTATCTGCAAACGCTTTGTCAGTGCTACAAGAAGACATCGATATCTCTGAACTGACTAAGACGGATGTAAGAATGATCGGTAGGATCCACCCAGAACGAGAGAGCCCAGGCAGGTATAAGATTTAGTTCGTAGTGAGAGTGTAGATTATGCAAAGAAACGTAGTTATTTTTTACTTTGGTTGTGAAGAAATGACTTCTTACGCTTAGTACATGTTAAATAGAAATGCACAGTTAAAAAATTATAACAAGCATCACATACAGACATTTGTTGATTTGCTTGGATGACCACGACGGTTCAATAAGATAGGACTGCATTAACGTATGCTAAAAATGACAAGTAGCCAGCTCGCATGTGGTCAAAACAGACAATAATCAACGACTAAATTTAGACAATTTAGCATAGCAATAGCGCGTATTAGCTATGGTAATTCTGTCTGTCCGTCTGTCTGTCTGTCACGACCCGGTACCGATTCAAGCCGACGTGAGATAGAGAGTTTTGGTTTACACCGCATGCTAGCCTAGAGTCTAATATTTTGTGACAAAATTTCATGGCGCTAGGTGAATGGAGTCCCCACAAACGAAAGGCAAAACAGGGGCACCCCTTTAAAAAGCGTTGTTCTTATTGGCTTGTCTAGCGTGAAAATGGTTGCAAACAGGCACAGACATGTTGCTTATCATAACAAGCACTGGCGTCGAGCTTTATAGAAATGTCAACATCGATGACCTTGAATGACCTTTGACCCACAAAATAGGGGATTTTAGTGAATTTTTCGCGATATCGGGCTGCGACACGCATTTTAAAAGTGAATTGCTCCGAAATGGCTAGGATAGACCAAAACAACCTGCTTACGAAATTTTCAGCATTGAAGGTAAATTTTAGCAATGCAAGTCCGGACCCTCTAGGTTTAAGGAAACCAGCGCACGCAAGTGTCAAAGAGAGGTACCCATGGATGGAGATAGACCACGATTACCTAAGATCAGGAACTGGTATATGCTCTCGCGCGTCTTATGTGCATTAGCTCAGATTTCTTGTTAATATAAACCGGCGGGGCGACTGAAAATGCGAGAAATGAAATTTCGGCACCATCAAAAATGCAAGTCGTGAAAATACGAAAAATGAAAATGCGAGAAATGAAAATTCGGGAAAAATATGCACTACCTGGGGAAAGCACAACCAGCGAAATATTACTTTTTTATTTAATGCGATGATTGCTCAATTAACATAACGCCTAAAACACATTTTGTTTACATTTATGACATTGTGGCTGACATTTCATTCAGTTATCCATTTTTCAACTGGCTGCAGTAAAATTGCTCGAAGTGTTGGCCCACTATGCGAACACAGGCAAGAAGATGCTTTCTATTCTCCATTCATTGACAGCAGTGTCGATAATGTTCTGCTCCAGACCAATCCAGGCTGTACAAGTCGCTTCTTGACTTCACAAACATTTCTAAACTTCATTTGATAGACACACTGCTGCAAGACAGTCAAACCTTGTAACAGACCTGCTGTTGGGGCCCACAAATTAAGATAGATGGAATTTATTGACGTTTTTCATTCACTTCAACACGTATTATGCTTGGTCTGCTTTCCCAAGGTAGTGCAAAAGCGAACGATGGCTGAGGTGAAAACTAAAAACTATTTAATAGCCAGTTGTGTCGGAAATATTTCTGCCAAATATTTTAAAAATCTGCTAATCTTTGTTTAAGATATGATCGATAATGTTGGGGATGTTTTTTTTAAAGGTTTTCTGTTTATTTTAATGCATATTTCGCTTGATCTGCTTTCCCTAGGTAATGCAAAAGCATACATTGGGTGAGGTGGGAAAATGAACGGTCATTTGATGGCAAGTTGTGTCTTAAATATTTGTACGAAATATTATTGAAATATGTTAATTGGTTTTCAAGTTACAGTCAAAAATGTCGAGGATGTTTTTTGAGACACAGTGTACAATTAACGCTAGCATAACACGTCGCGCTCGGTAACACGCGTTCGCTTCGCCGGGCGATATAAACAGTTACAGTCGTTAATAACACCAGAAATATCGGACACAGGTTCTGCAAATTTTTCTCACGATAAAAATGCCTTGCAAGAGAAGACGCACTACAGCCTATACAGTTCCTGTCGCAGTACTGACCTTCAAGGTCATCCAAGATCGATGATTTCTATCTAACCTAAAACGGCGTAAGCCACTTCCTATTAGTGATTGATAGTAACCTTGGCCCTATCTCTCACCGTTTCCGAGATACGGCCATTTGTAGCTTGAAACTTTTCGTTGAAAATTGCAGCCAAACCGTTGCAGATGGAAACATGGTTACTATTGACAGCCTATAGAAAGTTGCCACCGCCCTATACGACGGTACCATCGCCAATCCTCTACGATTTACCGTTTAGCCACAATACCGCATGTTTGACATACCATAGTGCGTTATGACCCTTTAAGATCATCCAAGGTCAGCGATTCTCATGTAATTTGAAAGAGCGTATGCCACTTCCTATTAGTGATTAATAGTAGGCTAACCTTGGCCCTATCTCTCGCCGTTTCCGAGATACGGCCAGTTTTCCATTAAATTTCCTACCCGCCCCCGTCCATTTAACCCAAGTTTAAAAGTGTTTCCCTCGCACTACATGGCTAAATTTTACACGTCCGAGTTCAAGGCCCATGGCTAATTATTCGTGTAAAAAAAATTTCCCCTACGATCTAACGCTTAGTCACAATACATCCGTTACGGACATGCAGACGGACGGACGACAACTCAGACCAATAGCTCGATCGTTACTTAAGTACCTTCGGCTAAAAAGATACGATGCCATCGCAGCAGAATTACGCTCGGAGCGCTCGTATACATCGCGAATAACGGCGTTGTTTATTCACAAGCTGATTAATTCAGGCCATACTGCTTCTAACTATTTGCTGACGACCGACCGACCGCTGGTAATGACCCAGGATGATGACAGGCTTGTGTCTGCAGTAGCGTTGATTAATGCCGACACAATGCATGTATGTACAGCAGATCGCCTGCTCCTCACAACAGCATCTCAAGCAGCAGCGCACACAGACAATGTCAGATAAGAAGCTATTAGTCTCCAGTATGGAGTTATGCGTATGCACAAAAAGATACGCAGATGGCCCACGTAATACGATCCGTGTAATTACCCTATCTTGTAAAAACTTGATTACAATTTCATTCCTGCTTACACTTCACATTGTTTTTAAAAATTGCCGTTCCTCTTTGGCAATATATTTGACAGTGTTCATATGTTATATTTTTGGCAAGAAGTGGTCTGACTATTATTAGATATATCACTTAGCTCATATAGAAGAAATGCACATGCCTACTAGAGAACGTGTACGCTTCAAGCTATGCGTGCATGATGGCTACGTCTGCCAAATATTATGCGAATAAAAAAATGACAGTAAACAGAGTTACACGCAAGAAGATCTGTACATTACTTGAAAAAAGAAAAATAAAATTATTAAGAATGACGTTTTTATCAGGCCGAACAGTATGCGTACAGCAATTGCATAGCCTGTATTAGCCTCTTGACGCACTGCTTGCTTCATTTTGTACGACGGACGACGAAAAATAAACCTGGAGGGAGTCTCCATCGGCCAGGTCTCGTTTTTATAAGGTCAGAGTTCAGCAAACCATTCAGTATATGACGGCCCGTTGCTGACACGAGCGGCATTCGATTCCAAGGGAGCAGTAAAGCCGTTATTTGGTCGCGCTGATTCCATCACGCCGAAACCTGGCTTATTAAACGCATTACTACGATGACCTATTTCGCAGCAAAGGCCGTTTGACTATCCACGAACAGCCGTCTGTGCCCATAATTTCACGGTCTTGCTCTTCGGCGCGAGCCTATCGACAATAAAAACGAGTTTTCAAGGTTCGTTTTCGGATTTTTTTCATAAAATTTATTTCATCTGTGGTCTTATAAATGTCGCTGAAGCCGGTTGTGACTAAACGATTGACCGAGAGCGCACCATACAGTGACTTCACGGTGGTCAGCAGTCCAATTCGTCGTCGTCGTCACGCGTAGTTTGTCAAATGTGCAACAGTCTCCCATGCGTCGCTTGGATGCTCAGACAGTCGGGCATGTCGAACAATAACCACACACACCATGCACGTAGTGAGCAACAATTTAGAATAGTGGTGGTTAATATTCGTAAACGAGAAATAAACACTGTACGCATATTGGCGACAATAAAAACGTCGAAGGGCAATTATTGTTCAGTGCATTGGGGCCGTTCACAAATTATATAAGCTCTTAGCTCAGTTGACTGTCGCGCTTTACGCATGTCGTGGTGGTTATTGCGACTTACCGTGTAGCCACAATACCGCACGACTGGCACACCATAATGAGTTCAAGGTCATCCAAGGTCATTGATTTTAATGTCATTTGAAAGCCAGTATTCGACTTCCTATTAGTGATCAATAGCAACCCAAACCCTATCTTGCACCGTTTAGCTACAATACACTCGTTACAAAGGACGACAGACGACGACGGACGACAACCGTGTAAGACGCCTACAGCACTGCTGTCATCTAGCGCACTTTGACTCGAGCCGGCGTTCCCAGCATGAAAGAACTACACGGGCTGGTCCGTGACGGCCTGACGGTTTGACATTGCTGCCATGGAACTCTGGGTCGGTTGGTCGTTTCGAGCAAGCATTCCGATTGGAGTGTCCGTGCGGACAAACAGACAGACAGACAGACAGAATCTGCAGCTGCAGACTCTGCAGCGTCCAACAAAGAGTGATGTCTAGCGCCAGCGCGCGACAGTCAATAACGCTCAAAACCTATTCGTGATGTTTTTCCAAATAATTTTTTTTGCAAGAACCGTTATCTGTTTTCAAGTCGTAAACAATTCCCTTAAAATGTTTTTTGCACTGTTATCGCAATTTTACCACGCACTTGACAGCTACGCCAATGTTGTGGGCTAAATCCGCGATTCACGGTAACATTAATGCACAGTACAGACATGAGCGCGCAGTATTATAAAAAAAACACTATCGTTCACTATTAAGGCCCGTATAACCACACAGCATTTTAAAAAACGTGCCACTATTAATGTTTAAATAACTTCGCGACACACTGGATGATTTTAATAACTTTTGGGGTGCAACATCGTGAATAAACTTGTCGTAAACGACTACAGTTTTGCCAACTTACTACTTAGGCATTTTATGAGTGTAGCAACAGCACTAAGGTGAGTTGAATAAAAGTACAGTCACTTGAGTCAAGTTTCTTTCTGATGCTGCGTGCCAAAAATTATTAGAATCAACCAATGTTTCACAAAGATATTAAAACAAAACAAAAGTGGCACGTTTTGGGGGACATGATGTAGTTACACTGACGAAAGTGACTGGCTGACCTGTCGGACAAGAAGTGAGTTGAAGACAAGAAGAAGCAGCAACGGCAGGAACGTGAACAGAGTCTGATTGGCGTACTTGTAACCGATCGAGTATGAGCTCAGTTCGCCAAACCAGGTCATTTGACGCTGCAACTTTGTCGTGTTCGTCAACGGATCGATTTTTTCCACTACCTGTGACATACAGTTATGCATCGTCATTATCATCATCATCAGCAGCAGCGGCGGCGTCGTGGATTTAAAAAAAACCGAACCAAAAGTTGCAATTTCCCGACAAACACTGGAAACTTCGAAGAAAATTTCCGATAAAAGATTACGTGTGCTCAGCATTTCGATTTCACCCCTAAATTTCCACAAAATGGGTTTTTAGCCCAACATTTTGCACTTTTGGACTATAATTTTCTCACCAAGAATGAAATTTTCCGATAATTTCCCGACGGCCCAAAATTTAACGTAAACAATTCCCCCATCTGTTCTCCCTCGCCACGACGCCAATGATCATTATTATTATCACCATCATCTACTATTTCTTCGAATACTCCAAAGACTTAAGACATTGCAGAGGACAGAAATTAAACCAAATGCTCTCACAGCTGCAGCTTGTACGCTAGGCTCTTACTGACACAAAAACAATTAATCGAAATCATGCAAAATTGCAGTTGTAAAACGTTTATGCCTGTAAAAAGTTCTTCAATTTTTTGAAAAATAACACGTTTTTGACGTTTTTTTAAAAAATTTTAACGTAAGACGGCCGGTGTATAAAAATGACAGCAATACTAAAAATTATAATACTAAAAATTGTAATCGTAGCCTAAATGAGCATGTTAAATTGGTACAATATACGAAGTCGACGAGCGACAACTCTTGAGTTGTAAGCAGTAAAAGTGTCAAACGCTAAACTCGGGTAAAAATCAGAAATAATAAATTTGGACAAATGACCCTAACACAGGTTCGTTAAAGCGCTCGAGACTGACTTAATATGCAGTATAACGGGGACAGAAGATCGCAGTATTACACAAGGCTCAAATAGGCATTCGTTATTGCGGACGTCAGGACGCCCGTACGGACGCCCACCCAGGTCGTTTATTTGCCGAGACAAATCGTCGTCTAAAGCCTTATGCCAGCTGCTACCGCTGCTCCATCACAGTTTGCCTAGTGCATTGTCTAAGACACACATATTTATCTCGATATTGCGCTGGCCGTCGTGGCCAGCGAAACGCCGTATTAACTTAACCCTTTCATTACCGCTGTCTTCTCCGCTCACGTTGTCAAGTCAAATGCACGTTAGCAGCGACTAAGCTGTGCATCGAAAAGTAGACCAATGATTTTAGTCAGAACTTTTTCCAAATATTGACAGATTTTCAAAAATCTTTTACTAGCACTCTATACGAAACTGCTTAATAAAGCAACTACTAAATATTCAACTACAAGTACTCCGAAGCATGGTGCTACACTACCGTGTAAAATGTTATAAATGTCAAAAGCGCACTGGCGATACGTAATTCGTCAATGCAATTATCACATCAATTATTTGCACAAAAATGCTGATAAATAAACATTTTAAATACTTCAAACCATTTTTGTTCGTATGACAATTAACAACATCACATTTGGTGTTCGAAATATCCACGTTTCGCCAACGAAACTCAAACCCCACAGCATATGCGAATTTTCTCTAACATTTATATCTTACGAGTTCATGTAGCGACATATTTAGATTTAGTGAAATTTTCATTCAATAACTATTTTACTGCAATTTTTAACAAGTAATTTGAGCAAAGCTCATAAGACACGCGAGAGTCTTAGCACTGTTCCTGTTTGCAGGTTGTTCTTGTTTATCTCCAGCCATTTCTACGCAATATTCTTTATGTGTGCCTCGCAGAGGAAAATCGCAAAAAAACACTAAAACACCCTATTTTGGGGGTTCATTGTCATTCAAGGTCATTGGCGTTGACACCATTAGAAGGCGTGTCACTAGCGCTCGTTATGATAAGCAGCATGTCTGCGTTTATTTGCAAGCGTTTTCACGCTACACAAGAGAATAGCGGTAAAATAACCACTTTTTAGGTGATACCCTTATTTGACGCCCGCGTGAGCCGCCCTCCTTGAACCTAAGTGGTCGGAACTTGCAGCAGTAAAATCTGCGTATGCAGATTGTCTTGGTCTATCTCTAGCCGTTTCGGCGTATTTCACTCTTAAAATGTGTGTCACAGCCCAAAATCGCGAAAAATCACTAAAACAGCTTATTTTGAGGGCTCAAGGTCATTCAAGATCATTGTTGTTGACATTCTTATAAAGCTTGTCACCAGTGCTTGTTATAATAAGCAGCATGTCTATTGTCTATGCATATCCGTAACCATTTACACGCTATACGAGCCAATAGCGGTAAATAAGCAAATTTTATGGGGCACCCTCTTTCACGCCCACGTTCGAGGAAAACCCCCTCACCGAGGCGCATAAAATTTTGTCACGATAAACTAGAGTCCTTGCGACAACCCACAGTAAAGATTTCGTGATTCTAACTTGCGTCGTTTTTGACACAAGACAGCAGTGTGACGGACGGACAGACGGACGCCCAGACGATGGCTAAGACGCGCGAAGCATTACATGCTCTCGCGCGTAAAAAGAGTTTGAAATACATGTAAAAAAATCTAAAAGTCGGTTAATACATGGTGAAGTAATGAAACAACTGAATAGTCTTCACAGTGTGCATTACAGTTTAGCTCACCGTCCCTGCAGCATGCAACGGTTTACCGCTGCTGTATGTAATATGAACATGCTTCTTGGTGATCAATGTCTTCCATCTAATACAGAGCAGGCTGGCAGAATATATATATACGTTTATTCACCACTCAGGTAGTACAAATGAAATGACAGACAAATAGACAGGCAGGCAGACATACAGATAGACTGAAAGATAAATGTTCAAGTCAATAAAGATATACATGCACATAAAATAAAATAAACTAGCCAATGAAATTTAAAATAGAATAAAAGCAAATTTATCAACCTTCACACACATACTT
>Ga0056128_1009942_pt1 | contig 11887 bp, 11 predicted proteins | sample WorMetLIZISLAND2_FD_71113 | JGI IMG/M metagenome (GOLD analysis project Ga0056128, IMG submission 71113) | Marine gutless worms symbiont microbial communities from Max Planck institute for Marine Microbiology, Germany - Olavius geniculatus... ... | reverse complement strand
GGTTGATAACAGCATGATGAGGTAAGTACCATATTATACCGTCACTTCTGTTTATCTCTGCTTTTTCAACCTTGCTCGAGTAACCATTGGCTACCAACTCGTTCATGTTCTGGCAATATTTCTCATGCAAATCTCTGTCACGACTCAATTTACATTTCAGACTGTGCAACCTCATCTCAGCAAGTTGCCTATTATTTGGCAGAGTTACCGGTCGATGTTTAAACGGTATTGCCAATTCGTAATGTCCATCATCTGTTAATTTTATCGTGTCTTCCATCATTGCTAATGCTCTCTGATCTTCGATAGACATTTCTTTCGTGTCATCATCCAGAGAATCCAATTTCCAGAATCTCGCTACCTGACTGTCTAACTTTTCTTCTGCACCAATGAAACTGGAATAGACCCTGCAATCACCGTCAGCATTTAGCAGCCCATTTACTGTCCACCCGAACGGGGACCTTACTGCATATGGTGCACCGCTAGATCCTTGCCGTGTCTCATAGCAAATCATTGCTTTTGGCACATCTTGACCAATGAGAAGCATGACCTTCAAGCCTTCTAGATTTGGCAACTAAATGTCACGTAAATGTGCCCATTTAGCAACATCATTAATTCTTGCTGCATTCTGCATACAAATAGGCAATTTTCTCCTTGTGAACACTTTTGGCATGTCAAATGACCTTTCACTGTTAACGTCTGATACCTCAAGGTTAACTACCTGAGCTTCTTCCATGCTGTCTGCTTTGCCTAATGTGGTTAGCGTGAATACTTCCTTCTGACCTTTCACTCCTAGCAACTCCGTCAATTCTTTACAGCAGAAACTATTTGTTAATCCGCTATCCAGCAATGCACATGTAAGAACAGAGCGTTCACTTCCCTTGACTCTAACCTAAACTGGCACTATAGGCAGGGAAACTCTTGGCCCAGCACCGGCCCCTGTGGCAAGACACGTTTTTTCAGCTTCTGCTCTAACTTGTGTCGCTGCTGGAGAGGGCTTATGTAAAAGTGGCAAGTGTTTTTCTGCCACAGCCAAAAATAAAGCATCTCTTTGCGACTGTGCATGATTCTGCCTTATGACTTCTCTTCAAGCAGTTAAAGCATAACCTTTTCTGGCGGGCAAACTTAGCTCGTGATCCTAAGTCCAATCCTTTAAACTGTTCGCAGGAAGCTACACTGTGTGAGCCACTGCATGCTACACGTCCACCCTGACCTTGAAGGGGAGAAGTAAAAATGTTTGCTGCAACTGCTTCAGTAGGCTGCTGAGACCTAGCTGCTCTTTTACCTGCAGTTAGTACACTGTATACTGAATCAGTCACTTCTTCGGCAGCTCTGTCTACAAATAAAACTAAATCATGAAAATTTGCAGACCTATGCTGTCTATTCTGCACTTCATGGATTTCTTTCATCCATCTCATCTCTAAGTAGCGTGGCAATCTACCCACAATTTTCACAAATACACGCTGTGTACTAACCTCATTTAAGTGGTTTATGGCACCCAGGGTTGCCTCACAACTTTTAAGGTCATCTGCTAAGTCCCTCAGAGACTCACCTTCGTGGGGCTTTATCTGCTGCCCATTTGTAATTTTATCAATCCAAGCTTCTGAAATTCTGTATTTATTTCCAAATCTCTCCTTCAATAATTTACGAGCATGCTTGTATCCTTCACTAGGTGGCATGACTGTGCAGCAATGAATCACTTTCCTCGCTTTGCCAACACAGTACTGCAGCAGTCGGGTCAGCCTTGATCCATCATCGTCACATATTCTTTCTACACTGTTCTCAAAACTTTTTATGAACGACCAATACTGTAGTGGATTGCCATCAAACTTGATCATTTCTGCGTGTGGAAGGTGCAAAGCGGCTAGTAACTGATTGTGTCTCTGAGTACTGTCATCCGTATTAGGAGCGGACATGCCTGGCCATTCTGGTGCCAGTGGATTCAGCGGAATGTTTTTATTAACTGGGCCAAACTGGACCTCACTATCGAAGGCAGCAGCATCGGCTTCACTTTCAGCTATTTCTGCTTCAATGTCTAACTGCTCCTTCGCATGTTTAATTCTCTGTTCTTCAACTTCTAGTTCATGTTTCTTTCTAAAAATCTCTGCCTTTAGCTTCAATTTAGCAGCTCGGGCCTTAGATGACGTAGAAGGGCCACTAACCTGACTCACCGAGTCACGCGGTTAAATTTTATCGCCTTTGTTACTTATGATCACATCTGTACCGGTAGCTGTGTCGGTAGGCGGATCGTTGTTGATGCTGGTCGGTAAACTGCTTGAGTTGTCGGACCGTCGTAGAACACTAAAGTCGATAGTCGGTGTACAGTTCGAATCATAGCACCGTCGAGAATCGAAATGTTAGCCGTTGATGAACTGATGTAAAAGTCAATCGTTTCAGCAAACGTCTTTATTATCATCTGGCATTATTGACACCAGTGACATCATAAACAGACACTTCGTTCATCATAAACACGTCGAACTGTTGGATTCTGCTGTCAAAAGATACTGTTAACCGCACTGTTGATTGTCGCCTCTGTGTCGTTTTCTTTCCAGGCCGGGAGTAAGGTGCGAACGGTTTTCCATTTTCGGTTTTGTTTTTAGTTGACCGTTTATAAAGATCTTACTGTTTTCGCTTCTATCTGCCAAATTTTTTTGTACCGGAAGTTTCCCTAGGTTTTGTTTACTTTTAATTCATTCATCTAATTTGCGGGTTTACAGGCTCGGACCGGTTAGCTTTCTCCACTAGCTTAGCGCCCACTCCTTAACGGGAGCGGATCGAGGTCTATGTAGAAGCCCCGTCCTCACAGGTAGACCTCAGGAATCCTTCTGTAGTTCATCCAGGCCCACGGGATGGAAACCTCCGGCTATAACCTTAGACAACGCCCGTTTTGGGTTTCTACCACAGCAGATACTTTAGCCACAATAGTGACTAGCTCGATGTCCACTGTAATGTCTTATCCGCCCACCAGTAGCAGTAGTGGCACGGACGGTTCGACTTCGGTTCCTACAATTATAATGCTGCAGCAAAATACTTAGCCCAAATTTGCCGACTTATACACAGCAAAACAAATGAGATTTGTTTAGAAAAATTGTGCAAATATTAAAAATAAGCACTAACCACTATGTCTATCTTTACGGCTAAATACACATATCCCGCGGATGAGCCCCCATAAATTCTGTAGTGGACTTTAAAGTGCAAAGTCGTTGACTACAGTGTCCCTAGGATAAATATCGGTATGTATTGCCAATCAATGACAGTACGTGGTTAACTGTTTTAAATCACACAGAATTATGAATAAAACTAATAATTATTATATGCAATCAATAAACAACTTTTTTACAATAGTACAGCAAATCTAGGCTATGTGGCCACTATTAAGTTAATTTCTACTACGTGTTTTACCAGCGCATGTAGTTATCAACGACAAAATTATAAAATTAATTTTGAAAACCTTTTTATGATAACCGGTTGTAATAGTACTCAATTCACAGGTCCATCATACAGTATCATCACAGGCTGAACAAGCCCTGTGTTAACGGCGACTTCTCTTTCTTATGGAAAAGCCAAAAATTCGACCCTCCACAGAATCAAAACCACTGATCTGATTGAGATAAAATTTAGCATGGTTGATTATGTTAGCAAGATAACCCGTCACGCAAAATTTCATGTAAATCCCTTCAAGAGGGCTTCCCGGCAAATGGGTGAAATATACGCAAAAATTTTTGTAGCCATAATACCTTTTTTTTCAGAAACTCACCTACAAATCGGACGCTTTGGCGGATTTTTGCGTGCGATGGCTCAAACGACGCGGTCTCGCGCAAGAATGTGCCTTTTAGGGGTTAAAAAATTTGAAATTAATATTTAACGTATTTATTCGCAAAAATCGAAAAAAATTACAATGGCGCCTATGGGAAAAATTGAACAATTCTTTAAACGGTCATAACTTTCCTGTGTATAAGATAGAGTCGTAATTTTTAGTTTTAGGGTATGTTTTTCGGGGATGGCAAATCTAACGGTGTCATTTAATTTTACCCCGGCCATCCTTGGTTGCCATGGCAACGAAATTTGTGACAAAATGGACTATAACTCGGCTTTCGTAGGAGATTTTTGCGAGATTTTTGCGCCTATAGGGGGGTTTTCGGGAATGGGCCATCGAATGCTGCCAATTGCATTTTTCCCCGATTAACCCCAGTTGCTATGGCAACGAAATTTGGGACAAAATTGGTCATAACTCGGCTTGCGCAGGAAATTTTTGCCCCTGTGGGGGGTTTCGGGGATGGGCCATCAAATGCTGCCAATTGCATTTTTTTCCGACTGACCTCCGTTGCCATGGCAACGAAATTTGAGACAAAATTGGCTATAGTTTGGCTTGCGTAAAAGATTTTTTCGAGATTTTTGCGCCTAGCCCTATAGGGGGATTCGGAAATTGGCCATAGAATGCTGCCAATTGCATTTTCCCACCGACCCTTCGTTGCCATGCCAACGAAATTTGGAACAAAATGGGCTATAACTTGGTAACAGTCGTAATTGGCTTGGCTACTTAAAAAAAATCTGAAGCGCAATATCTTTGTAACTGATCACCAGTAGGAAAACAGTTTTTTTTGTAATAGAACAGCAAATATGAATGTACAAAACAGTAGTTTATACACTTGTTAACGGCAACATTTAAGGAATTGCACATCGAAAACAGCAAAAATTACAAAAAGTGATATTATTTAGCAGCACATTGACACACAGTCAGTGTGATGCGGGCAATATCGCCTTTTGTAATTTTTGCTGTTTTCGATGTGCATTCTTTAAATGTTGCCGTTAACAAATGTACAAACTAACGTTTTGTACATTTATGTACGTCCACAGCGTCGATCAAGTTTGAGTAGCTTCAACGTCGAATAACAGCAATGTCGTCCTCAGCGTCGATCAATCACTCCAGTTCAGAGCAAATACAGAATTATCGTATTTCGTCCACAGCGACGATTTGTTTCACTGTTTTTAATAGCAATAACTCAAATTTTATCAATTTTCATACAAAAATATCAATAACAATAATTATACTCCACATCCACCAATTTCAGTTTAGGTTTTCTTGTAACGTTCTGTTTACAAACAATATTTTTCCGTTTATTTCACTAGGCTGCTTTGATTCGACTGATAATAAATAATATCAATATTACACGCTGGTTATAATAATAATAAAAGTTTTTGCGCTAGTATATTTAATTAAAAATATTTCATCTAGTTGACTAAACATGAGTTAGGTATGCACTATATTAAATGATCATGCATACGTCTGCTGAAAAATGTTATCCGTCATTTGCACGTGTAGCAAAAAATCATTACAGTGACAACACCATATCCCCACCGTGTTGTGCCGCTTTGTCGTTGGCGGTGGGGCTCACGACTCCGAGGACCCTATGAATTTTTAATCTATAGGCGAGGAGTCAACCAAGAGCACACCAACCAAAACTCTATGGAATGTCGTCCATGCCATGGTTCTCAGTACCCGGCACAAGATGGCGCAGTGATCACCGGGAACCCTGACCGGAACGTGTCTACACAAGGCGTTTCGACAGCTAATGTTACTTGTGTACGTGAGCAGCAGTTGTCACCGGGACTGCTGCCACGTCAAACGACTGGTGATTATTCGGCTTCAACGCCGACTCCTTCGGCCTCACAGCCGACTACGGCTTCACAGCCGGTTAAGAGATCCACACCAGTTCTGGTGGGACCTCCACCTTTGGTCCCTTCGAAACCGACTCTAGCTTCCCTTCGACGAAGGGAAAGAAAGCGGGCCAAGAAGGCCCGTTTAAGCTTTGAGGCTTTGGCCGGGTCTTTTCAAACTCAGGCAGAGTCTGTTCAGGCTCAGGCTGGGCCTGTTCAGCCTGTTCCGTCCACTAGTCAGCAGATGATGGAGGTCTCTGAGGGGAGTTCGGATGCTGGTGAATTTGAGTCGTTGAAGCTTTTGTCCTCAGACACAGAAAGAACCGGAACTGACTCTGTCAGTGAAATAACTTCTGAAGAAGAGGGCATGCTGCTCGCTTCGCCTTCTGGGCAGGCAACAGCGGAGGTGGAACCGACTTTACTGGTCCCAGCAAATGTTGCTTCGAAGGGGACTTCCGGAAAAGCTGCTGGCGGTAAACGCAAGACTGAGGCAGGTTCTACTTCTCCTCAGACTAAACGTAAAAAGGCCAAGAAGGGTCCTCCGTTCGGTTCTACATTTGAACAGGCCGAAAAGGACAACCTTCTTGGGGTGGTTCTCATACGTGATAACCACTATACTGTGGTTACTAAACCACAGTTATATTACGTTAGAGCTGAGCTGATGAAGCGGTTAAAGGAAACCGTTGACTTTAACGTTGGTCAAGTTTCTCAGTTTGAAAAACATGGTATACGTTATGGCAGATTTTATTTGTCATGTATTAATTCTCATTTGTTCATGTGGTTGGCGAGTTTGATTGCTTCGATCTCTGTCCCCTCTGGCGATGATACTTACTCACTTGATTTAGTGACCTTTTCGGAGGTTCCAAAGCTTTTACGAGCTGAGGTGTTTATTTCTAAACCTCCTCCGGGAGTTCCAAAATTTAAGAAATTGATCCAGGCACAGAATGCTAGATTATATGTTGACCGTTGGGTCCTATGCCATTAACAACAGACTAGCAATAGTATGTTGATGGTTTGGAATATTGATAAACCTTCTGCTGACGCATTGGAGGCAGTTGACTATAGACTACATTTGGGGTTGGGCCGCGTGAAATTTAAAGTGTCTCGGGGATCTGGCCCAGATGGTAAGTGACTACATCTACGATATGTCTGCTGGAAGGCATGCAATGGAAACGACTCAGCAGAGTGCCTGCAACCCAGCAGATCCTGTTCCAAGCGCTCGGTCTACGCGGCGAACTGGAAGGCACAACGGAACTTCCGTTGCAATAAGTAAAACTGTTGAATTTATTTAAATAAATTTACAACACAATAAAGCAGCCATTGCTTTATTGCATAAATTTATAGCAGATAAGGAATGCTGTGATATATTAGTCCAAGAACCTTGGGTTAATAAGAAAAGAATACTTGGACTCAAATCCAAGGATTCTTTTATATATCAGGGCTGTAGTAGTGATACACCACGTGCCTGTATTGTAACCAAAGGTTTACAAGCATACTGTCTCCCACAGTATTGTATTAGAGATCAGACTGTTGTTTGTATTAAATATAAGAGGTTCAATAAGGAACAAACTCTAATAGTGGCATCCGTTTATATGCCAATTGAAAAAACCTTTCATCTCTTGGATTGGAACGGTTACTAATTTATAGTAACAGTAATAACATACTTATTTTATTGGGTTGTGATACAAATGCCCATCACTTTAGATGGGGTAGTCGAGAATGTAATAATAAAGAAGTTACTCTCAGTGAGTTCCTTGCTTATACTAACCTAGAAGTTTTGAATCAAGGTAGTCGGCCAACGTTTTGTGCTGGCAACAAAAAAACAATTATTGATGTCACTTTTGCAAGTAAACTCATTGCAAGAGAGATACATAACTGACAAGTTTTGTTGGAAGATTCTTTTTCTGATCACAGGAAGATATACTGTGCGATAAAGCAAGATAAACAACCGACTGTTAAGCGTCGTAGTGTTAAAAATACCAACTGGGATGCATTTGAGAATGAACTGAATGCTAAAATTGGTCTTTGGTTCGGTAGGGTTAATACCCCCACTGAAATTGAGAGAAAGTTAACAAAAATTAACCCTGCTATAATATCATTTTTGAAGCATCCTGTCCACTGAGGAAATGTGGACGTAGGGCTAAAGTACCTTGGTGGAACCACGAGTTAAAAAAATTACGCCAAAAGGCAAACAAGGCATTTCATACTGCCTATAGGACCAGTTCCAACCAGGACTAAGAATCACATCGAGCAGCGAGAAGAAAGTTCAAGAAAGCTCTCCGACGCAGCAAACGAGCATCATGGCTAGACTTCTGCCAGAGTACAAAAAGTAGGCCTACACATGAGTCTTCCAGACTCATGTGTAGGCAGTCTAAGATACTGAGACATTCCCCACTGAATAAGGTGGGGATGCTTCAACTTCCGGATGGTCAGTGGACTAATAATCTAGATGAGGCTTACACCCATCTATTGGATACACATTGTCCGAGAAATTCTAAAGTTGACAAATATCGCGTCATCAACATTCCCAGGCAGATGCCTCTGTTTAACAGAGATGTAGTACAACGTATTATTACGGAAGATCGTAAAAGTGGGCAATAGGAAGTATGGCCCTTTTTAAAACTCCTGGTCCAGACTGTATATATCCAGTGTTTTTACAGAAGGGATTACGTTTTTATCGTACCCTATATGTTGTATTTATAGAGCCTCCCTATCTTTCCTATCTTTGGGTTATATCTCTAAGATATGGAGAGAAGTTAGAGTCACGTCTGTACCCAAACCGGGTAAAACTAACTACACTACAGCTAAAGCCTTTCGGCCAATTAGCTTAACATCCTTTTTACTAAAGGGCTTGAAAAAGCTTGTAGATCGTTATTTACGAGATGGACCGTTGGTTAATTTGCCAATTCACCCGCGACAACATGCCTTTCAGTCGGGTCGCTCTACTGAAAGTGCATTACATCAGTTGGTTGGACGTATTGAGAAAGCTCTTGATGCAGGTCAATACGTTCTTGGTGCTTTCTTTGATATTCAAGGAGCTTTCGACAATTTCGACAATACACCTTTATTATCAGTAAAACAGGCTCTTGCAGAGCGTGATGTAATGTTTGCAGTACGTCAGTGAATTAGTGAAATGATTACACAACGTACAGTAAGTGTTGGTGTGGGACAGAACACTATACAGGTAAATGTTCTTAGTGGTTTACCACAGGGAGGGGGATTATCCCTTACTTTGTGGTCCTTAGTTGCGGATAGTCTCCTTCGTTGGTTGACAAAACAAGGAGTGTTTGTACTAGGCTTTGCTGATGATGGACTAATTCTCATAGTTGGCAGAGGACTGCACACAATGTGTGAAATCATGCACCGTTTACTACAGGAAGTAGAAAAGTGGTGTACCGACAGAGATTTATCTGTTAACTTCATCAAGACAGTACTGATGTTATTTACAAGGAAGTACAAACCTGATGCACTTAGCCCAATATACTTTTACAATAAGTTATTGGAGCTCAGTACCCAGGTTAAATACCTTGGAGTAATATTAGATCCAAAGTTAAATTGGAGGTTACACATTGAAAATAAATGTGACAAAGCTTTACGGTCTTTCTATCAGCTAAGAAACTCTGTTGGTAAAACATGGAGAGTTACTCCAAAGGTAGCTTATTGGATGTACACTGCAGTAATTCGACCCATGATAACTTATGCTGCAGTAGTTTGGTGGCCGCGTGTCGATAAAATTACTGCAGGCAAAAAACTGGAACATATTCAGCAACTTGCCTGCTTACATATTACCAGTGCTGTTAGAACTACACCAACTGCAGCACTTGGAACTATTATTGGCTTAACTCCTTTGCCAATTTTCGTTAAGCAGGAAGCAATGATAGCTTGCTACAGGCTTCTAATCAACTTATAATGGACCCATACATACTGTGGTCACACTGTGATAATCAATCTTCTGAAGAAAAATGTACCTTCATCGCAAATGAGGAGTGACAATATCTTACCATAATATATGTTTGATGAAAATTATGTCGTTTCTGTATCTAGCAAAGAAGACTGAACTTATCATAATGCATTTTTTTCCGGATGATATTGTCTGTTTCACAGATGGCTCCCGACACCAGTTACATGGCTGTACTGGGGCAAGCGTCTACAATCAAACAGAAAGTGTAGAGAAAATTATTTTACTTGGTAAACACAGTACGATCTTTCAGGCAGAAGTCTGTGCTATTCTTACCTGTGTTCAATCACTTCGTACACAGCAGAATCAGTCCATAGTTATATGTTTTGATAGTCAGGCAGCGTTGAAAGCGCTCCAGTCTCCAAAGATTACTTCTAGTCTTGTAGCAGATACGGTTGCAAAACTACAAGAATTATCTGTTTTTAACAGTGTTCGATTACTCTGGGTGCCTGGACACTTCGGAGTTAAAGGCAATAAAAAGGCAAACGCAGTTGCTAAACGCGCAGCCCACTCAGAATTTCTGAGTCCAGAACCAGCGATTGGTATACCTGCAACGACAGTTTGTAATGAGGCCCAACAATGGGCTACCAAAGAGCATTTCAAGTCCTGGAGGACAATACCTTTTTGAAGACAGGCTAAGATGCTTTTATATGGTCCAAACAGACAGTTTTCAAGATCTGTTTTAAAGCTCAACAGACGTGACATCAAAGTTCTTGTTGGTTTTCTTACAGGTCATTCCACACTCAACAGACACTTGAGTGTAATGAAACTACGGAATGATCCACTTTGCCCTGCATGTGGTGAGGAGGAAAAAACTACCTACCATTTTTTGGGAACATGCCCTGCTCGAATGCAGGATAGATATTCCATCTTTGGATCTCACCTACTTGAGGAAAAAGAACTAAGTAAGGTTCAACCAATATCCCTTATTCGGTTTGCAAGAACCACTAAGAGGCTAATGTGACCTTCGGTTACATTCGGGGCTGCGCATTGGGCCGAGCTGATACGGCCTCAGCGCTGGACAGGTGCACAACTTGTCCACCCCAAAGGTAAGGTAAGATAAGGTAAGGACAACACCATATTTGGTTTCGCAGCGATTTCTTGTATACCCCATTGAAGCAATGGTAACGAAAATTTCAAAGTGATCCAGAATCCAGGATACCTTACGAATCACCCCCCTTCCAAAAAAATAAATCGCTGGTAGTTGTTGCCATCCCCGACCTTCACCGAAAATTTCAGAAAAATCTGTCCAGAACTTTTTGACCTATCTTGCTAACTAACAGACAAACAAACAAACTCGGGCAAAAACACTACCTCCTTGATGGAGGTAATAAAATAATTACTAGTTAACAACTTTTCAGCTGAATTTTGCCTATCACTGATGATTTGTATTGGGAGTGGACCCGGAGTAGTAAGCCTATAATGCCGAGGCGCTGAAATCAGCAAGAATCAATATGCCAGAGTCTGTACAAGGCAAAAACTACATAGCTTCGACAAAGACATTCCAGGACAAGGACAAGTTTTGCTGAAAGTTTAGTCTAAAACCAAAGTCTTAATCTAGTTTGGTCTTAGACTAAAGTCTCAGAAAAACTAGACCTCACTCATTGTCCCACGCCATGACCCAAGTCATTTTGGGGGTGCACCAGCACATGCAGGCAAAGTACAACGCAAAAGCAAAGCTTGTTTATTGCATTTTATTGTCTGTCCAATGGCAGCATTGGACAGCGTATAAAATCACCTTTGTGTCCGTGCGTGCGTGCGCGCGTTCGTCCGTCAGTCCAACATTTTTTAACCCTTAACCGCATAGTGTTGCCAATTGGCACATCATTTTTTGAAAACGAAAAAAATGCAACTTAACATGGCATATGTGTTTTTATAGGCCGATTTACTCTCTTTTGAATGAGCCTAAACGTACATACTGTTAAATGTTTATAGTTTACTTATTTGTTCTATTACGTAATGCCCCTCTTCCTGCAGCGGTGATTAAAATTCGGTCATGTTTACAAATAAATTTTTAGTCGGCGTTTTAACCGACATTTGTGCAAAAATTAGTGTCCGTTAGAGAATTTAATGCTGAATACAATGTGCTATTTCCTTATTTGGTCAGTGGTGGCATTAATGTTTATTTTGTACCGAAAAATGGATATGGAAGCAAATGGAGCTAGAAAAAGCTAGTGAAAACTGACGAAATGAAAAGATAATAAATGGACCTAGTGAACTTTAACGAAAAAACGATGAAGATAAATGCAAACTATCGAAATCAATTGAAAATGC
>Ga0056128_1009938_pt1 | contig 11890 bp, 3 predicted proteins | sample WorMetLIZISLAND2_FD_71113 | JGI IMG/M metagenome (GOLD analysis project Ga0056128, IMG submission 71113) | Marine gutless worms symbiont microbial communities from Max Planck institute for Marine Microbiology, Germany - Olavius geniculatus... ... | reverse complement strand
TAAACGGTCGTGCCTGGAATCTTGCAACCATAACCCTGTCACTTACTGGTTTATAACCAAGTAGTGCCTCGCGGGCCCGCTTACTCAGGAGGAACCCGACGCCTGCTTCGTACACATATTGTACACATGTTTTAATGCAAGAAAACTAAAAATTTTAAGGGCTAAAAGTAACGGTTGATGGCGGTAAAAGCACACGTGCAACGTCTGTAGGCCTATATCAAAAACAGATTGGTGAAACAAGTAGAACGCACCTTTAGCTTTGCGTAGTTTTTCATTGGCGACGGCGTCGTGAAGTTGTTTGACCAGGTGCATCAGCGCTTCTACGGACTCCTCATCCACTTTGCTGTCGTCCGTGTTCGTCGCTGTTGTCGACAGCGTACCACCGCTGCCGTTCGTCTGCGTCGCTGATTGGTCGATCGAGACAGACGCCTCGTCAACAGACGGGACGTCAGCAGCAGCAAGTTCCGGTTTCGTTTCCGGTTCCGGTTCCGCTTCTTGTTGCTGAACGCTATCGTCATGCGGTGATAGGGCAGAAGCAGTGTTGACAGTGTCAGCTTTCTCGTCCTCAGGCTCAACGCATTTCTCTACAGCCGTCGTAGTCGTCGCAGAGATCACTGGGGTGTCATCACACAAAGCTGTTTCTTCCCTTTTGTCTTTGAATGGACTGTCAGGCATCGTTGTTGTTGCTGTTACTGCTGCGGGCGCCTCTGATGATGATTGATTCAACGACAAGGCGGCCTCATCAGTAGAAAACGTTGCTAAGCTAGACTCCGAGCTGGTAAGTGCAACGACACTACCGACATCACGCACTTCGTCCTGTGCCTGTGATGCACCAACAGCAGATATAGTCAGATCATCACTTATCGTGTTTATCTGCTTTGCGGCAGTCCCCTGGATTCGCGCCATTGACCTTGTCCACAGCTTACCTTCACTGAAGTCAACCGATGACGACTTCGGCGGAGATTTTAATTTCCGTTTTCGCGCAAACGTGGAACGAGATGCAGACTTCGGTGTTTTAGACATCGGTCCACCTAGTAGCAGTTTCTTGTGAATAGTCCACCGCACTTCGTCTTGAATTACGGTTCCTTTTCGACGTTTGTTTTGGCGCTTAGTCTTCCTAGGGCGTCCAGGACCAAACCTGGTAAACGTTTTGTCCGGTTTTTCTAAGACTGTTTTCCACGACTGCCGTAAGGCTCCGGAAGATTTGGACAGCGATGCGTCGAAGTCTGGTGGTAGAAGACACGATCCATGAAACTTGGCAGGCAAGGTCGCCTTGCGTACAGACGTGGTGTAGTTGTCGAAGAAAGCGTCCATGAACACGGTAGATTGTCGTTTGCGGACGGGACGCGACGTCACAAGTAGCTCGGTGTCCTCGCGGCGGCGTGTCGCTGCTGCTTTAATGACACGAGCTTTCTTCTCACTCTGCCGTCTGCAGGCCTTTTTCTCTTTAGCGTCACTGTTCTCATGCTTCTTTGCAGTTCCGTCAGCGTTTACTACTGTATCAGCGTGAATCTCTTCCGCTGTGTTTGTCTGCGCGCCGACCGAAGTCGAATTATAACGCTCAGTATTATTTGCAACATTCGGACTGCAAGATATCGTCGCAGAGTTGTCGATGGTTTCGTCGTTTTTCACCAATATCTCCGGCAGTTGTTCGTTGCTTGTCTCAAGCTCATTGTTGTCCGTCTCTGCGGTGCTTCGCTGCAATGTCGTTACCTCATTTTTCGCGTCTTGGACCGCGCTGGGAACTGCGTTTCCGTCTGCAGCCTGTCTAGTGGTCGTAAGGACGGAGTCGTCTTTTTGAGACGTTCGCTGTTTGTGCAGCGAAAGTGCGTTGATAAAGCGCTCGAAGATCGTCTGTTGGACTCTTTGCTTTGACGCTAAGTTCCTCGTCAACGTTACGTCGCTGTTAGGCGACGCCAAGACCGCGGCAGGTGAAGTGGTAGTCAGACCGATTTGGTTGTTCGCCAGTGGTTCGTCGGAGTCTGGTTTAGGCAGCGGGTCTGAGTCTGTCATCACGTCTAACGCCGCAATGCTCATTGAAGCGTAGTTCTCGTCGATTGGAACTACCGGTAATGTATCATCGTCACAGCACCTCACATCGTCATCGACGTGTGTTTCTGCAACGTTATGTTTTAACTTGTCCGTCGACAGTGACGTCTCTGCCAAACTGACTGCATCTGTATGCAACACTTTCCTCGACGGACTGCTAAAAGCGCTCCGGTTCGCACGGTTAAACGACGTGTTTTGACCGTTCAGCTTGTCAGTTCTGTTCGACGTTTTGTCGTACGTTTTCTTGACACGATTCGCTGCCTGCTGCTGCGGGGATTTTCGTTTCCTGCTTGTGTGCTTCGACGGTGAATGTGGAACATGGTTCGCGTCCGACTGGCTTCGATGGATTTCGACAGAAGCTTCTGCTGACGACGACGTCATTGGTGTGGTCGGTTCCAGCACGACGCGTTTGTTGTAAAACTTTCTAATCGGCAGAACGACGTTAATGACTTGCGACGCATCCTCGGAAAATGTTACGTCGCCATTTGCGTCGCCGTTCGACATGAGTACGTTCGTGACGCTATCGTCAGTAGTTGCCTCACGTGTCGACAGGTTGTCGGAGGTCGACAGTGCTGAAGACGATAAAGCTGATGTAGAACTGAATGCCGATCTCGCCGCTCGTGCGGCGCGGATGGCGGCAGCAGATCTGGCCAAAGGCAGCGGACGTCGACTTCTCTTCCAGCGCGCTCGGGCCGCCTCACCGTACACGTCGGACGGACGAAGTTTACTGTGTCGTCTGGCGTATGCGTCAAGAGTCAGGTGCGGCAGCAGAACGACTGGACATTGTGCTCGAAGCACGGGCTGTTCGCACATCGTAAACTCAAGTTTTCGCGCTTTCACAGCCAGTCAACAACCTGACATTCGTCGTCAGCAAAACCAGCGAAGGAGTAGAAAAAAGAGTTTAAACTCAAGTCCGTGACTTGCTTATTGAATTTCTGCTCTGCACAGCAACACAATGTACAGTATAAAAACTTATAAAGCAACTTTGCAACTTATGATTTAACTATAAATTTAGGGCAAAGCCCGACGTGAGTCCGCCCTGCGCCGTAAGTCCAATTGGGGGAAAATTTAAGAGGTTGACCGTTGACATTCCCCTGTGGCAAAATCATGCGACTTGAACTCAAATGCAGCATACACAAAACGCGCAGTGTCGCCTTAAAATGGGTAAACATGGTGTTAGTGGACCAAAGTTTGAATTTTTGTCGAACGTAGACGGATCGTATTTGATAACGCCGCTTGTTGATGTCGCGATACGTTCCCGAGGTATTCGCGGTCAAACTTTATAAAGTTGTCAGAAATTTTTCATGTTTCTGGCCCCCTAAATTTTGTAAAAAAAAACTCCTTAAAGTTTGAGACCTAGATAATAGAACTAAATATACTTCCCGACACATGGCAAAGTTTCACGGCGATCAGCTGACGGAGCTCGGTGATCTCGCACTAAAAGAAAATAAATGACAGTGCACAAACGATACGTCTTTCAAAGCTTATCACGGAAATTTAAAAAGATAGACCATACTATCAGCAGCAGTGTCAGGAAGTTTGTTTTGAGCAGTATAAGGTTTGTGCGGATATTCGTGGGGGTTCATGGACGAGGGGCCTCCAACGAATGTCGGGTGGTCAGAACCGGCAAATTTTTTTCAATAATTTCGATTGCCATATGATCGGAAGTTTTAAAGTTGACGCCGGCTTTCCAGTGACATTAAATGTTTGACATTAAATAGAAATGAAATGCTATTTTAAGCTAAAACCTGTTTTCATTGTAGGTTTGGCTAGATTTTACTGCTGCGCATTCGAGGACAACGATGTGAAAACGAATGAAGATACTCCAGTACTGTCAATGACAAAATGTTCTTTAAAAACGTTTAGCTTGCGGCAATATACTCGTAAAAATTAAGCGGAAGGGTCCTTGCGAGAGGATGCATCAGTAAACGGTAATGTAGTTGAAAGCGACCAATTTGCAATGCGGTTAGTTGCCTTGTCTTTCGTTCCGTACCTTTAAACGTTAAGCCAAAGTTGTCGTAAAAGCTTACTACATATTATTCAGCATGGATTTTAGTTTATGTTGCGTCGCGCGTGTCATAAGCATTAGCTCAAATTTCTTATATTAGTAGGCATGTCAGTACCGTTGACTCTTCGGATTACAGAAGACACAGATATGATTTTGTACAGTCGCATGCTTGAAACTAATGTTAGTAGTTAGACCTAGTTATAGTAAGGCTCGTTTACAGTCGAGCTTATCATAGCTCTTATTCGGGTTTTGTGTTTTCAGTAGACCTATATAGGTATCTGCTTTTTTGGCCAATGTTCTCTGCGAGTGCTTTCCGGCAGTTTTAGCTGAGCGAAAGTTCATTGTTGCCGTGGCACTCTGCGTGTGTTTAACATTCTTGATGTTAAAGGTCATAGGTCGTTACTGCGTACGGTTTCAGATACAGAACAATGCCTTGCATGTGTTAGCTCTGGAACTATCACATGCGTGCAACTAAACAGGCATAAAACAGAGGCAGACATTGAAAGTATTGACACGTGTATTTTCAGCAGCGGGGTGTTAACAAGGTGCTTCACTGTCGCAAGTGTGGCTTCGTGGTGTAACGGCAACGTGTCAGTCAGTCTGGTGACCGAAAGGTCCCCGGATCGACTCGGGCCCTGAGCACTGTCAGGTAGCAACCTTGGGCAAGTTGTTCACACACTGTGCCTCTGTTCACCGAGCAGTATAATTTGGTACAGTGTACCGGCAAAAGGGCGGTGATGCCCCGCGGCTGGGAAAGTAACCGTAAATCTGGCGTCGCACTGGCCATGCGTCACGGACTCAGTGGTTTATCCACCTACGGGCTGCACGGCACGCTTTACCTTTTACCACGGTCGCAGAAAAACTGAAAATATTTACTGTAATAATTCGACTAAATGTTTGCCGGAGATACGATGCTGTAGAGGCCCAATTACATGCTTTGCATAAATGCACATGCGTTATGTATTAGTAAAGGCGAAATCAAAAAAGATAAAATAACGTATTGTTTGTAATGAAACAAGTACAACGAGTAAACAACGTCATTTAGTTCGTATCAAGCAAAATCGCTTCCTTTTTACGAGTATTCGCCATGTGGCAGCAGCAAGTTGCAATTGCATGTTTTTGTTGTAGGTTTAATCCTTTAAATCTGCTCTTCTTCTCGAGGTCAAAGACCTCCGTCTGACACAATATATCGTTGGATCCACAAGTGTAGGCCCCCCACCTGCCTTGAGCATCTAAATCCGTTGAACGGTTTAAGCATGCAGGTGCCTGAATGTGACGGACGACAGACTACGTTACGTTACATTCACGCGATACCCGTTTACTGCTTTTGGACAAATTTTTCCTCGTTAATTATTGTACAGAATGTTTTATTAGGTAAGCAGATAAAACTGTGAGCCTTTTTTTGGGATGGATTTCAAAAGTAACAGGATAGAAAATGCGTTCCGTTCTTGAAAACAAAGTGGGACAACGTTGTCCCCTGCGATACCAGCCCACTAACCCCTGACTATTAGAAATTTAGAATGGCATTAAACAGACACAAAAGACCATAGCCTACAATGTTACGTACAGCAAAGCTAATGGGAATGCTTAACATTAGCAATCGACATAAGCACTGACCAGCCTGTTGCAATACTTCTTGCAATATTACATCCGTAATGTAACAGTTTGCCGCCCTGTATTGTATTCCAAGCAGAAATACGGGGCGTATATAACACACATTGTATCTAGTACCTATAGGCCTACCGTCATACGACATCATTCTAACTGTCCCACTGTTGTGCTACATAGGCCTAGCAGCATTTATATAGGCGTGCCCGTACATATAGGTCTATGCGACTCTAAATAGACCAGACACGGCTTTACGTGGGTCAAGCAGTCATTGGTCCATCGCTAAACTCTATATTCATTGTCCGAGTGCAACAGTGAACTACCATTACTTTTATAGTGACAGTGATTTATAATTCGACAACGTTGATGCGTCCTTTATTATTCTGCGACGTCATTATGACATCGATGACGATAACATCGATGACCACTGTGCACGTGTAGACAAATTAAGAACAACGGAGTGTCGCGATCAAACAACAGACCGTGTAGACTATTTATTTCATCTCACACAAATGCCGAGTGAGAAACAAGTCACACTGTAGTACTGAATATTGCACGATCCGATTATGCTGTTTATTTGCAGTATTGTCGACCTATGGATCAATCGATTCGGTGATAGACTCACGCGTACAATTACATGTAAGCTAGATATAATTTGTAGCATGGTCGTTGCTTGAGACTTGAGTAGTATTTCGTTGGTTCAGGTAGTCTTGCTTTATTGCTTTCATTTGCACTTTGTGTTGTTTTTTTTCTGATGACGCCTAACTCTATCTGCACGTACCTGCTGAGCCAAATAAATATGTTCATTATTTTTTCATGAAGAAAATCAATAAGCGTGCATTCAAATGTCACTTGACGTTTCTATGGAGTTCGACCAGCGTGCAAATGCAGTGCATACCTCTACATAAGCCATTGTATACAATCCAGCCAGACACACGAACGACGAATCACGTTCATGACACTGCGAACGTGCGAAGACTGTAAATATCTATTTTAAATCCACCCACACATTGCACAGATGACACACCCACACTCAAACAGCTGGCACGACCCTAGGTCTAATCGCAAATACACACCAGCAATGGCGTAACTCTAACCAGCGCCTCCGGACAATAAATGTTGACACTTTTGACACTAAATTAATGGTGCTATACAATCTGCTTTTAGGTTTTTAATCTTTTTATGCTTAAGTAAAGCTATACCTACCAAATTTTATTAATGCTATTTGTACCTACCTGCAGCAAGTCAACGTACGTGGTGTATTTCGTAAAGATATTGCACTCTGATCAATCACAGGATGTGTACGGCAATGATAACGACATTTCAAACAGCGCGTTCAGCTTGTCACATGTCTACTGCAGGCTACTACTAGCCCCCAGCACTAGCTTAATGACACTACAAACTGCTCGGTTTGGTCAGCCATTTGGCCACCTAGATTGTGAAAACAGCGGTGGGATGCAGATCAGCAATCCGTATCAAGCGATCACTGCTACCGACGCCGCCTGAGGCAACGTACCCCCGCCTAGGCGGCGTCTACACCTGCGATAAAAAAAAGCTAAAACAAGACTTGAACACAATCGCATGCGACAGATCTAAGACTTAAAACTTTGTGTTATCGCACATGTGGGCTTTGCTTTAGCACGCACAGACTCCGCCCATTTGACAGCTGACTTTAGGCAGCATCCGCAATCAGTCTACAGAACAGGACATGATGAGCACGGAACAGGATAACGAGTTAACGACCCACAGTTTTTATCGAACGCGCTTGCTTTTAACCCTTTCGCTAGCTTCTGTTTAGACCGTGACTGCACGCGGGACTAAAGGAAAATGTTGCACTTCAACCGCACGCATGTACACCCCCGTCGTCGCTTCTAGGAAGAGTAAAAGTCCGGAGACGCTTAATTCGAAAACGCCAGATTCGGCATTACAATTTTGATGCTATTTTGAACAAACATTAGCAATTTCGGCTTTACAGATCATTTTGGTATTTTCAAATGTTCATTACTGTTGCGTTAATTAGAGAACACTCCCTTTGACGTTGTACTGGAAATACGCCATTTAGTTTCGTTTGCAGCGTTTTGGTCAAAATTTCACCAGTTTCAATATAATCCCGGTATATCTGTTGACAATCTGACTGTTGCTTCTTGTGCCCATAGGCCTAAACGGTCCGTCAAAACTGAAGACCACAATTTTAGAATGACGCAAAATTTATGTGGGTTTTTACTGCCCCAGGCGCAACGAAAAAGTTAAGTAAGTAAGTAAGTAAGCACAACGTGAATTTATATAGCGCATAACGCTAAAATTAACCTCTAATGCGCTCGTCACACTAGTACAGACTAAACTAACTGCTGAGTAAATTGCAAATTGTAAATTGTCTTGTCTTGTCTTGTGTTTCTATGGGCCATGCTGCCTGAAATAAAAATGATTGATTGATTGATTGATTGATTGATTTAGACTATGCAAAACAGTTATGTTGCATCTGCTCCCAACTGCAAGGCAGTTACTAGCAATACCAACAGTACCAGGATTTTGTCAACAACTCCACAGCCATTAGTCTAGGCTACTGTGTCATTAGGCCTTCAAATTACAACTAAAACTTCCCATACTTCACCCAGTTTATCAACTATTTGCCGGTGATTGACCCAGTGAATGTAATTATGTACTCCGGCCTTGTTCACATTACTGATTCTCATCTCATTACAGCTTATGTACTGGGCACACAAATACTATAAAGACACTGAGACTTAATATTAAAATACAGGACAGTGTAGCTCGTATTTAAGGTGTTTAATTGTATTTTAACGCCAATTTTCCTGTTGACTGTAAGTTTTTAAAAAATAACAAAAATACTCAGTTACCGCTGAAAGACCAGCGCGTCAGCTTGGTGCATTTGTCTCATCATAACGCTACTTTCAATAATAATAATAATAAATAATAATAATAACAATAATAACAATACGACAATTTGTATGGCGCCGTAAAATATCTTAAGATAAAAACAAGAGCGACTGACAAAACATGCAAAATAAAAACAGTAGGCTTAACTTCAATGTCGAAAATGCTAAAATGTTAAAACCTAACGTCAGATTAACGGGAATTTTATTTCAAACAAGTGAGTCTTCAGTAGCCGCTTAAACGAGTCAACAGATGCAGCAGATCTAATGTTCACAGGTAACGAGTTCCATACAGAAGGTCCAGCAACTGTGAAAGAACGTTCGCCGCACTTAGAACGTGTTCGCGGAATGTCCAGCAGACGGCGAGATGACGACCTGAGACCAACCAGTTCGACGAGCCACGTTAGACACCGGGACACAGCAGCTCCTGATATACTCCGCTGCAAGATGGTTCAGTGCCTTAAATATCAAAATTCAGGCATTTGTCTTTTTACTATCCGCAGTAGCAACGACACGACAGTATTGTTTTAAACATCGTCGCTAAAAATGTTTTTGCTTTTTAAATGTCAGCACGATAACTCATAAATCGCTGCACGGATTTGGCTAAATTTTCAGAGATGGTCATACGTGGTTCTAGCTAAAGTGCGCAAAATTTTTGTGATGATTAGGATCGGCATTCATGCAAGACCGGATTTTTTTACTGTTGCGAGATAGAGCAAAAAAGGTTGCCAACATAATAACTCAGTGCACCTAGCTTGATAAAATTTTGCACGAACATGCACTTTGACAACCGCAAAACTTTATTAATTTTCTAAGTCATAAATTAAAAGTCAAAGTCTTCTTTGTTAATGGACCATAGTTTGCCAAATTGTTTTCATCAAACGTGAAAAAAAATCGCATGTCTATTGCTTCATGCGTTCCAGAGATATTCACGATCGAAGTCTAGAGTTGTCCGAAATCAAGTGCACTGTTATAACTCACGAACGGCTGCACTTAGCATGATGACATTTTAGCAAAAACATGTACCTTCCCAACGTCTAAAAGTGTACTGAATATCAAGGTCGTAAGTCAAAGGTCAAGGACACGTTTTTTGTATGTTTTGATGTGCAAGATACTGCAGCTACAGCGGATAGTACTTAGCCTCGAGAAAGACTCGAGAGTTTAGCACGAGTTCGTTTTACGTTAGGTGCGTGATTTCTAGCAAAAAAACATAGCAACGGATGCTCGCGAGTTAACACGAACAGCACCCGTTGACGTGTTCTTTTTAAAGCACCCCACAATGCATCCGCATAAAAGTAGGCGTATAATGACATAAATTAGAGTTCATGTTGAATAATTCTGTCGTTAGCTTCTACGACAACTACTTTGTGAAAATTCAGAAAAAAATTATATAGACAAATACTGGCATTGGAAACTAGTCGCTTTCGACTAGCTCTTCACCACGGAACCTCTACGCATTTCCGCATGAACCGTACACCGTCTGAAAGTAAAGTCCATGGCTGCATTTTTTGTTGCTGATAGTATAAGTGTATCTTCTTTCAAATGTTCACAGTGAACTCCGAAAAACACATTTGTGCAGTAGCGCGTGGTACGGCAGTTCAAAGTCATCCAAGGTCGTTGATGTTGGGACCAATTAAAAAGACATGTAAATAGTAACTACTGATCAAGAGTAACCTTGACCACATCTTGCACCGTTTCTGAGATACGGTGACTTACTGGTTAAAAATCGTTAATTTTTTCCACCCCCACTTATTTAGCGACTTCGATCGAGATGACCATTTTCAAATTTCGGAAAACTTCTAAACACCTTTTAGCAGTGTCTTTCCCGGCGCCGACAGTGAAGACTTCGTGATCCTAGCTTGCGTCGTTTTGCTATGGCACTAGGGTGTGATATACAATGATACAAACACACAGACGGATGCCGTTGCGATAGCTAAGACGTCACATAGCAAACTATGCTGACACCCTGTAAAAATCAATCAGTATTTCGCAAAAATATTGATCAAAGTTTGGTGTCTTGTTTCACATTTCATGGACACGGCGTATAGGCCTACAAATGGGCCAGTTCAATAGCAGTTAATAAGGGCATACCGAATCGGGAAGGTGCCAATCACATGGCTGTGTGTCAATGGGTAATCGCTGATTATTACAATCATATAGGTATTTACTAGGACTATATGGCGATCTGCAAGTATTTATTTACCTGTGGTCGACTACAGTACAGCTATCAGCAGTCTTTGATCGTCGCGTTATATGCTAGTGCACAGAGTGCGGCCACCCACACTTAAATGAATAAGGAAACGTTTTCGTTGACTTCGGTGGCGCAGGGTGCGCGCGTGCTCGCAGCGAGGAGCTTAGCTAGTTGCTCGCGCTCGGAACGGCAGAGCAGAGAAGCTAATAAAAATTTTACCTGTTTGCTTCGGAGGCTTGGACGGCGGCGATGTTTATACGTGTACGTGTATAGGACGTGCTCATCGAACGACTGACTGACTGGCTGACTGACGCACGAAGAAATATTGATATTTGCCCGGTAGGGAGGCGTGGCCTGTCGACGGGGCAAGCGATGATGAAGCATGTCACTAGAACCAATACACGCCTGACACGACTAAAACATATTCTGAGTAAGTCACTGTCGCAGCCAGACATTTAAAAAACGACGGTGATGTGAATTCAGCGCCAATGTAAGACAATTTAGCTGACATTGTGCCGGTATTAAAGGAAAACCAAAAATGTATATATTTGCCTATTTAATAATGTTTTTGTCGTAAGAGAAAAAAGCTTACTTTTACATTTTTTGTTAAGCTCCGATACGTGGTCTATAATAAAAAGATAGATTTAAAATGTCGGAGACCATTTGTTTCGTATTACGCTCAGTTTTTTAAAATGTAAGCCTACCTTATTTCATGGCAAACAATAGAAAAGTATCACTGGGTAAAATGACAAACAGGTAAAATACAGCTTAATACTGGCTTCCTAATGATGTCCGTCATTTCGCGATGAATAGAATGAATGACCTGGAACGTCAATAGCAGTCTACGGTTTGGCAGTGCTAAATTTGCGCATGCATGGTCCATTTAGTTCAACCTGCCTGACCCCGAGAAACTGACTCATCATCAACACCATGTTTGTTTATAAAATAAAATTCTGATTTTCTCAAGGTTTTTTGATTTTAATTTTATTATTCAGTACTGGTTGTTCATATTTGCTCTGCCTTATTATACCGTGCTACTTTTTGTTATATGGGCAGTTGTAAGTGCCGTTGCGGCCTTTCTGACCCTTGGAACACATGTTTTATTGTTCTGTTCTGTATTTTCTGACATTGTCATGTTTT
>Ga0056128_1009936_pt1 | contig 11891 bp, 7 predicted proteins | sample WorMetLIZISLAND2_FD_71113 | JGI IMG/M metagenome (GOLD analysis project Ga0056128, IMG submission 71113) | Marine gutless worms symbiont microbial communities from Max Planck institute for Marine Microbiology, Germany - Olavius geniculatus... ... | reverse complement strand
AATTATTTATAGTTTCCCACAATTAAATTAGTCTGAAACCTGCATAACAACAATAATTATACCTATTTCAGTTACTTCTGAAGCAATCTGGGGGTGCGGTTGTAATATGCACTTTTACCCTAAGAAATAACATATATTGCTATAACCAACAGAGACACAAAAAACAGACACAAGTAACCAATACAAATAATCATCATGATTATAATACTCAATGTTAGAGTGCCGCCCTATCTACAGCACTGAAGACAATAGGGCACTGCAATGTCAGACTTTTGGAAAACAGGTAAGTCTTAAAGGCTATACAAAAAGCTGAAGCAAAATCAATGTTCCTGATGTGAAGAAAATCTGGTTCCAGATCTCTGGACTGCATATGTGCTTCCTGAACAGAGTCCTGATTCATTGGGCAGTTGCTAACTGGTACTCATGTGAGGGTGACCAATGTCAGTGACCCATTACACACTGTAATTCACTGTAGAGTGTAGTATTACTGTTTTCATACTTTTTCCTTCCACTATATGTGTGTCGTTTTTCTTCATATGGGCCGAAATAAACTTGAGACTTCGACTGAAATATCGTCTGAGATTACGCAAATATGAACCCATTCACTGCGAAGTACAGTCTCTCTGATTCTATCTCCCAGTCGCCGAAAAAGTTCCTTACTTTTCACGTAGCTCAAATACAGCTGCCTTGATATCAACTGTAGTAAAACGTGTCTTCATTTTTACTTTTAAATCATGTATGTCACAAATTGTTGTTTACATCAATTGAAGAATATTTAATTCATTCATTTAATTCTACTACTTGTGATGGGTCCATCGAAATTATTCACGCATGGATGTCTGGTATCGCATCGTATCGGATGGCGGCTGAATACCGAAACTTGCTAAGTCGTGGCATTTGGTCTCGGCCTTGTAATACAAGTAATTTAAGAAAAGCTTACGTGACGCGCGATAACAGCGGTCTTGACACCTTGGCAATTAGTGTACAGTAATGAAATAAAATAATAATGCGACTTGAAAAAGTACTCAAATTTGCGGCCTCCGTACGAAAGACTTATTGAATTTGAGAGGTCGATCGAAACTTAGATTGTTAAAAATGTACGTTTTATGACAAAAAATTTATACGCAGCTTGTCCAAATCTATCTCCAGCCATTTCGGCATATTAAAATGTGTGTCACATGTCGATCCAAATCCGCGAAAAATTCACTAAAACCCTTATTTTGAGGGTTCAATGTCATTCAAGGTCATTGATGTTAACATTCCTAAGAAGCCAGTCACTAAATTTAAACATCGCAGAAAAAAAGGGTTTCAGTTGGCGTTTGAAGACTGCCTGGGATGGCGCTACAAAGTGACTGCGTCAAGCGGTTCCACACGCAGCCGGACCGGCAATGTCTGTACCTATCTGCAATCGTTTTCGCACTAAACGAGCCGATAGCGGCAGAATAACGTCTTTTCAAAGGGGTATCCATCTTTGAAGCTTTCGTTCCAGGGAAACCTCTGCACCCAGAGGCACGAAATTTTGTCACGAAAAACGAGTTATTAGGGCAGCCCACAGTGAAGATTTCGTAATCCTAGCGTGCACCATTTTAATACAGTGCCAGGGTGTGCCGGACAAACAGACAGACAGACGCCTAGACGACGGCTAAGACGCGCGAAGCATTCTGCTATCGCGCGTAAAAATCTACAGGGTGGGCCAAAAAATGGCACAGTTTTTGTATACCTCATAACTTCACCAAATATTAACCGATTTTCAAAATTCTTTCACTGTCAGAATCAGGAGACAATTTGTAATGAAACTGTCACTACAGATCCCAGCACACCTCAAATCTGTCGCTACACTACCTCGTGAAATATCAGATGACGCACTCAAGCCTGCAATGCCACTGACCGGTTGCGTGATCAACGTTGATCGAGCCTGGCATGTGGTCCCCAAACAACCCAGACTTAAATTTAGTTGATTATGCTGTTCGGGATCCCCTTCAACAGAGGGCCTATCAATGTTGACGATTCACGACAGTCAATTAGCTAAAAAAAACCATTGTCGCTGAGTGGGGCAAAGTGCCGCATCGTTTAGTTGATCGCGCCATTGGTCAGTGGCGTCGCCGGTTTCGATGCGTCGTCCAGCAGCAAGGCGAACACATTGGAAATTTGATGTGAAAACTGTAAAGATGTGATTTTTAGACAATAACTGAGACAACAAGCGCGTTGTTTCTGTTGTTAATTTTTTAAAATGTGTTGTTACAAATGTCGTCTCGCTTTAATTGTTATTTTTAAGACACTGACATTTCACAAGGTAGTGTAGTGACACACTTAGGGTGTGGTAGGATTTATAGTGAGCGTTTTATTGCAAATTGTCTCCTGATTCTGACAGTGAAAGAATTTTGAAAATCGGTTAATATTTGGTGAAGTTATGAAGTATACAAAAAACTGTGTTATTTTTTGGCCCACCCTGTACGGCCCAAATGCCAAAGACTTTAATTAATTCTAAAATTTATTATTATCAACTGTACAGTCTGAGCACAAAACCGCATATGAAAACGTTGAACACAATTGTATTGTGGTCGCGCCTTGAGTACTCGATGTGTCGTCTGTCTCCGTCATGCGTCTTGTGGTTTCTGTGGCTAAACTGTACGTCGTATGAGTTTGGCGACAATCCGTACCGTTGGATAGGGGAGGGCGATGATGATTTTCTATAGCTTATTTCAGCGGTATGGCCGCAATTTTGAATGCAAAAAGGTGTTGTCTGCAGCCATGGATCCCCCAGTACCCACGTGCGCCGAATTACCGTATTGTATCATAGAGTTGATTTTTTGAGTTCCACGTAGCAGTTACATTACCGGTTTGCAAATAATATGAATACGTTCAATAGACCTAAAACATTGATAATTAATTTGTTTACCAAGGTTCAGTAGTTTAGCCTATTGCATCTAGCCCCCCATAGGCCTATTGTAGCCACAAAACACGTTGCTAAAACTCACAATTTTTACTCCGCGCTCGCTACGTTTTTAATGTAGCGAAAAGAATTGTTTGACATTAGTAAAATGAATAACAAAAAGCCTAGCTGTCGCTAGGGTGGGCCGACCATACCTCCTTTGTCCGAAAACCAGCGTCCACCTTCCAATCGCGAAAAAACGATTTCCCAGAGTGACTGCAGTTTCATAAACACTATGGTGACGCTGCTATATCGAACGCCAAAATCAGCGGTTAGATATGGTGTACTGTTATATAGGTTTTGGCATATTTGGCGATCTGGAATAAACTGACATAAGCTGTAAAAGTTTGTCATTATTAAGTCTATAATAGGCCTATTGCAGGAATTGGGTAGTGTACGTCCCAGTGGTTGCAATCTCGGGATTCTGAATTCCGGAAACCGGGATTTAAAAATTTGTAATCTAGGGATCCCGAGATTCCGTTTTCGGGATTAGACTTAAAGATTGCTCTTTATTTTCTTACTCCCAATAAACTTATTTCATGTAGAGCCTAAGCCTACAAGATATAGGCATTTTGCTCTACGGAAAAGTTGGAAGTGACTGTGACTGTCAAGGTATACCATACATTGCACAGCAAGGAGTAGTACTCTAGCGCTCATGAGAATGTGGTCGTCATTAGACGGCTAGAATTATTATTTGTATCATTTGGCAATCGAAAAGTATGTAAATTTTAACGAATTTTTGTAATCCCGAAATCGCGGGATTAGATCGCCACTAATCCCGGGAATCTGAAGATTGCAATCACTAGTCAAAATTTTTATCCCGTCCTATTAGTTAACCAACCACCGACACTGCCGCTAGCTCTTTCGTAGTTCTTGCTGTGAAGTTGACGAAGGACGTACGAGGCTTATAGGCCAGCAGCTTAGCAGATAATCCGCTAGCAACAAAAAAGACTCGGCTATACAGATTATACAACTTGTGATCACTCACACTCTGTTTCATTACATCTGCCCGCCATAAGCCTTTATATTATATATGCCTGATGCCCATGTTGATGGGTTTTTTTCTTTCCGCGATATATCTCCGAGCTCCATCGGCTAGACCTGTAAGCGATCCAGAGCGGTAGCGAGCGAGAGACGGGACGAGCGAGAGCGAGCGAGATTTTTTTTCCGTGAGTAAGCGACAATACATACGAGCGAGTCGAAGCGAGCGAAATTCAGAACGACACTTGATTTTTTTTCGTTTTGTAATGCTACAAAAAGTACAAATTAAAAGTGGCAATGTAACATTATATCCTATGAGTTTTTTGGGCCGACCGTTAAGCTGTAAGCATAAAGATTTGGCTCTTTGCTATGAGGTGTCTGTCGTTTGTCTGTGTGTAACGAGTGTATTGTGGCTAACCGGTAAGTCTTAGGGGAAACCTTTTACACGAATAATTAGCACTGTGTCATGAAACTATAAACATGCAAGATTTGGGCGATGAAGTGCAAGCGAGACATTATCAAATTTGGGGTTGAATAAAAAGGGTTAGAAACAATGTGCGTTTTTCAACCGTAAACTGGCTGTATCTCGAAAACGGTGAGAGAAAGGGCCAAGGTTGCTACAGATGACTAATAGAAAGTCGCATAAGCCCTTTCACATGACATGAAAAGCATCTACCTTGGATGATCTTACAAGTCATTATGCGCCATTGTAGCTAAACGGTAAGTCGTAGGGGGCCGGCAGCGATATTATTAGATAGGGCGATGGCGACTTCTTATAAGCTGTCAATAACAAGCATGTCTCCATCTGCAGCGGTTTGGCCGCAATTTTAATGCAACGTTTCACCGTTAAGGCTCTAAGTTGCCGTATGTCAGAAACGGTGAGAGATAGTGCCAAAGTCGCTATTGATTATTAACAGAAAATCGCATAAGCCCTTTCAGATAAGGGGAAAATCATTGACCTTGGATGATTCTAAAGGGTCATTATACGCATTATTGTGGGCAAACGGTATGTCGATCGTAGTGGGTCGGCGATGGTAGCTTCGCATTGGGCGATGACGAGCCAGTCTAAAAGTATAAACTGTCTATAGTAACCATGTCTATATACCTGCAACGTTTTAGCAGCAATTTTGAATGCAAAGTGCAAAGTTGCCGTTTGCAGCCAACAGTCACCTAACGCCAAATTTCCGTATTGAATTCTAGCGTCGATTGCAGCTTTCGATATAGCAGCGTCATCATAGCGTGTAGGTCTATAAAACTGCAGTCAATCTGGGAAATCAGTTTTTGTTAGAGTTGGACGCTGGCTTTTGGATGAAGGCTTTATGGGTCGGCCCACCTTAGCAACAACTAAGCTTTTTGTTTCTCAAAAATACAAACTTAATTTAACGCATTTGGACGGCGTTATAAAAGCCACACTTGAGTTTGCGGTCGCGTGTAAGCTACGTGAAAGCAATTTCGATTTGTCTGCGCAAGCAGTTACGGAAGGTGCACTGGTGCAACAGCGGTAGCATCATTTTTACCTGTCAGTGTGGCTTTATGTAACTGATGAACCTGGTGTGCGCCGTTCTTTGTGCGTCTGTCGTCTCCGGAGATGAGTTTGATTTAGTCTAATTGGCAATTTGTCTAAAAATTGGAAATAGAGTAAGTTTGCTGGATGCCAATTAATTACGACTAGAATGTTAGGAATTCAGAGCTAATGACTTACCGGAATTCGTTGGTTTGTGATTAGACTTATATTTAGCTTGGGCTAAAATAAGTAAAATAAAACATAATGCAACGACAGTATCATAGTTTACAATTTTTATTCATATCTCTGGCTAAAAATTTAATCGTAGTTAAAAACGCAGAAAGAACGCAGCTGTTTGATGTTGTTTAGGCTAACCCTTGTCGGTTTACCGGTATTCACCGTGAAACATCGTTACCAACTACAGATTGCTATCTTTGTGCTATGCTGGCAATAGCAAACTAATTAGTTATCTAACTATAGGCCTGTAAATACAATTTTAATTCCAGAAATTTTCTAATTAATTATCTCCATAAAGTACAGGTAGTGAACGGTAGATACAATTTTTCATCGGATTTGTCCGAGTACCTGTACGCATTACGCAAAAAGGTTAAAGTTACGGACATTAAATTTGCCACTCAGCTTTAAATGACTATTTTGTAAAAGTTTACTTGGCGGAGATGTTCACTCTCACGAGCGTCTTTTATTTTCCATGTAGGCCTAATCAGCAAGATTCATTTGTTAATTAATTAAAATTAGAATTGGCGCAGAATCTGATTAATTAACTATAGTAATACGATTAGTTTTGCTTATTTCTGGTTACATATTAGTGTCCAGAGTGTCAGCAAACGTTCAGAGTAGGTGATGCCACAGAACGATATACGAGTACGCTTCAGTTGCATAGTCAGCACGATTCAATTTCTTCCGCTTTGTTTGACCCTATTGATATTGTTATGTATGAAGATTTTCTCCGCTAACAAAGTATGTTTGTAATAAGATATTTCGACTACGAGTAGCTTTCATTCCGGATGTCGATCATGGTCAAAGCCGCTGGGTCTTGGGGCAGAAGACAGAGAAACGTCAACGACGATGTCTTTACCAGTGGACGCTTTGAACGGACACAGCACCTGGTCGACTGCCATCCGTATCTCAGTTCTTTCGCTGCTGATGCTGATCACGTTGCTAGGCAACGTGCTCACGTTGATAGGCAACGTCGTCGTCATCATCACCATCGTCAGCTGTGCGGAGCTGCGCAAGAAGCGTGTCAATATCTTCATACTCAACTTGGCTGTCGGAGACCTGATTGTATGTTTTGTGGCTATGCCGAGGTATTTACTGTTGCGCGGAGCTAGTTTCGGCCAGTGGAAGCTCGGGACAGTTGCATGCAAAATTTCTGCCTACGCTCACGTGGTTTCCGTTTCCGTTACAATCCTTCTGCTGACTGTCATAAGTATAGAGAGATATCAGGTAAGACTTATTACCTTACCTATATTACGGATTTATTGTTCTGTGTATCTACTAAGAGTTAATACTACAAAAATACACTGTGTCTCAAAAAACATGCCCGACATTTTTGACTGTAACTTGAAAACCAATTACTAGATTATGATAATTTTTGGTACAAAGATTTCTAACAAACAACTTGCCATCAAATGACCATTCAGTTTTTCACCTTACCCAACGTTTGTATCTGCACTATTTGGGAGAAACACAGCCAGCGAAATATCACTTTTTCATCCAATGCGATATGATTGCTTAATTGACAGAACGTGTAAAACACATTTTGTTCACATTTCTAACACTGTGGCTGATATTTCATTTAGTTGTTCATTTTTCAACTGCTTACAATAAAATTGCTTAAAGTGTTGGCCCACTATGCGAACACAGGCAAGAAGACGTTTTCTCCATTCACTTGACAGCAGTGTCGATAATGTTCTGTTCCAGACCAGTACAGGCTCTACCAGTCACTTCTTAACATTTCTAAACTTTTTCTGATAGACACACTGTTGCAAGACAGTCAAACCTTGTAACAGACTGGTTGTTGGGGGCCCACAGATAAGGACAGACGGAATTTATTGAGGTTTACCGTTCATTTTAACACTTATTATGCCTGGTCTGATTTCCCCAGGTAGTGCAAAAGGAGACGTTAGATGAGATGAAAACTAAAACACTTATTTAATAGCCAGTTGTGTCAGAAATATTTTTGCCAAATATTATTGCAATTTGCTAATATTTGTTTAAGGTGCGATTGATAATGTTGGGAATGTTTTTTCAGGTTTTCTGTTTATTTAAATGCATATTTCGCTTAATCTGCTTTCTCTAGGTAGTGCAGAAGCATACATTGGGCGAGGCGGGAAATTAAAAAGCCAGTTGATGAGTTGTGCTAGGAATATTTGTACCCAAAATTATTAAAATCTGATAATTGGTTTTCAAGTTATAGTCGAAAATGTCGGGGATGTTGTTTTTTGAGACACAGTGTAGTAAAACTGTAAAGCTGCAAGTGAAGTTATATTTTATTATCCAACACAGTGTATAGTCACAACATAAAGTCATCATTTAGGCTTACCATAACACTCTAAATACTCTGTTGCTAACAGAATGTCACTTGACTTAGGACTGAGTCTCGCAAGCTGCTAGTTAATATTTCAAATAACCTAAAATAATATAGTTGAACTAGTATCAGCGAATATCGTAGCACGATGTATTTAGCCTAGACCTATAATTAGAGTACAGACTGTAATATGAAATCGCGCTAGTTACTGTTCGGTTACAATGCTGCGATGAAAAACGGTTAGGCCTACCCGTTAAACAGTTTCAATTCCACACTAGCCTATAGGCTAAGCAGTTGCATGGAAGATCTCTAAATGTCACGAGAATTTGACAGCAGTCGCAAATTCACTGGAAATTTTTTTGTCAGGAATAACTGTTCGTTAACCGAATGTATAATGCCGCACTCACTAGTGCGAAATAATTACGTTTTCATAATGTTCAGCGAAGGAGACAGTCCACTCTTTGACGCATTATTGATTTGTTGATCTATACTCTATAGTCTATAGCCTATAATTACGTCTTATGTGTTTAATTGGCGTATATAATGTTTCGCAGGCGCTGGTTCGACCATCGGTTTTTCTTCGCTGTACACGACCAGTGTGGCGCTGCGTCCTGATTTCCTGGCTGCTAGCAGCCGTCATTGCAGCTCCTCAGTTACTGGCGTTCGTTCAAACAGAACAACGACTGCCGACCAACACGACGATACTTCACGATATGAAAATCATCTACAGATGCGAAAGCGACGGATACGCGGCAAAATGGCAGAAAAAACTTTCCTACACTCTTATGTCGTCGATTTTCATCATCATTCCGACCGGTATCATGGTGTTCTGCTACGCAAACATCGTGCACGCCATGAGATGTGGTCCGGCGGCGCGTAGGCTTGATGAGCCTCGAGTAGGCGCGATGAGCCTCGCGTTCACTTTGTGACGTCTCGTGTAGCACACGAACTGGCGTCCGATCCAACGGCAGTTTGCACGGCGGTCCTGCACCGGCAGCCTAGTCCACGCAGTATAGCACGCTGTGGCTCCATGCCGCTGGGTCCCCGCCTCGGGTCGAGCCGTCGCCTGCGGCGCAGAAGACTCAGAACTCTGACGACGAAGCGCAGCGTCACGAGGATGGCGATATCGATCACCGTCGGCTTCATGCTGTGCTTCATACCGTTCTTTGTCGTCACGCTGGTGCGCGTCTATTCCGACCAGCAGTACACGTGGTCGGTAGGCAAGTCGGTCGGAATGCTGATGATGCTCGTTCACAGCGCAGTCAATCCAGTTCTCTACATCGTTTTCTCGACACGCGCCGTCCGCGCTTCTTTCGATTACTTCTGGCGTAGAACTGCGCCTGCACGTTGCTGTCACTGCAAGCCGCTACCCCGCCGTCAGACACAGTGAATAGTAACTCAAGTTTCATGTCGGTCACTTGTCGTTATATCAATAATACGCAAAACATACAACGTAGTGGGAGTCGAGTAGGGGAGTTTTAACACCGATCCCAAAATTGGGGGCGACTGGTCACTAAGGCATGAATAAGACATCGATGCTAAATTTCAATGTGAAACAGCTGAAAGGCGCAAAGTCAGGACATTGAAAATTATACGACCAAAATATAAGGGGGATAAAGTTGATTCCAAGTTTCTGAGAAAGGAAATGGGTAGCCTATATGAATAGCGTGTGATAATTTCATGAGAATTGGGGCAGGCAAACTTGAGTTACACGGCGGCGGAGTTCTAACACAATAATGCCTGGGCAATGGAACGTTTATTTTTGCGAGAAATCGGCGGAAAAGAGCACACCAGATCGACGTCTTGGACGAACGGCCAGATGCCTGGTGAAGGCTGGGGAAGTCCGACAAGCGGCAATACCAATGCCGAAGAGGGACGACGTGAACTTTGTCGAGACTGCGGAAAAAATGGCACGAGGCGCGGTCGATGCGCGGACGGACTGCGAGAAGCTAGCACAAGGCCGGGGGAGGGGGCAGACGGCGGGAGCCATGGTCGAACTGAGGACGGACGGCGAAAGGCCGTTACGAGGCCGGAGACGGACAACGAGCGTCACAGTAGGTGGTAATATGGAGATAGTAAGTTCAGTTAATCATACTTTCACTACTTCCATTCGCCCAGATTCTCCTGTGCGATTTCGGCGCTCTTTACATAGTTACTTACTTACTTACTTACTCACTTCCGAAATTTTTGCTTTAGGCCTTCGTATCATCACAGTGCAACACGGTAGTGCTGACACTGTTGTAAGGGCGATGAACGTTAATCAGAGCAAAAAACTTCAACAGTTTACAAAGCTATGTAAGGGCGATAATTATGATCTTACAAAACTTTTATACAAAACAACAAAGCATTCCCGAGATAATTCTGAGAAGTTTCTTTGTATAAGTCTCAACATAGAATATGCTTTACTGACTATATATTGCTGATCAAACAATAAAAAGGATCAACAAGACTCCAAAATCTTTACATGACTCGACCTGTTCAAATGGAACACCATCTATTTTGTATGTGAAACAATAATTGTTCGTAGTATCATACTGATGTTGATGGAATGACATTGATTTACATTTCCTTGTAGGGCCTACTAAGTTTAACTAACAACCACCTGTAGGCCCAGTTTGTAAATTTATCATTTTTTGACTGTAATATTTCTCCATCAATTATACACTTAATACGATTATATAGCCTTGCATCATCTGCAAAAAGATAAATTTTGGCATCTTCTGACACGATTAAGTCATTGATGTAGGGCCTAGGCCTAAATAATGAACAAAACAGGTCCAAGTATTGAACCCTGAGGGATGCCACTGAGAACATCGGACCACTCTGACATAACTTCATCAATCTTAACCCTTTGTTTTCTACCGATAAAAAAGCTCTATTCATAAAATTATTCCCTTATTTACCTGATAACTATGTAACTTGTTAAATAATTTGCATTACCGCCTATAGAAACTTCAAAGCGGTATAACTCGATCCTCGTAAAAGATAATTGCGCGCTGTGTTTACTTACTCCCTGTTTTCTGGGTCGGACAATCTAACGGTGTTATTTAAATTTACCCTGTTGCCATATCAACCATTCAAAAGTTGCAAAATTTTGCATTACAGCCAATGGAGATTTTAAAGCGGTATAACTCGGTCCCGGAAAAAGATAATTGCGCGCTGGAACGCAGCTGCTAGGCTATATAGCGTGGCAATGGGACAGATACCTCTTTCCACTGCAGAACGTATTTCTAGTTTTATCACTTTTATGATAATTTCTAAACAAAATAAATTACTGTTTATCAAAACGTTCCTTTTACGTCATCGACAGTAACCGGTTTTTGAAAATTAAATAGCATTTATAGCTTAAACAGTTTTAATGCTAAAAATCGATAGGCGGTCATGTTGAAAAGTCTATAACTCCTACGTCGTTTTTCAACAGAATTACATTTAGATGTAAAACGTTACAGTAAATAATTCTGTGAAATTTCAGATTAAAATTCCAAACGGTTGACAAAAAAACAGCAAAAATCTTTAGGGGGTTACTTTACCCCACACTGTGGAGCGTATACCGGTAGGCCTATATGTCACCATGTGTCTGTCGTCTGTTTGTCGTCTGTAACAAATGTATCGTGAATAAACGGCATGTGTTACGGGAAAACGAATTATAGGACTGATTAGCCATATGGATCATATAACCATAGACGTGCAATGATGCAAAAATTCAGAAAACCATGTGAAAGGGAAACATTTCCAAATTTGGGGTTGAACACAAAAAGTGCGTTATTCAACCGATAACTGCAGCCGTATCTCAAAAACGGTGAGCAAAATAGAGCCAATTATAGGTTGATATTAATCATAATAAATGTACAAAACATCAGTTTATACACTTGTTAACGGCAACATTTAAGGACTTGCACATCGAAAACAGCAAAAATTGCAAAAGG